>Ga0315282_10002680_pt1 | contig 32434 bp, 25 predicted proteins | sample YL17G07_20_MG_FD_203693 | JGI IMG/M metagenome (GOLD analysis project Ga0315282, IMG submission 203693) | Sediment microbial communities from Yellowstone Lake, YNP, Wyoming, USA - YL17G07_20 | ecosystem: Environmental > Aquatic > Freshwater > Lake > Sediment | place: USA: Wyoming | collected...
GGTCCCTTTCTCCCGTAACAGAGGCGCCTCTTAGGAAAGGTGCTGAAAAAGCCGAAGAGGACACAGAAGTCCCACTCAAGGTAGCCTGACCCAAAGGGGCTGGCCGAAAGGCCAGCCCCCAGGGTCGGGTGTTTCACCATCGCCGCCCAGAGGCTCGGCGGCCCGGCCCTCACCCTACCCTCTCCCAGTGCGGGTGCCCGCCTTGCGGGCGGGCAAGGGTGAGGGAGCCCGCCCGCAGTGCGCGCTGACCGAGCCGACACGCTTCAGCCCCTTGTCGGAGAAGGCAGTTGAATCAGGAGTGGTCTGTTGGCTGGGGCTGGGTGGCGGGAGCCTGGCGGCGGTTTTCCAGTTCGTCGCGCAACTGCTGCATCTCCACGTCATTAGGGTCGACGGCGAGGGCGGCGTTGGCGGCCTTGAGGGCGTCATCGTAGCGCTCGAGCCGATAGAAGGCGATGGCGAAGTAGCGCCAGGACGCCTCACGGGTAGGTTCTCGTTTCAGGGCCTGGGCGAGGTGGAGAACCGCCTGCTCGAGGTCTCCTGCTTCCAGGTAGTAGTAGCCGAGGTTGTGCTGGCTGGCAGCGTCGGTGGGTTTCACCTGGACGGCTCGGAGGAGGTGCGGGCGCGCGTCGGCGAGGTCCCCGCGACCCAGGAGGAGGACGCCCAGGCCGGTGTTGGCCCGGACGTTGTTCCGGTCCCAGTAGAGGGCTTCGCGGTAGTGCTCCTCCGCGGGGGCGGTGTCTCCCTGGGCGAGGAGGGTGTCCGCGTACGCGGCGTGGTCGCGGGCCTTCTCCTGGAAGACGGTGGGGGCGAGGCCGGCGCGCAGGTAGCGGAGCACCTCCCAGTCGCGCCAGTCCCAGAGCCGGTAGTGGTACAGGTCCACGCTGACCACGGCGTTGGAGGTGTCGAAGAGGTTCCAGGAGGCGGGGATGTAGCAGAGGAACCCCACCAGTTGGACGGCGACACAGTAGGCTGCGGTGAGCACAAGCGCGAGGCGCGCCGGCTGCGCCCGCGGTCCCGCGGGCACCCGCCAGGCCCGCTCCAGCCCGGCGGCCATGAGCACCGCGACCAGGGGGAGGACGTCACAGGCGTAGCGTGGCCCATAGCACCATCCGCCCCACCACACGGAGTAGAAGCCGTAGACGAGGAGCGTCAGGGCCGCCGCCCCTGCCAGCCACTTGAGGACGGCAAGGTGCTTCTTTCGCCAGGCCAACTCCACCCCCGCCGCGGCCACCAGCACCAGCGGGGTGAAGACGACGAGCCCGCGGTTGGCGGAGAAGAGCAGCCCGTAGAGGCCGGGCAGAAAGTCGGCCTTCCAGGAGCCCCGTTCTCCGTGCATGGTGGGGTGCAGGCGGCCCAGGTACGCCTCGCCTCCCAGGAGCGTGCCGAAGTGGTGGAAGTTGTACCAGGCGAGGAGGCCCCCCGCCACGAGAGGGCCGATGAGGAGGAGGGGGACGGCCCGCCAGTTCCGCCGAAAGGCATAGAGGAAAAGGACAGCGGCGGGGACGGCCATCACCGACCGGGCCGCGACCGCCAAGCCGAGGCTGATGCCGCCGAAGAGGGCCGCCAGGGGACCCAGACGGGAGGTCCCGGTATCGCCGCCCGATGGGAGAAAGCACCAGAGCGCCGCTGCCAGCCAGAGTTGCGCAGGGCCGTGTTGCCAGAGCCCCTGGCTGGAGGTGCTCAGCGTGCCGGTGGCGAAGGCGTAGAGGAGGGCGGCACCCAGAGCCCAAGGCGGCGCGAAGAGCCGACGACAGGCCAGGTAGACGAAGGCCACGGAGAGCGCGGCGAAGAGCGCCGCAGCCACCTTGCTGGTGATGCTCACGTCGGTGGAGAAGTCCGGTTCCGCTTCGTCAAAGAGGCCCAGGAGGGTGGGGATGACGTAGACCGGCACCGCCATGATGCCCGGGAGGACGGGGTAACTGGAGTAGTAGTGGCCGTCGCGGTACTGGAGGTAGTAGGGGAGTTCGCGCGGGTCGGTCCTCCCTAAGTGGAGGAACTCGAACTCGTCCAGGTCCAGGTCGCCTTCCGCAAGTATGCTCAGGGGGAGAAAGCGCGCCGGGATGGTGTCCTGGGCGCTGACCTCCCGGAAGTTCAGGTTGTAGACGACGAAGGAGAGGAGGGCCAATCCCAACGCCACCCATCCGGCCCGGCACCAGAAAGGCCGCCCCGCTTCCACAAGGGCGGCGGGCTGAAGACTGAAGCCTCCGGCTTCGGCTGGAGCGCTGAGAACGCTCGCTTCGGCCTCACCGCTGGGAGCTCGGGTGTCGGGCTGAGCCTTGAGAGCGGCGGCGTCGGGCTGAGCACTGGCGGCTTGAGCGTCGGGCGAATCGGCTGCACCGGAGCCGGGCACCTCGGTCGTCATCGGAGCAGCCCCCAGAGACAGTCGGCGACGGCCCTCACCTGCATCCCCACCGCCACCCTGGCGTTAGGCTCGCGCTGCGGGTCGCTCTTCAGCGGCTTTCCGTACGGTTGGCGCATGTCCGCGACCACCATCCCACGGGTGAGCGTGCCTCGGCTTTCCACGTCCAAGTACAGGGGCCGCCAGCGAAAGAGCCGGGGCCGGAGCAGGCCGGCGAGGGCCACGGCGTCGTGCACCAGGGCGCCTCGGCCCACGACCACCAGATGGCTCTGGATGGCGTAGCCAAGGACGTGGCGGAGGAAGGCTGCTCGCCTGGAGCGCCCGCGGACGTGGTTGCGGAGCGTGTGAGCGGTGACCTCCCAGCGTTCCGTCACATTCAGAGGGACCAGGCTGATGGGCAGCCTGAGGTGGAGGAGCGCCGAGGCGGCTTCGGGGTCTCGCCAGAAGTTGAACTCGGCCACGGGCGTGACGTTTCCCGGCACCCCGACCGCGCCACCCATCACCACCGCCTGCTTCAACCGGGCCCGCAACTCGGGCACCTCGGCCAGGAGAAAGCGCACCGTGGTGAGAGGAGCGAGAGCCAGAAGGGCGACTTCCCCCCGACACTGGCGAAGCGCCCGGCGGACGGCTTCGCAGGCGTCCAGGGCCTGGATGTCGAGGGGCGCCACCGGCGCCTCGCCCAGCCCGTCGGGACCGTGAATGTGGGTGGCTTCGAGGCCTTTCCCCGGCGGGTCAAGTCCGAGCCCAAGCAGCGGCACCTCCTCCGGCTGAGCGACGGCGAGCACCCGGCGGACGTTCAGCAGCGCCTGCGCTGCCTGGACGTTTCCGCCACTGGCGATGACGGCCCGGACCCGGAGGCGCGGGCTGGCCAGGGCCGCCAGCAGCGCACAGGCATCGTCGATGCCCGGGTCTGCGTCGATGATGAGGTCCAGGGGCGTCTCAGCCATAGTGTTGGCAATTGTACCGGCGACGTGGTCGGGCGACCAGGGGCTTTTCGCCGCGAGGGGTTGCGAGCACGCGCAGCCCCGCGTACAATCCGGGCCGCGGGGAGAAGGGGAAGCTGGCTGGGGAATCGGCGGGGTGAATCCGCGCGGCCGCCGGAGCCCGAAGGGCCGCCGACCACAAACCTCCGGGAGGTAGTCGCCCGGACTGGGCGGCGAAGATTTCGGCACCACCCGCGGCAGCAGTGTGGGGAGAAGATGGACGCCGGCCGGGACAGATTGGTCAGGCTGTTCGCTGAGCATTTTGTTGGTGGCGGCGGGAGGCTCTGGCGTGCGCGCGGGCCCGGGCGGGTCAACCTCATCGGCGAGCACACGGACTACAACGACGGCTTCGTCCTCCCCATGGCTGTGGAGCAGCAGGTCACCCTCATCGGCCGAAAGGGGAAGGACGGCGTCGTTCAGCTCTGGGCGGAGAGTTTCGCCGAGCCGGCCGTCTTCCCGGTGAGAGAGTTGTCGCCGAAGATGGAGCCGACCTGGGCGCGGTACCCGGCGGGGGTCATCTGGGCGTTGGGTGAGGCGGGAGTGGAGGTCCCCGGCTTTCAGGCGGTGGTGGCCGGTGACCTCCCCGTGGGGGCGGGCCTGTCTAGTTCGGCCGCGGTCGAGGTGGCGACGGCCCTCCTGGCCTTGGGCCTCGCCGGCGCCGAGATGCCCCGGAAGGAGTTGGCCAAACTTTGTCGGCGGGCCGAGAACGAGTTCGTCGGGGTGCGCTGTGGCATCATGGACCAGTTCGCTTCGCTCTTCGGCGCCGCGGACCACGCCGTCTTCCTGGACTGCCGAAGTTTGGAGCACGAGTTGGTGCCCATCGACTCCGGGGCTGTGTCCCTGCTGATGCTGGACACCAGGGTGAGGCATGAGTTGGGGGCGACGGAGTACCACAAGCGCCAGGAGGAATGCCGGGGCGCCGTGCGTGAACTCAGCCGGCTCCTGGGGCCGAGGCGGAGCCTGCGCGATGTGAGCCCCGAGGAGTTCGCCGGGGTGGAGCGGCAGCTGCCGGAGGTGCTTCGTCGGCGGGCGAGGCACGTCATCGGTGAGAACGCGCGGGTGCTCGCTTCCGTCGAGGCCCTGCGGCGCGGGGAGGTGGAAAGGTTCGGCTCGCTCATGGATGCTTCGCACGAGAGCCTGCGCGCTGACTACGAGGTCTCTTGTGCGGAGTTAGACGTCCTGGTAGGCTTGGCTCGGCGGCAGGGGGGCTGCCTGGGCGCCCGGATGACGGGTGGGGGATTCGGGGGCGCGGTGGTGGCGCTGGTGCGCAAGGGCGAGGAGGAGGCGGTGGCCCGGGCGGCCCTCGCGGGCTACCGCCGGGAGACGGGCCGGGAAGGTCGCTGGCTCCTCTCTCGCCCCGCGGGTGGAGGGTCGGTGGAAGCCTTGGGTGAGGCGTGCGGCTGAGCCGGCGAGGGGAGGGGCGCGGCCGGCACCCGCCGAAGCCGCGTAGGGACAGGGCGGCGGCCCTGTCCGTCCAGCGGAGCGGACAGACCGGAATCCGTCGGCTGACGGACGACAGCTGTGGGGGAAGCAAGCGTGACTGAACCGTCTCAGGGAGCGAAGCGACCGGAAGGCCCGGGGGCTTTCTGCGCGGGCGGGAAGCGGGGAGAGACGCCGGAGGCTCCGCCGGGAGGCGCCCTGCGTGCCGCCATCCGTCGGGTGGTCGAAGGCGAGAGCCTCACCGCTGAGGAAGCCCGCCTGGTGATGGACGACATCATGGCCGGGGAAGCCACCCCGGCCCAGATCGCCGCCTACCTGGTGGCGTTACGCTGCAAGGGGGAGCGGGCGGAGGAGGTCGCCGGGTCCGCGCGCTCCATGCGCGAGCATGCCCGCCGACTCATCGTCGCGGATGACGTCGTCCTGGACACCTGTGGCACGGGGGGCGACGTGGTGGGGACCTTCAACATCTCCACCGCGGCGGCCTTGGTGGCAGCCGCGGCGGGGGTGACGGTGGCCAAGCACGGCAACCGCTCCGTCTCCAGCCGAAGCGGGAGCGCCGACGTCCTCGCTGCGCTGGGCCTCCGTATCGACGCCCCGCTGGCGGTCCTGGAGCGGAGCATCCGCGAGACCCACTTCGCTTTTCTCTTCGCCCCCAACTTCCACGAGGCGATGCGCTACGCCATCGGTCCGCGGCGGGAGATCGGCATCCGCACCATCTTCAACATCCTGGGTCCGCTCTGTAACCCGGCCGGGGCCAACTGCCAGGTGGTGGGGGTGTACGCCCCGGCCATGCAGACGGTGGTGGCCCAGGCGCTCGCCCAGTTGGGGAGCCGAAGGGCCTTCGTGGTGCACAGCGACGACGGGCTGGACGAGATGGTCACGACCGGGCCCACCCGGGTGGTGGAACTTGCCGCGGGGGGCCTCAAGAACTTTGTGCTCGATGCGCGCGACCTGGGTCTCCCGCGGGCCCGCATCGAGGATTTGCTCGTCGGCAGCCCGCAGGAGAGCGCCGAGGTCATTGGCGCGGTCTTTCGCGGCGTGAAGGGGCCGGCGCTGGACATCGTGCTCCTCAACGCCGCGGCCGGGCTCACGGTGGCGGGACGGGTTGCGAACCTGGACGCCGGGTTGAAACTGGCAGCCGGCGTCATCGACAGCGGCGCGGCTGCGAAGACGCTGGCCCGGGTCGTGGAGTTGAGCCATGCAAAGGGATGACGGAGGGCGGTGGGTTGCTCGGTGGTCGCACCTCCGGGTTGCGCTCCTGGCGGCCCTTCTTGCCGGCGGCGTCGAGGCTGGCGCGGGGTGCCAGCGGTTCGATGCCCTTCCGCCTCTCGAGGAGGGCCTAGCGGACCAGGTGACCGACTTCCAGGCGTTCAACAAAGCCTTTCTCCAGTGGTGCGTGGACGAGTGGAAAGGCAACCCGGACGAAGTCGGGCCGTAGGCGCGCCTTCCGCTTTCTCGCCTTCATGGGGTGACGGGACAAGGGGCTCTCGCCCCTTGTGTCGTCCCCGGGGGAAGGGGTGACAGGCGCGCCGGTTCGGGCCGCGGGCGCCGGTGACGGATGCGGGCCTGTCGGCAAAGGAGAGGGAAGTGAACCCTCAGGTGTCGGTTCTCCTCGTTGTGGTTCTCCTGAGTTTCGTGGCGAGCGTCGGTTGCGCGCCGGTGATGGTGCGGACGGAGGATGGCCTGGCCCTCACCTTCGATGACGCGGGGCGCGTGACCGGAGTGAGCGTGGGCGGGAAGCCACTCCCCGCCCGCATCGGGCTGGCGGGCGCCCGCCCGGAGGCCGGCGGGTTCTGGGTGACGCCTGTCCATCCGCCGGATGGGAGCATGGGGAAGCCGGTGCCGGTCCGCGCCCGGCCGCGGCCGGTCCCTGGCGGTGTGCAACTCTCAGCGGAGTTGGCGGAGCCCGCGGTTGCGGTCACAGCGCTCCTCAAACCGGGCGGACCTTATATCGACGTGAACGTGGAGTTCCAGGCCGCCACAGACCAAGACCAAGCCTTCACGGTCGAGTTCGTGCTGCCTCTGGCGCCCGAAGAAGGCTGGCAGTGGGAGCAGGACCTGGAGACGAGCGCGGCCATCGAACCGGGAAAGACGTACGCCAACTTCGCCCGACTGGGGACCCGTAACGAAATCCCGGTGAACCAACTCCCCTTTTCCGCGCTGGCTGCGGGGGATGTGGGGCTGAGCCTGGCGGTGCCGATGCATTCGCCCCGCGTCTTCCGCACCTCCTTCGAACCGCACGGCCCCGAGCGCCCTAGCGGCTACGTGGTCGCCTTCGACCTGGGCCTCACCCAGGCCACCAGCAAGTTCCCCGGGCGCGCCGACGTGCGCTTTGTCATCTACCGGAACGACCCGGGCGCGACGCCCCGGCAGGGGGCGTTCCGCTCTGCGGCCCAGCGCTACTACGACTTCTTCCCCGAACTCTACACCAAGCGGGTCACCAACGAGGGGAGTTGGGGTCACTTCCAGAAGGCGCTCACCACCGTCCCCGGCTTTATGGACGACTTCGCTGCGGCCTTCTGTGGGACGGGGGACGTCACCCTGAAGAAAGAGGAGTACGAAGCCGCCAAAGCCCTCGACATCAACGTGGCCAAGCACCGCGAACCCTGGGCCTGGTGGCACCTGGTCTACTACCTGCCTGGCTACCGCACCGACGACCCCAGCCCCTGGCGCGACTACTTCATTGCCATCCCGGAAGGCGACGACCGTCCCGGGCAGCCCGCGCTGGAGGAGGAACTGGCCCTCATTGACCGCCAGGCGACGGCTCCGCTCGAAGTGAAGGATGGCAACGACCAGATTCCGGGCCCGCTGAGTGAAGTGGCGCGTGCGGCGAAGAACTGCTTCATCCTCGATGCCGACGGCAACCCCGTGCGCATCAACTGGCACCGCTGGACCCAGGGCTGGCACAGCCAGTGGCCCCTCAACGTGGACCCCGACATCCCCAAGCCGAACCGCGAGGACTGCGCCCGCACCTACCAGTTCCAGAACATGGCCACCTGGGGAGCCTCGGGCTCTCTTGGGACGCGAAGTGAGGGGGGAGGGGAAACGCCGGGTCGGTCCTCCGCGGCGGGTGGCAGCGCGCCAAGAGAAGCGGAGCTTCCCAGCGTCTACCACGTCAACGGCATCTCCTGGGATTCGCTCACCAACTGGACGGGCTTCCGCCTGGAGGACTACAACCGGGAGAACTTCCAGTACGTCGACGTCCCCCTCACCTTCAGCCGAAAGACCGGGCGGGTGGTGGCCATCAAGGGCTTCCACGACTTCGAGATGGCCCAGGCCTGGTGCGCGGAGGTGCGGGCCAAGGGGCGCTTCATCCGGGCCAACACCGACCTCCAGCCCTGGCTCTTCTGCGGACAGTTCATCGAGGTGATGGGCATCGAGCGGAGCGCCGACCGGGTCAGGGACAGCGAAGCGGCCCTGGTGCGCGTCCTCTGCTACCGCAAGCCCGCCAGTTACTACAACAACGTGGGGGAAGCGGGGATGCGCCGGTGCCTGTTCTATGGCGTCCATCCCGGCGGCCTCCAGGTGCTGAACTCGCCTGAGGAGGCCGAGCGGGCCCGGCCGCTCTTCAAGAAGTATGCACCCCTCATCCGCACCATCGCCTTGGCAGGCTGGCAGCCCGTCACCGCCGCCGAGGACCGCTCGGGCACCGCCAAGGTCGAACGCTGGGGCGACCCCAAGGACGTAACCTACTTCACGCTCCGCACGGTCGCTGACGCAGGCGGCACCGTCCAACTCGCCGTCAACCTCCGCGCCCTCGGCCTCGCTGATGCGAAAGTCGCCGCGAGCGAACTCGTCGAGGGCCGGGAGGTCATGAGCGAGAAGTCGGGCGACCAACTCCTCCTCACCCTCCCCATCAACGCGAGCGAAACCCTCCTTCTCAAACTGAGGAAGCTGTAGGGGCGGGTCTTCAGACCCGCCCGCGGACAGGCCTGAAGGCCTGTCCCTACCTGGGACTGCTAAGGTGAGCGCGCGGCCGGCCAAGCCCGGCCCTAACACATGGCCTCGCAACAGAGGGGACAGAACGGGGATGCGGGGAGGGAGGAAGGAAGTGGAGGGGAGGGTGAAAGTCGGCAGTGAGGTGATTCGGCTGGACTTCGACCCGCGCACCTCCGACACCATGTACAACTACATCTGGGTCAAGCGGCCGGAGACGGGGCCTCCCCCCTCACCGCGCCCGCCTTCGGCGGGCTCCCGCTCTCCCAGTGGGAGAGGGGGTGGGGGTGAGGGCTATCCCCCAGCTGACGGACAGGCGGGGCGCTGGGAGCGGGTGCACAACTTCGGCATCGACGTGGGCGCCTATCGCTCCGACACCGGGCTTCGACCCTTCGGCTTCGCTCAGGGTGGTGAGCCCGTCGAACCACAGGCTCGGCCCGCCCTGAGCTCGCCGAAGGGCGGGGAACTCATCAACACCATCGGGATGAACCTCATCCTCAGCCAGGAGGGGCGGTCGATGCGCGTTCGCTACCCGCACCCGCTCATCCAGTACCGCCAGTTCGACGACAAGATCGGCACCCCCGAGAAGGTGGCCAAGTACCCGGATTTCAAGACCGAGGAGATGCCCGGACTGGTGCACGCCGAGGCATCGGTGGAGTTCCTCTACGAGGTGGACGCGGAACGACCCAGCTTCGTCGTCTCCGGGCGGGTGCTGGAGGGGGAGGTGCATCACGTCGTCTATATCATCGATGCCCTGTGGACGGACAACGATGCCCTCCCCACGCACGAGTACATCGAGGCAGCCGCGAGCTGTCTGGGCACGCGAGGCGAGGGGGGAACCTCCTCGGCGGTTGGCCCTCCGCGGCAGGCGCGAGCACGCGAAAAGACGCTGAGCGTCACCGAGTTCGACGTCCGCACCCCCGAGGCGGTCCATTGCCGGGAGGTGGAAGTCGAGGGGGTGGCCTTCGCCCTCTTCTACAGGCAGGACGGGGATGGGGTTCCCTTCGCCCTTCTCCCCCAGTCGCCGGAGCGGGCACGGTTCTGCAACTACTACGACAACTGGAAGTGCCTCCGGGATTTCCGGGCCGCGAGCCTGAACCAGCAGTTCATCCCGCAGGAGCCACCCGTCACCGGCTGCAACGACACGGGGTACATCGTCTCGCCCCGGGAGGACGGAACGCTCCCAGGTGTCCGCGTCGCTTTCTTTCCGGAGTCAGGCTGGGGCCGGGGAGGTGACGGGCACCAGCTCCGCGACCACATCGTGGCCGCCATCCGAGAGCAGTACTGGGATGCACCTGAGTCCTGGGACCGCGCCGGGAAGCGCCCGGGTCCCAGCCTCAGGCTCTTCGCCCCGTCATAGGCTAATGAAAACGGCTTTGACGCAGAGGACGCAGTCCTGTAGGGACAGACCTTCAGGTCTGTCCGGGGCCCAAGAGCGGTCGGCTGACAGGGGGAGCCGACGGACAGGGCGCCCGCATCAGGCTAGCGGGCACCCGCCCTGTCCCTACAACTTCGCGTCTCCGCGTTGAGGCGGGTCAGAGAGCGCCTTGGTCGAGCCCTGCAGCGCCTGGAGGGAGCGCTGGTAGAAGTCCGCTTCGGCATCGAGGCCGTGGGACCGGCAGAAGTCGGCGAGCTTTCCGCAGCGGGTGACGGGGTCGGCACCCGTGGCCCAGAGCACCTTGGCCAAGCACTCGGGGCAGAGGTGGAGCGGCCGGCGGTCGGTCTCGTCGAGGTTGTTGGTGCCGTTCATGACGCACTGGTAGGCGATGCAGTGGGCGATGCCGAACATGTGCCCTAACTCGTGAACCCCCGTCTTCAGGGTGCGGAGCAGGCAGAGCCGCAAGGCGTCCGTACCGGCGTCGGGGTCGCCGAACCTCCTCGTGGACCACACCCCCACGCGGTCGCGGAGCGACGCCTGTCCGAAGACGAAGTTCCACCCCTCGCCGGGCCAGAGGTCCGAGGCCGTGAAGGCGAGGTAGGCCGAAGCGTCCGCGGGCAGGCGGGGCTTGAACACCTCATCGAGGACGTAGGTGCTGAGGACCTGGTCGGAGCCCCAGCGGAAGCGGGTGGCCCGGGCGGGGATGACGGACAGGGGGAGGTCCTCCTTCATCGTCACCGGGAGGTCGTAGAAGAGCCCGATGAAGTCAGCTGTCGAGGTGACGACACGCCGCTGGCCATCGGTGAAGGTGCCCAGGGGCTGGATGTAGATGATGCGCCTGGCTCCGGTGGGCGTGCGGGGGTCCGAGGCCAGGTACTCCGGGAAGGTCTGCCCGGGCTCCTTCTGATGTTCGAGCCAGTCGCCGGGCTGAGGCGGGCCGAGCTTCTCGGCGAGCGGGCGCAGCACCTCCATGACCCGCTCAAGTTCCTGGACGCGCTGCGGTCCGCGGTCGGGCTCTGGTGCCGGCGGGGTCCCCTGCGCGCTCGGCGGCGAGGGCGGCCGCTGACTGCAGGCCACCGCTATCAGCGGGCCCACGAGGACTGATGAGAGAAGCAGCATTCTCTTCACGGTCACGTTCGGCACGTGGGGTCTTGAGACCTCTCTGCCCGCCTGCTGGCGAGCTCCGGTTTGCTTTTCGAGCGGTCTGCGAATACACTCGGGCCTCTTTCGCCGCGTACAGGATACGCCGGCGGCAGTTCCGGGGGGAAGGGGAAATCCTCATGTTGGTGAGTGTGCGCGGATGAACTGGCGCTTCGACCGCAGGCTCCTGGGCGAGGTCTGGGGACTGGCCTGGCCCACCGTGGTCTACTCCGTCCTGGACAGCTTGTTGGGCCTCGCCGACATCTACATGGTGGGGAAACTGAAAGACATCGGCACCGAGGCCATGGCCGCCGTCGGCTTTGCCCAGCAGGTGTTGATGCTGGTCAGTGTCGGGGCCCTGGCCGTGAGCACCGGGACCATCACCCTGGTAGCCCAGGCGATGGGCGCCAAGGATAGGAAAGTGGCGGGGCGGGTGGCCGGGCAGTCGCTCCTCAGCATGTGCGCTTTGGGGAGCGTGGTGGCGGTGCCTGGGGTGCTCCTGAGCCGGTGGTTCCTGGAGCTGATGGGGGCGGGCGGGGTGGTCCTCCAGGAGGGTTCGGCCTACCTGAAACTCCTACTCGGCGCCTCGCCCCTGATGATGATCAACTTCGCGCTGGCCGCTACCTTCCGGGGTTCGGGTGACACCATGACCCCACTGAAGATCGCCCTCACTTTCAACGGGGTGAACGTGCTGGGGAACTGGCTCTTCATCTTCGGCGTCGGCCCCTTCCCCAGGTTGGGGGTGGCCGGGGCGGCGGTGGGAACCATCATCGGCCGCAGCGTGGGCGCGGCGGTGGGGGTGACCATCCTGCTTCGGGGACACCATCGGGTGCACTGCCGGTTCGGTGGTTCGGCGGGGTGGGTGGACCTCCCCCTGGTGAGACGGATGCTCAACGTCGGGCTCCCGGCCGCGGCGCAGGGCCTCTTCCGCAACGGGGCGCGAGTTCTGTTCTTCACCGTCGTCGCCGGCAGCGTCTTCCACGCCGCGGCCGCTGCGGCCCTGACGGTGGGACAGCGGGTCATCCTCATTACGCAAATGCCCTCGCTGGCGTTTCAGGTAGCGGCCGCGGCTCTGGTGGGGCAGAGCATCGGGGCCAAAGACTGGAAGCAGGCTGAGGGGTACGGCTGGGAGACGGTCAAACTCTGCGGCGTCATCATGGCCGCGATGGCGGCGGTGCAATGGCTGGCCAGCACCGTCATCATGTCCATCTTCACCAAGGACGAGCAGGTCGTCGCCCTGGGGGTGACCGTGCTGCGCTACTTCGCCGTGGCCCAGATCTTCTCCTCCATCGCCATCACCTCGGCGGGTGGGCTGGTTGGGGCGGGGGACACCCGTCCGGCTCTCTACTACACCATCCTGGGCCAGTGGGTGGTCATGCTCCCCTTGGCCTGGCTCCTGATGCGGGTGGGTGGGCTTGACCCCCAGGGTGCCTGGCTGGCGTGGACGGCGGCCCAGGTGGTCCAGATGGTTCTGACGCTTCAGCGCTTCCGCAGCGGAAAGTGGAAAGAGGTCCGGGTCTGGGGCGCGCCGGGTCCTCGTGAGCTTGCCTCCGAGGTCGTGTCCGCGCCGGACGAAGGTGGTTAGGCCCGCTCACGCGCGCGAAGCGCCCGCCTCGACAACTCGACCCAGGTCGTGGCGCCCGCGCCCACTTCGTGAGCATCGGGCTTGGCCCCGTGTAGCGGGCTTCCGAGGGCAGCCGCGGGCGCCCGGAGTTTGCCGCCCTCGCCGAACCGGGCACGGGGCTTCCCGTTCCGGCTCGAGCGAGGGCGCTGAAGTCGGCCGGGTGTGGCCCGTGTGGCTCAGACGGAGTGGATGTAGTGGCCGTCGCCGAAGAACCAGAAGTAGTCGATGATGGTGGAGAGCATGACGGCGATGACGTAGCCGACCAGGATGCCGATGAAGAAGGGGATGCTTCGGCGGTAGAGGCTGACGCCACCGATCTTGAGGATGATGAGCTTGGCCGCCCAGGCGATGAAGATGGCGATGAAGGTTTTCTGGGTGAAGTAGGTGCAGTTGACGGTGAGGCCGATGGGGTGGAGCGGCCACCAGGGGAGCCGGAGGCGGAGGAAGGTCAGCACCGCCAGGAGCCCGACCCCGATGCCCATGTAGGAGATGCGCTGCCAGTCGGTGGGGAAGGGGTTGCGGAGCTTGCCCACGGTGTCGTCGAAGACCCAGACCCCACCCCAGCGGAAATGCCAGGTGTCGAAGTTGTAGGCCCCGTACTGGTAGCCATAGTAGAGGGTGAAGGCGATGGAGGCGAGGGTGCCGACGACGAAGGCGGCGAGGATGGCGGCGAAGAGTCCGCGTCGGTTCCCGCGGACGAACTCGCCCATCTTCGTCACCTGGGCGAGTCCGGCAGCGAAGAGGCCCTTGCCCTGGCTGATGGTGGTGTAGGTGAAGCCGAGGGCGGTGATGCTGGCGGCATTGAGTCCCGAGGCGGTGGTGCCGAAGAGGTAGGTGGCGAAGACCTGCGCCGACATGGGGCCGCGCACGTAGAGCAGGCCTGATTCGGCGACGATGCGGGCGATGCCCACGTAGAGGATGAAGGTCCCCAGGAGAAAGGCGAGGATGAGTCGAAGCTGCATCCCCGTCTGGTGGAGCCAGGCAATCATGAAGACCAGGGAAAGGAGGAGGGCCCAGACCGCGGCGCGGTACCCCACCATTTCCCCCGAGTCATCCACGTCTTCGGCCCGGGAGAAGGCCTTGCGGAACACCCCGGCCAGGTGCGTCCGTCCCACCCACAGCCCCCAGAACACCATCGCCGCCAGGGCGCCGAAACTCTGCCAGCCCATGAGCCCGTAACTCCACTGGTCTTCGTTCCCGCCGGTGTCGATGCCCAGCCGGTTGTACACCCCGTCCTGGATGATGTAGAGCACGCGGAAGAACCACAGGCTCAGGAGCACGTCCAGGTTGGCGAAGTAGGCGAAGCCCAGGACGTAGAAGTTCAGCCGCCATTCGATGCCCTGGAACCCGTAGGCGACGTCGAACCACAGGTTCCTGAGCGGGATGATGGGGACGGTGGGCAGAAAGTAGTTGAGCATGTTCCAGCCCAGGACGCCGAAACTCACCGCTCCCCCGGCCCAGAAGAGCCGGTTGTGGAGCAGCCGGCTGAGGAGGTGGCCCGGGGAAGAGCGGCCCACGGGGGGACCCGTGTCCGCTTCCGTCAGGGCGATGGGGACCTGGACCAGGGGGTAGATGAGCCGTTCGTGTTCGCTCCACTGTCGGCGGAGGATGACCATGATGGCGAGCGTGGCCACGGTGAGCGCCGCCAGGAAGAGGGACCACCAGAGGAGCGGGATGACCCAGACGGACCAGGGGATGGACTCACCCGGAGGCAGCCCGTTGAAGAGCCACATCATGGACGTGATGTCCTTGGGGGCGAGCCAGTCGGGGATGTGGCTGTGGAGGAACTCGGCCCAGCGGTTCTCCGGGTCGGCGAAGTAGAACGGGGTGCCCAGGACGACCAGCAGGAACCCCGTCAGCCCGTTACTGGGGATGAGCCCGGCCACCATGACCATGCTCAGGACGGCGAAGAGTTCGCCGCGCGAGAGCCCCCGGCCCCGAAAGACCGCCCGCAGGATGGGGGAGAAGACCAGGACGAGGAGGACGAAAGTCAGGAAGGTGTAGATGGGGAAATGGCTGTAGTTGGTGGAGGAGGCGCTGACGACGTACTCGGTGTAGATCATGGCGAAGTCGACCAGGACCACCAGCATGAGCCCGGCGATGACGGCTCGGACCGTCAAGCGGTCGCCTGTCCGCTGCGGGGATGGGTCTGGCTGCCCTGACACGAACTTCCTCTCTCCACAGGTTGTGGGCGTGGTGACCGCCCCCATCACCCGGTGTGCGGAGATGGGTCCGGGCGGTCCCAGGAGATAAGGAAGTACGCTTTTGCCGCGGCGTGGTCAAGAGGTCGGGTGGAGATGCGGGCGAACGGGTGCCCGCCGACAGGCGGGCGCGGGGCTGGCGCGTCGTGCGCTCTTCGGAGGTCGCGCCAGCGGGCGGGCTCCCGCATCGGGCTGGCGGGCGCCCGTCACCTCACCGCCGCAGGAGCCGCCGCCACCAGGAACGCTTCCTCTCCAGGCTGTCGACGCGGACCACTCTGTGGTAGGGGATGACCTGGTCGAGGCCGCCCCGCTCCCTGAGGAGGAAGCGCTGCTCATGTTTCAGGTTGACCTTGAAGACGCCCGAGATGTCAGCGCCGTCTTTCAGGTACACCCGGACGCGCTTACCCAACAGGGGGTCAAGTCCCTCACCTGTGACCGGCATCAGGGACCTCCTCGGCCGTTTGCCGGCGACGAGGCGCCAGGGGCGCCCGGCCTGGGTCCGTCGTCGCTTCTCGGGTTGCGGCTCTTTGTGGCGAGTCCCCTCCCGCCTCCGCCCATCGGCTCGGTATTGCGCGCTCAGCCGATATAGTTGTGCGAGCCTCCGCTCGCCTTCCCGCTGCCCGAGGGCTTCGCGACTCCCCAACCCCTGATGCAATGCCCTGAGATGTGCACTGGGAACTTTATGTGGGGCAGGGGCTTCTGTCAAGCAGAAACTCCAGACGGAACCGCTTTTTTGTGCCGTCCATGGGGCGGGCCCGAGTCGGGCTGTCGGGCCTGCTCGGCACGGAGCGAGGTAGCGACAGGGCTTGAGCCCTGTCTGTCCTCAGCAAGGCAGGCGGACAGACCTGGAGGTCCGTCCCTATATGTGCCGCGCTGCTGAGGAAAGCTCGCTTCACGCGGAAGCCCTTGGGGGGCCTTCAGAACCAGCGCAGGAACCAGGGACCAGGCTGGCGGGTCCGTGTGTGGATGAAGTAGCGCCGGGGGCCGAAGGGGAAGAAGAGGTTGAGCCCCATCTGCGGGCTCGCGTAGCCGACGTCCACCACCTCGAGGTCGCCCACGTCCGGGTCGGTGGTGAAGGCCCGCTGCATCACCGCCCCCACGGGACGAGCGAGCACGTGGGCGAGGACGAGGGCCGCCACCACCCCCCAGAGCGTGAAGTGGCCGGTGAGGCCCAGGCCGACGAGGAAGGCCAGGGCGAAGATGAGGTTGGCCGCGGCGATGGAGGTCCCGCAGCGGGGGTGGATGGCCAGCTGGCGCTCGCCCCGGCGGAGGCGCTCCTGGGCGATGCGGGCCGCGGTCACCAGGGCGCCGGGGTCGCTCACCGGCCCCATGATGAAGAAGCCGTTCTTGGCCGCGAGACCGGTGAGCGAGGTGGGGCCGTACCGCTCCTCGATGACGTTCACCGTGGCGTGCTCGAGGGCGTGGTTCTGGCGCATCCGCTTGTCCGCAGCCAACTGCACCATCTGCTAGGGGATGAGGACGACGTTCAGGAAGGACTGGAAGATGAGGAGGAAGGGGAGGAGGAAGACCAGGAGCACAAGCACCACCGGCAGCATGACCGCCGGTGCCAGGAGCGCCAGGACGAGCAGCACCAGGATGAAAGGCATCTCGCCTTCCCGTCCTTCGACATGCTCAGGACGGGGTGAGCCTGCCGAACCCCGCCGTCAAGGTTACCCCGTGTATGCTACCGCCCTCCGCCCCCGATGTGAATAGGCAGGTGCCCGTTGTCTCCTGGCCGCAGGGGTCGGCCTGGTTCGGTTCCCCGTGCTGTGCACCAGGTAGACGAAGGAAGCTGCGGTGTGCGCCTTCGCGCCTGGGGAGACACGACTTTTCCGGGCGTCGCCGAGCTCTACTGGCTCCGGCCCTATTTTGGGTTGAACGGTTCAAAGAACTGCGGGAGGGGGGTCTCGTCGACGGAACGTCCGGGGAACGCAGCAAGAAGGTCAGGCTCGTCCTGCTTCCAGAACTCCGGGGTGGCAACAAACTCTTCGAGGCTGTCCCAGTTCGGCGACCGTAGGCGGACCATTACGGTCGGCTCCCCTGAGCGGGCCTCGCTCGGGTCGGGGCTCCTCAGAACAACGACTTTCGAATCGCCTCGGTCGCTCGCGCTCACCACCACGGTAAACTTGTGCTGCCAGGGCACGGTGCGAGTTCCTCCGCTCCCGTCGGCCACCTTGTGGACCGGTTGAACCACGGCCACGTAATACCCGTCCGGAGCGGGTTCAAAGTGCGGCGAGAGGACTTCGTAGTCCTCGGTGTTCCCGTTCAGGTTCTCCGACAGTCGTCTGCTCCAATCTTCCGCTTGCGGCGCCCGCTGAGGCGGCCCCACCTTCACTACTGTCCACGCCGTCGTATCCGCAACGTCCCTTGCTTCGGAGAATGCCTGGTAAAGTGCCCACCTCATCCTAAAATCATCCCGGTCAATCATCTCACAGCAAACTTGCAGTAGTGCGAAGGCAACGAATGGGCCGAGAATCATGGCCGCACAGGCCAGGAAGGTGAGGACCCAAAGTGCTGCCTCTTTCTTGGACATAGGGCTTGCCTACGGCACCAGGAAAACCAGTACTATGTTCCCGATATACTCCGACAAGGTCTATGGGCCGTGGCCCGAATCCGGAGCGAACGGTTCAAAGAACTGCGGGAGGGGGGTCTCGTCGACGGAACGTCCGGGGAACGCAGCAAGAAGGTCAGGCTCGTCCTGCTCCCAGAACTCCGGGGTGGCAACAAACTCTTCGAGGCTGTCCCAGTTCGGCGACCGTAGGCGGACCATTACGGTCGGCTCCCCTGAGCGGGCCTCGCTCGGGTCGGGACTCCTCAGAACAACGACTTTGGAATCGCCTCGGTCGCTCGCGCTCACCACCACGGTAAAGGTGAACGGCTGCGGCAGAATCCGGATTTTCCCGGTCCTGTCCTTGACCTTCCGGATAGGATGCACCACGCCGACGTAGTAGGCTTGTGGCGCTGGTTCGCACCGTTGGGAGAGAACTTCATAGTACGTCCCGGGGATGCCCTCAACCTTGAGGCTGTCGCACAGTCGTTTGGTCCAGTCTTCGCCTTGCGGCGCCCGCTGAGGTGGCCCCAGTTCCTTTACTGTCCCCGCCGTCTTCTCCGCAACGTGCTGTGCTTCGAAGAATGCCTGCGCCCTCGACACCGCAAACCGATGCTTGTCCCGGTACTCTTTCCGGTCAGGCTGAAGGGAAAGCAGGAATCGCGCACCCACCAGAACGCCGACAATCACCGCTGCACAGGCTACGAAGGTCAGGACCCAGAGTGCTGCGTCTCTTTTGGACATAGGACATGCCCCCTTGACTGGGCCAAGTGGCGCTCTGTCCCCGCTTCTGTCCACCGGCGATGATGCCAATTCATGTTTCGGAGCGTTGGGGGTTCTGGGGGGTTTCCCGGCTCTCGCCTTCTTCCAGTTGGCGGATTTCGTCCCGGAGGGCCGCCGCACGCTCATACTGCTCCGCTTCGATGGCCTCGGCCAGCCGTTGGCGAAGGACGTCCAGGCGGCTCTGAGGCTTACGGGAGATGAGTTCGTCGCGCAGTTCGAGGAGGGCCTGCACTTCGTTGGACTTGCTGACCAGTTGGGGCTGCCCGTGCTCTTCGAAGAAGGTGCGTATCTTCTCCAGGCCCGAGTTCACCTCGGCCAGGGCCCGGTCCAGGTCCTCCTCGTGGAGGGCCACGTAGGCCTTGGCCCGCGCGTTCATCATCAGGACGTAGGGCCGGTAGCCCTCCTGTGACTGGCGGTCGGCCTCGTGGCGGCCGAACTTGTGCAGGAAGTCGAAGAGGCGGAGGTTTCGCTCCGTGTCCCGCACCACCGCCGCGTACTCCTCCAGGAAGAAGTTGCTGAGGTAGCGGTGGTAGTACTGCATGCCCTCTTCCCGGAGTTCGTGGCAGGCCTGGGCGCCGAGGGTGAAGCCTTCCTCGGACCCGCGGCGCAGGAGGTGGTCGGCGAGTTTGGACTCCTGGTAGTCGAGGAGCGACTCCCGCCCGTGGGGGCGCTGGCCGTCGGGGCGCCCCGTCGCCTCCATCTGGAGGATGCCCAGGTTGAGGCGCATCTGAATCTTGACCGTGCCGTCCGCCCCCAGGACCCGGCGGACGCTGATCTTCCCCGGCTCGTAGGGCCAGTGCTCCAGGATGTGCTTGATGTCTTCGTTCATGGCCACCCCCTTCCTTCGCTGACATTTTACCCCACGGGCCGCTGTTGTCAAGGAGGTGGAAGGGGTGAAGGCTACGACCTCTCCGGTGGATGCTCGCTCCGCGGGCGCGGCCCGTCCGGCTCAGCCCAGGCCGTAGAGGGCCAGGATGTTGGCCAGGGGGGTGTCGCGCTGGATGTTGTGGCAGGGGGCAAGGATGAGGCCGTGCTTGGCGCCGAGGGTCGCCTTCCGCTGGGCGACCTCGGCGCGCACGTCGGCGGGGGTGCCGAAGGGGAGCGTCTGCTGGATGTCGATGGAGCCGTGAAAGGTCAGTCGGCTGCCGAAGTCCTGGACCAGGGCTGCGGGCTCCATGCCTGCCGCCTGCACCTGGATGGGGTCGAGGATGTCCACCCCCAACTCCAGGAACTCCGGTATGAGCGAGCGGACGCTCCCGCAACTGTGGAGCATCACCGCGAGGCCGTGGCTTTTGGCCAGGGCGATGCCGGGGGCGAGGTACGGGCGGACGAACTCGCGCCAGGCTTCCCCGCTCACCAGCGGCCCCTGCTGACCGCCATAGTCGTCCAGAACCACGAAGATGTCGATGCCGCCACGGGCGGCCTGGAACAGGCGTTCGTAGAAGGCGAGGAAGAAGTCGGCGAAGCGCTGGAAGAGGGCGTGGGCCAGGTCGGGGGCGAGGTAGAGGTCACGGAAGAGTTGCTCCATCGGCCGGAGGTAGGTGGGCATCTGGAAGGTGCTGTAGCCCCGGATGTCCAGGTCGTTTCGCGTGCCGCCGGAAAGCACCGCGCAGTCCGCGTAGCGCGCGCACTGACGGGGGACGTCGGTGAAGTCAAACCACTCGACGCGGGGCATGGGGAAGGCACGGATTTCGCTCGCGGAGGTGACGCCTGCCAGGGGGGATTCGACGACCTCGTCGTAACTCGCTCCGCCGACAGGCACCCTTCGTCGCCAGGCGCCGAAGACGTCCTGGAAGGAGCCGTCCGCGCGCTCCCTCGGCCGGGGGCCGACGTAGCGGGGCTTCACCGTCCGCAGGTCGATGCCCAGGCAGGTGAGGACCGCGTCGTACCCGGTAACGCCGAAGTGCGCTTCCAGCAGGCGGATGGTGTCGTCGGTAGCGGCGAAGTCAACGGGGGTGCGGTCCTGAGGCTCCCGGGCGACGGCCCGCAAGACCCGTTCCTTGGACGTCACCCTCTCGCTCCTCACCAGGCGAACCTTCGCTCGCTATTGTGGCCCGTCGCCCGCGGGGCGTCAACCTCGCCGGCCGTCGGCTCACACGAGCACGGTGGGGATGGCGTCCAGGATGGCGACCTCGTAGGGGGTGACGCGCGCCCGGCAGGCGAGGACGCGGACACCCGCCCGCCGGGCGGCCACCAACTCCCAGCCGAAGTAGGGGTCGCTCTTCCAGTTGGGGGCGAACTCCTCCGCGTCGGCCCGTTGAACCACAAAGACCGCTACGGCCTCGGTCCCCTCCTGGGCAAGGCGGGCCAGGGCGCGCATGTGCTTGGCTCCGCGCTCGGTGCGGGCATCAGGGAAGAGCGCCCGGCCCTCTTCCACCAGGGTGACCGACTTGGTTTCCACGTAGCAGGGGCCCCGCGGACCCTCGAGCAGGAGGTCGAACCGACCCCCGCGGGCTTCGCTTGTGCCTGCTTCGCGGCTCCGACTTGGCTCAGGCTGAGGGACGGGCGGTTCCCGACGGGCCACGCGGTAGCCGGCGAACTCGGGCAGCCTTTCTTCAGCGATGGCTTCGGCGAGGAGCGCCCCGGGGTTCCGCGCGTCCACGCTGACCCAGATGCCTTGGTAGCGGACCAGAGCCAGGTCGTAGTGGGTCTTTCGTCCGAGGGCCTTGCTGGCCACCAGGATGACGTGTCGCCCGCGCTGAAGGAGTTCCGTCAGCCGACCGGAGTTGGCCAGGTGCGCCCGGAGCACGCGACCGTCCCGCTCCACCTCGACGGCGAACCGGTTGAGCCGACGCAGGAACGCGGCCCGGGCCCGCTGACCCTCAAGCCGCATCGCCCACCCCCGCTCGAGGAGGTCGCTGGCAGCGCGGGCAGAAGTGCGTGCCTCGCCCCTGGAGCCTGATGCGCTCGATAGGTCTTCGGCAGCGGCGGCAGGGCTCCCCCTGGCGCTGGTAGACGGCGTGGCGCTCCTGGTACCGGCCGAGGGAGCCGTCGGGGGCGACGAAGTTGTCCACGGAAGACCCCCGGCAGCGGATGGCTTCCCGGAGGACCGAGCGGATGACCCGGCCCAGGACGCGCACCTCCTTCGGAGAAAGGGAACTGGCCGAGCGCCGGGGGTGGAGGCGCGCGCGCCAGAGGGCCTCGTCGGTGTAGATGTTGCCCAGGCCGGCGAGCTTCTCCTGGCGCATCAGCAGCGGCTTGAGCCGACCGGAGCGCCTCTTTGCAGAGCTTCCTTTGAGGATTTGGGTCAACTGGGCGGCCGTGATGCTGCTGGCCTCCGGGCCGAGCCGGCTGAAGAGGCTGACTTCGAGGTCGAGCGGGCTCTGATAGAGGCAGGCTGCGCCGAGCCGCCTCATGTCGCGGAACCGGAGTTCCTGGTGGAGGCCGGTCAGGCGGAGCGCCAGGTGCGTGTGCTTATCGCGGGGCAGACGGGGGCAGACAAGAAGCAGCTGTCCGGTCATCCCCAGGTGGAAGGCAAGCGTCGGTCGGGTTCGTCCGCGAGCGAGGTGGAGGAGGACGTGCTTTCCCCGTCGGCGCACCTCCACCACCCGCGCGCCACGCAGTTGGCGTGCCTGGAAGTCGCACACCGCGCGGGTAAACAGTTGGGCGCCACGTATCCGTCGGCCGACGAGGTGCGGGCGGAGCCCGCGTACGACCGTCTCCACTTCGGGGAGTTCAGGCATCTCACTTCCCCCGTCCCGTTCAGGTTGCCTCGGAGAACTATAGGGGAAGGATGCTGACGGGTCAATCAGTGGAGGCCCGGATGCCTTGCGCTGACCCCTGGAGGCGAGGTGGCTCCGTCGAGGAAACGTGAGCCAGGGGGGGTGAGCGGCTCTGCGCCGGGTCGCGAGGAGGGCCGGGGGGCCGCGTGAAGGCCGGCGGCCCCCCGGATGACGTCCTGCGCGTCCGTCAGTTGACGGGCGCGGGAGAGTTCAGCGCCCTTGAGGTGGAGCCTCCCCGGCAAAGAGCGGTGTTGCCGTGCGCAGGCGAAGGCTCGCCTGGGTCTCGGCCGGGGTGTGCTGGACGGTGATGGCCAGTTGACCCGCGAGCGGGCGCAGGAACGCTATGGCGTTGGCCACCCGGCGGGCGACCTGGGCCTGGGGCTGGTCGGTCTCTCGGCTGCGAAGCCTGACGATGAGCGGCTCAGCTGCTTCCAGGACGTCGACGGCCCGTCCCAGGTCGGCGAGGAGGACAATGTGTCCTGCGGCGCTCACAGCGGGCGCGCCCGGCTCTGCAAGAAAGCGGGAAGCGAACTTCCCGGCTTCAGGTGCGCCCGCTCCCCCTGAGCCCTTCGCTTCCAGGGCCCGCTCCAGGGCTCGCGGATGGCTCGCTATCACCAGGAACCCATCGGTCAGCGCGAAGGTGGGCTGGAAGAGGCGCCTGAGGGTCTGGGCTTGGTTCCCCTGCAACTGGACTATGTACGCCGTTGTCTCACCGCGGTGGGCCTCCAGGAGCCTGACCTGCCCGCGGTTCGTCGCCACCGCGACCCCCAAGGTGTTCTGAAGCAGGCGGGCGACCTCGGGCTGGAGCTCGGGGCTCAGTTGGACAAAGAGGGCGGCGGTGGGGAGGAGGCGCTTCGCCGGGGTTTCTCCCGCGCCTGCGGCGGGCTCCTCACCCGGAGCCGGCTCCTCGGAGACCGGGATAGCATCGACCAGGAGCGAGATTTCGGGGCCGACGCCGGGAAGCACCTCGCGGGTGAAGGAGCGCCCGAAGATGAGGTCGAGCGGCTCCACCGCTTTCACGCCTTCGGGGAGGTCCGCTGCCGGGGTGGGACGGAGCGTGTCGAGTGCCTCACCGAGGAGTTTCATCTGGGCGGTGAGCCGGGGGAGGGAGAGGAGAAGCACCCCGTTGTCGGAGAGGTAGGAGAGGGCGCGGGGGGTCACGTTCTCCTGGGAGAGGACGGCCCGCATCTCGTCGGTGAGAAGCGAGGGGTCGCGGGTGACGCGAAGCTGAACCTCCGCCCCGGAAGCGTTCAGGTAGAAGCCGGCGACCGCCTGGCGAAGGGACCGGACGACGGAGAGGACCTGTTTGCCCAGGAACTGGGCGACTGCCGGCTTACCGCCGAGCAGGCTCTCCTCGTCGAGCGGCACCTGGGCCAGGGCCTTGGCGAAGTCCACGAAGGCGACGGCTTTGGGGCCGGGCGGGAGTGTCCCGAGAGCGGCCTGGAGTGCGTCGTTGGTGAGCACGCTGTCGGGTTGGGGCTGGTCGAAGCGGTCGATGAGGAGTTTCAGTGCGGACAGGTTGTCACTGACCATGAGGACGTTGCCACAGAGCACAGAGTACTCCAACTTGGCGGCCTGGCGCCCTCGACGGGCGACGCCCGCAGCTTCCGCCATCGCTCGGCGTTCCCTCACCCGCGACAGGACGGGGCGCGGCCGGCCGAGGGGTCCCCGCACTTCCGCCTCGGCTGCGGGCGCCTCCTCTTCCTTCGACTGCTCCGGTGAGGTGGCCGACCTCTCCGGCGGTTGCCCGCTCAGCGGCTGCGGCCCCTCCGGCTCGGCCTGCTGGGAGACCGGCACCTTCACGTAGATGGTGTGGTTCCCGTAGGCCTGCTGGTCGTAGCGGGCAACCTTGCCCGCGGTGACGTCGGCCTGTCGGGCCGAGGCAAGCACCGTCTCCACGAAGGTTGGGTCCTGGACCTGGGAAAGGAGGGCTCCCACCGGGGTCCCCTGGTCGCGCCAGGCGGCGAGGATGACCTGCTTTCCGAGGAGGCCGGTGACGACCTGGTCGAGGGGCGCCCCCACCGTCGCCTGGGACTGGGCCTGCACAGCAGCAGCGAGCACCTGGAGCTGTTGGCCGGGAGCGGTCTGGAGCAACTCCTGGTACAGCGGCCCCGCCTTGATGCCCGCCCAGGTCGCCGCCAGGTCCTTGGCCTCTATGTAGAGGATGACGTCGCGGGGCACCAGGGACCGGACATCGACCCGCGCAGCCGGGGCTGCCTGTGGGGCAGGGGCTGGCTGCTGGGCCGGGGCGCGCTGCTGGCCGATGAGCACGGCTCCCAGGGCGACAAAGCCGACGATGGCTACGGCAATGACGACACGCTTCGCGGTCATGGTCCTTCCTCCTTCTTCCTCAAACGTTCTGCTGCTCGTCCGACGTCTCATACAGGGGGGGCCGTCGGCTCTGCGACCTCTGCGAGGCCTGCGGCCCCGTCGGTTCGGTCGGGAGAATCCGGTCGCTCACCTCGCGGGTGATTTCCCGCAGGGCGTCTCCCGTGGCGCTCACTTCCTCCCACCAGGAACCTTCGCCCTCCGAGACGGCCCCTTCCTCCGGCAGCGAGGCGGCCTGGGCGAGCCCCGTCACTTCCTCCTGGGTTCGTTGCCAGGCGTCCTGGACCCACGTAAGACCTTCGTCCAGAGAGAGGCTCACGAAATCGGCCGGGGACGGAGCCCTTTGGCCCGTCGCCGGACGCTGGACGAGGTTCGGAGTGCCCACGGGGGGCACCGGCTTGGCTGTGGGCGCGCCTGGCCAGGTGCTCAGGACAAGGAGGAGCAGGCCCGCAGCCACGGCCAGGCTCGCGACGAGGGCGAGGCGAAGTTGTCGCCGGCGGCGGAGCGAGCGGGTCACGCGCTCGACGACACGCCGTGCCCGGTCGGGCGTGGAGGTGGGGCTCACGGCGAGCCCTCGGGCTGTCGCTGCCAACTTGTGAAGTCCCGTGCGGAGGCCGGCACAGCGGGGGCACGTCCCGACGTGCTCCCGGAGCGCGTCGGCTTCGCCCGCGAGCAGTTCGCCATCGAGTTCCTTGTGGATGAGGGCCTCAACTTCAGTGCAGGTCATCGCTGCGACCCCTCTTTCAGGAAGCCGGCACGGGTCAGTTGGTCGTACAGCTGCGCCCGGGCCCGGTGAACCCGGCTCTTGACCGTCCCCAGCGGGAGGCGGAGGGCCTGGGCGATGTCTTCGTACCTCATCTCCTCCTGGTGGAAGAGGACCAAGGGGAGGCGGAAGGCGTCTTCCAGGCCGGCGATGGCCTTCGCTACTGCCTGGGCGAACTCCCTGCTTTCCGCTTCTTCTGCTGGACCCGGTGAGCGGGCGACATTTGCCGCGCCCGCTTCGCGGGCACCCGCCTCAGCAGTCTCCTCGGCGACGGCAACCGTTCTTGGCCGCCGGCGGCGAAGCATGCTCACACAGCAGTTGGCGGCGATAGTGAGGAGCCAGCGGTCGAAGGGCCGGGTCGGGTCGTAGAGGCTGAGGGAGCGGTAGGCCCGGAGGAGCGCCTCCTGGCTTGCGTCCTCAGCGTCGTGGTAGCGGCCCAGGAGGCGATAGCAGAGCCCAAAGACCCGCCTCTGGTAGCGCGTCACCAGTTCCTCGAACGCGGCGAGGTCACCGGTGCGACTGACCACGGCGAGTTGCGCGTCCGTGGGCGTCTCCTTTTGGTCTGGGCGCCTGCCTGCGGGCCGGCACGCGCCGGGGCCTGAGGCCCCTTCGAATCTCCCACGTCCTTCACCGCACACTCAGCACCTCACGCGATGGAGGTTTGGTAAGTAGTACGCGGAGACTTCCCCTTCGGTTCCCCGAAACTTCCCGCGACAGGAAGCTCGGCCTCTTTTGACCTGCTGGGGCCTGGAACCCAAGTCCAAGGCTGCGGAGGCACTTGCTACACGCCGGAGGGGCCAAAGGAGACGGAGTCTCCCGACTCAGTACCAGCCCTCGTTCCAGGCCGTGTCATAGCAGGCGACGACGTTCTCAGGAGGCCCCACCACCTGGATATTGTGGCAGGGGCCGAGGACGTAGCCGCCTCCCGCCCCCAGGATGTGGATGTTGTCGCGGACCTCCGCGACGACCTCCTCCACGGTGCCGAAGGGGAGGGTGTACTGGTTGTCCATCCCGCCGTGGAAGACGAGCCTGCCACCGAAGTCCCGCTTGAGGGCTTCACGCTCCATCCCCTTGCAGCGCCACTGGACGGGGTCCAGGATGTCCATGCCCATCTCGATGAGGTCGGGGATGATGGCCCGGATGGAGCCGTCGCTGTGGGTGGCGACCTTGGCTCCGGCCTGGTGCGCGAGGTCCATCATGCGCTTCATGTAGGGGAGGAAGAACTCGCGGAGGATTTCGGGCGAGTAGAGGAGCCCTTCCTGTGAGCCCAGGTCCTCGGCGACGCTGGTGGAATCCACCCGCCCGGGTATCTGCTCATAGGTGCGGCGGGTGGCTTCGTAGGCCTCGTCGTAGAGTTTGCCGATGATGTAGTGGGCCAGTTCAGGGTTCTCGAGGAGGTCCATGAAGGCCTGCATGTCGCCGCGGAGGTACTTGTAGCGGAGGAAGGGCTCGGAGCCGCCGCCACTGACCGGGAGGTGGTCTTTGCCTTCGACGCGCTTACGGATGTGGGAGTAGTCCCACCAGTCGGGGTTGGGCCAGGTGTAGTTGTCCTCGATCTCCTCGATGGTCTTGAACTGAGCGAGGGGATGGGTCGCGCACTCGCGGTAGGTGCCCCCCTCATACTCGATGGTCCGGTACTCGATGCCGTGGAGGTCCTTGCCGGGCGCCGGTGGGGGGCCGACGTAGCGCCCGCCGACGCCCATCCCCGGTTCCAGGTGGAGCCGGGCGTTTCGCTCCTGGGCCGTCGCGAGGCCCAGGTACTGCATCAGTTTGGCGTCCGCTTCCTCGGTGGCGCGGTAGTGGAGGGGGATGCGGTCCGGAACCTCGTGGTTGACGATGGCGCGAAACCGTTCGCGTGGTGTCATCCGCTCTTTGGGCATACACGGCTCCTCTGCTCTTGGGGCCAACGGCCAGGATGTCGGACGGTCGCTTGCGCCTCACCCCTATAGCAGAAGGCGGCTGTGTGGGCAAGGGGAGGAGCCATCTGACCAGCGGCTTCCCTCAACTTCTGTCGACAGGCACGGGTCTGTGGGCCTCTGGGCGCGGGCCTCAGAGTTGAGCCCGGCGAAGGAGGTTGGCGTTGGTGACTACGGAGATGGAACTCCCGGCCATGCAGGCCTCGGCGATGACGGGGTGGAGCAAGCCCAGGATGGCCAGCGGGATGGCCACCACGTTGTAGCCATAGGCCCAGAAGAGGTTCTGGCGGATCTTCCGGAAAGTGGCCCGGGAGAGTTTGATGGCCGTCACCACCTTCTCCAGTTCCCCCCGGACGATGGTGACGTCCGAGGCTTCGATGGCCACGTCCGTCCCGGTGCCGATGGCGATGCCCACGTCGGCCTGGGCCAGCGCCGGGGCGTCGTTGATGCCGTCGCCCACCATGGCCACCAGCCCCACCTCGCGCTGGAGCCGCTCTACTTCCGCCTGCTTCTCCTGGGGCAGGACCTCAGCCAGCACCCGGTCGATGCCCAGGTCGTCGGCCACCGCCCGCGCGGTCCGCTCGTTGTCGCCCGAAATCATGACGGTCCGAAGCCCCATGGCCTGGAGTTCCTGGATAGCCCGGCGGGCGTCCTCCTTCACGGTGTCGGCCACGGCGATGAGGCCCAGGGGTTCCCCGTCCCGGAGCACGTACATGGTCGTCTTCCCCCGGCCCTCCAGTTCGGCCTGCTTGTCCGCGAGCGAGCCCGGCGTGGGGATTCCGAGTTCCTGGAGCCATCGGCTGTGGCCAACGAGGATGGTGTGCCCGCCGACGGTCGCCCGGGCCCCCTTCCCGCTCAGGGCTTCGAACTCATCGGGGGGCTTGACGTCCAAGCCCCGCGCCCGGGCTTCACCGAGGATGGCTTTGGCCAGCGGGTGTTCCGAGCCGGCCTCGGCAAGGGCTGCCCAGCGGAGGACCTCGGCTTCCTCCGAGCCGCCGGCGGCGACAATGTCCGTCACCGTGGGTGCCCCCGTGGTCAGGGTGCCCGTCTTGTCAAAGACGATGGTGCGCACGTCCTTGAGCAGTTGGATGGCCTCGCCGGAGCGGATGAGGATGCCCGCCTCCGCCCCCCGCCCGCTTCCCACCATGAGGGCCGTCGGCGTGGCCAGGCCCAGCGCGCACGGACAGGCAATCACCAGGACGGCCACGGCGGCAAAAAGCGCCTGCGTCACCCAGTGCATCTGCATCTCGGGGTTCACCCAGGGCAGGTATCGCGAGGCCCGGGCGAGGATGGGGTGCAACTGTCCGGGCAAAAGAAGCCAGAGGACAAAGGTGGCGACTGAGAGGGCGACGATGACGGGAACGAAGACCGCCGTCACCCGGTCGGCGAAGGCCTGGATGGGCACCTTGGTTCCCTGACACTCCTCCACCAGTTTGATGACCTGGGCGAGGAAGGTGTTCTCACCCACGCGCGTGGTCCGGACGCGGATGAGGCCGCCCTGGTTGATGGTGGCGCCGATGACTTCGTCGCCCGACCGCTTCTCCACGGGCATCGACTCGCCCGTGGCCATCGATTCGTCCACCGTGGTCTCCCCGGCGACGATGGCGCCGTCGGTGGGGATTTTCTCCCCCGGGCGGACCACCATCACGTCGCCCACCTTGACCTCGGCCACCGGCACTTCCCGCTCCGTGCCGCCTTCCTCCAAAATGCGGGCCGTCTTGGCCCCCAACTCGAGGAGCCGACGGATGGCCTGGGAGGCCCGGCCCCGGGCCCGCGCTTCGAGGAACCGGCCGGTCAGGTGGATGGCCATGATCATGCTAGCGACCCCGGCGAAACTCTCTATGGGGGTGAAAAAGCTGAGGAGGCCCGTGGCGTAGGCGGCGAGGGTGCCCAAGGCGATGAGGACGTCCATGTTGGCCCCCCGGTGGACGACCGACTTCCAGGCCGAAAGCATGGTCGGGAGTCCCACCCAGAAAAGCACGGGCGCAGCCAGGGCCAGCATCCCCAGCCGGTAGCCGGTGAGGCTCGGCCAGACCACCCCGCTCACCATCTCCACTAACATCCAGAGCATGAGGGGGACGGTGAAGAGCCAGGCTATGGCCACCCGCGAGCGGGCCGCGGCCAACTCCTGGGCACTGCGGTCGGCCTCGGCTTCGCGTCCGGCGGGGGCCTTCCGCTCGGCGTCGTAGCCCGCAGCGCGGACGGCCTGGATGAGGCCCTCGACGGTGGTGACGGCCGGGTCGAAGTCGACGTGTGCTTCCTCACTGGCGAAGTTGACGGAAGCCCTGCTGACGCCCGGCGCTTCCTTGAGGGCTCGTTCGATGGTGCCGGCGCACCCCGCACAGTGCATCCCCACGAGCCTCAAGGCCACCGAGCCGCCTTTCTCCTCGGGCGCTGCTTCCTCGACGACCTCGTAGCCGAGGTCCGAGACTACCTGCTTGAAGGTCGCCAGGTCCGTAGCACCCGGGTCATAGGTGACGTGTGCCGATTCGCTGGCGAAGTTGACGCTGGCTTCGTGTACGCCCGGGGTGGCCCGGAGGGCCTTCTCGATGCTCTGCGCGCAGCCCACGCAGTGCATCCCTGCTATCTTGAGCCTCATGGAGACGCTGTTGCTCACGTCCACCTCTGTTCCCACACGGAATCACTGAGACACTGTGCGCGGCGGGCTTCTACACTTCCATTGTAGCACAGGTCGAGCCCTTCGCTGAGGGGATTCTCGCTATCCAGCCCCGGGAAGCGGCGGAATGTCTTCTTCACTCGGCCCTTGTTCCCTATCGTAACCGTGTTCTCTTGCCCAAGCGGTCATTTGCTCGATGTACGCCTCCGCCCTGCGTTTGTCTAGTTCATCCTCCAAGAAAGCTCGCTGCATAGCGATCCAACTCTGCAGCCCGCCGCCCTGGATAAAAATCTTGTCCCACTCCAGACGCTGTTTTTCGACCTCTTCCGCTGTTATGTCAGGCATCGACGAAATCTGGGCGACTAACCTCTTAACCGAGGGGTCGCGCCCCGCTATCTCGCTGATGCGGCCAAACACCGCAGAGCCAATCAGGGTCTCCAATCTGTCAACCTTGAATTTCGGCAGGCCTCCGAACGTGGGGGTGTCTATGCCGAACTTGACGTCGTAGTCAAACCGGATAGTGCCGAGAGGGTACTTCACAAGGTGGCAAATGGCCAAGACGGCAATAACCTCTCTGAAGGCTTCCAGCCAACGCGTGAACGCTTTCTCCTCGAAGGTTTGGAAGTTGCTTTTGTACGACAGACCCAACTGGTTTGAGAATTGGAAGTTGCTCTTGTACAACAGACCCAACTGGTTTGAGAACCTGTGACCTTTCGTGTGCACGTAGTTGTGGAGATAGCCTAAGGCGAGCACTCGCGAGCGAAGATCGTACCCCTTTTCGAACATTTGGAAGTTTCTGTGCCGTATCAACTTCTCCCAAATCTCGCGCATTCGAGGCGTGTCTTCTTCGGACCGAAGCCATTCTTGCACCGTCTCGTGGCCATCGTCGTTCAAGTTCCAGTAGACGGACAGAAGTCCAAGCTCGAGCCCTGACCGCAGGGAAACCATTGCCTGCTTGTAAAACCCGAAGAGGCATAAGTTAAATGAGATTTGCATTTCGTCCCAAGACTCACCCCAAGGGAAGATATGACCCGACCAGAAGTTGAGGCTCGTCTGAGGAATCAGCTCACCGACGGCATCGTAGGCCCAGCCGAGTTCGCTCATCTCGCGGTCGAGGCCCGAACTTGCGAGGAACTCTTTCGATTCCTCGTAGACTCTTATGCTCTTATCAGGATGGTAGACAAAGGGGATGAGCATGTTTCTCCTCCGGCACTCGCCTTGAAGCGGGATGTTGGATTAGAGATGGGCACATTGTGGTTTTCTTGGTGGAGGGGAATGGAATCTCCGGGGCGCGTCCGACCTCTCGGTATGCCCGTGCAGCGTGCGTCATGACCCAGCCCCCTGTCTGGCGTGCCCACTCTATGAATAGCCGCGTTGCGCGAGCGGGTCAAGGGAAAAAGTGACGAGAACAGAGAAGCGGCTGTCCTCTGCGGAGGCCTTCACCCAGGCCCTCTCCCATGGGGAGAGGGGAGACAGGAAAGGGTGGGGGTCAGGGGAGGGTGTCGGCGACGGGCATGCGGTAGGGCTTAGCGTGCTCCCAATCCGCATCGGCCCAGCCCTTACGCTCTCGCGGGTCAAGGGACGCGGTCTCGCCCAAGAGAATCCGGCCCCGGACGGAGATGACGTCAGCGTCGGGCTGGTCGGCAGCGGGGACGCCCGCAGCGGGGTTACGGGCATCGGCCCGTTCCCAGAAGAGAAGGGCGGTCCACTTGCCATCGGCCGAGCGCAGGACCTGGGCCGCGGTGCCTTCAGCCGCAACGACGGGGGTCCAGCCCTGACCCGTCAGGCCGGCGACGGCACGGGCGGTCTCAGCCTTCCAGGCGTCGGCCTTGAAACTGACGCAGAGGTCCAGGGCGTCGTCGTGGGGATAGGCCCACGCCCGCCAGGGACCCGCCGGGTCTTTCTGGACGCGGTGCGTAGGTGGTTGGCTCTTCAGCGGCTCGGCTTCCGCGGCGGGCGGCAGAACCCCACGAGGGACGGACTCGCCCGTGCGGATGAAGGTGCCCCACCAGGTGGGCTTCCACTCCCCGGCGGTGGCCGCCTCGCCGCCGGTGGCGTCGAGTTTGAGTTCCAGCGCGGGCACGTCCTGGGCCGTCGGCTTGAGGAGAAGGGCGCTCGCGGGCGCCGGGGACACCACAAAGGGCGTGGGCGCGGGAGGGAAGTCCTGGCGGAACGCCTGGAGCAGCTTCTCGGGGTCGTTGGGCATGACGTAGATCATCTCTTTGTAGCGGATGGTGCTCGCCTTCAGGTCCAGGTGCTTCTGCACGTCGGGGACCACGTGGATGCAGGGCATGTAGAGCTGGCCGATGGTGAGGTTGTACTGGGCCCCGTAGCCGGTGAGCCACTTGCCGTCGCGCGAGGTGCAGCCCACCAGGCCGACGAGCGGGCGGTCGCCGGCCGACCCCACCACACCCCAGATGGAACCCGGGTGCATGCGGTCGATGGGCACGTACCACTGGACCATGGGGGGGTTGTTCTCGGGGGCGTCGGGGGCGAAGTTGGTCATCTTCCCGCGGGCGGTGTCGAGGCCCATGACGGGGCCGCGCAGGGTGTAGATGAAGCACCGCTTGGCGAACTCCTGGAGCGGCCCCTGTCGGGTGAAGAGCGGCGACCGCTGGAACTGGAGGCAGGCGCCGAGGTAGGGGACCTTCTTCTGTTCCTCGAAGGGGCCCTTGATCTCGGTGAGCGCCTGGACG
>Ga0315282_10002681_pt1 | contig 32432 bp, 30 predicted proteins | sample YL17G07_20_MG_FD_203693 | JGI IMG/M metagenome (GOLD analysis project Ga0315282, IMG submission 203693) | Sediment microbial communities from Yellowstone Lake, YNP, Wyoming, USA - YL17G07_20 | ecosystem: Environmental > Aquatic > Freshwater > Lake > Sediment | place: USA: Wyoming | collected...
TGGCTGAAGGAGAGAACGCGATCTATTCGTTGATCGTTGTGGGCAAACATCTCTATGCGGGGCTGTACACGGGACCGGGAAAGATAGTGAAGATTGATACCGATGATTTCTCTAAGGTTGAGACGCTGACTCTTCGACAGGGTGAGAACTGGATCACCTCTCTTGCAGCTTCGGGTGGCTTTCTGTACGCAGGTTTGAGGATGTTTCCGGGCAAGATAGCCAAGATCGATCTTGAAACCTTCAAGCGGACGGATCTTCTCGAGTTAGCGCCCGGAGAGAACAACATCTTCTCCCTGGCAATCAAGGATCGATACCTCTATGCGAACATCGCTATGCGCCCCGGAGGAGTGGCAAAGATAAGTCTGGATACATTCCGGGAAGTCAAGTCACTGAGGTTCAAGCCAGAGGAGAACTATGGCTACGCTATTCTCATCCACAACAACGTTCTCTTCGCAAGCTTGTACTCCAAACCTGGAGGGATAGTAAAGATGGATTTGACCACCTTTGAGGAAATTGGCTCAGCTACCCATTTCTCCCAAGACGAAGATAATGTGTGGAGCCTTGCTATCCACCAAGATTCTGTTTACGCCGGGCTGGAAACTAGGCCAGGCATGCGCGCTATGATGATTAGATTGGATATGGAGCTGAACAGGAAGGACACCTTGCGGTTCGACTGGGAAGGTGGGGTCTACTCCATTGTTCCTCTGGAGGAATCCCTGCTATGCGGCTTATACAGCTCCCCAGGAAGGATTGTCCGAGTCAGAGCCGAGGCCGAGCCTTCCTACGCGTCTCTTCTTCCGTTGATAGCTACCCTCGTCTTGTTCGTCACGATTTGTGTAGCTTTTCTTGTCTTAAGGAGAATGCGATCACGAAAGAGTCTTGGCAGTGCTGAATAGCCAATGGAACCTGCTGGCACACGCGGTAAGAGCGGATGGCCGAGACGGCGGCCGTGATCGAAACTTGGCCGATCAATAAGGCAAATCAGGAGTGAATCGCATAGGCCGCTTTAGGTAGATTTCCTACGACAGTCTTGGTAGGATTTCTTCTCTCTTGAACGATCTCAGGCCTATATAGAACACTATGAGATCGACCACAACGAAGGCTGCTATCAATATGGCAACTACGGTTGGTCCGAGGAATATGGCGCCTGAGATCTGTCCGAGAACCAGCATTAGTATTGGTAGAAGTAGGATGGAGCTTATCTGCTGTGCCTCTCTGACTCCTTTGACTCTGGCCGAGATCATCACTGTCAACCCTATGCCGGCAAGTGCAATCGTTGGGGCGACTCCGAAGATGAGCATAAGCCAGACAGGGTTCGGAAGCAGCAATCTGCCGTCGAATATCTCGAAGGAGAATACGTCTATGACTGTTGTGTAGATTGCGAATGAGGCTGCGGTCACTATCATGGAGGGGATGAAGGACACTAGCATTTTTCCTAAAAGAAGCTCGCTGTCGGAGATAGGGGTGGCCAAGATTGCTTCTATCGTCTTCCTTTCCTTCTCTCCGGCGAAGCTGTCTGACGCTATTACGCTTGATGCCATGAGTGGAATGATCAGGAAGAATGGGGCGAAGAAGTAAAGGGACATGACGTAGACCAGAGCCTGCCAAGCGTTCATTCCTACAAGCTCGTCTCTCACTTGACTCGGAAGATTCCTCATCATTGCGGTTGAGTTCTCCATAGGTGGACCAGATATGGATGACAGGCTTGGAGTCACGATAATGAGTGTGGGAAGTAGAACTGATATCAGGAAAGGCACTACCACAATCGGGAAGAAGATCTGCCAGTTTCTCTTTATCTCACACCAGTCTTTTCGGAAGACCAGCATAACCATGTGAGCTCTCATGAATTCTCCGCCCTGACAAGTTTCAGGTAGGCTTCCTCAAGTGATGGTCGAAGCGTGTTGACAGATAGTACCATTCCGCCGGCGCGGACAACTCTTCCGACTATTTCCGGAGTCGTTTCTGACAGGTCGTCAACAGCAATTACCATGTTTGCTGCGTCTTTGTCGACATAGACTTCTCTGACGTGTTCAATTTCCTTGACTACTTGGACCAATGATTGGTCCAGTTTCTTCAACGTGACTTGTAGTTTGGGTCGGCCCGCTATCCTGTCTTGGAGTTCTTCAGGAGTCCCCACGATGACGCATCGGCCTCGATTTACGATCATGACTCTATCGCATAGTCTCTCGGCGTCTTCCAAGTGGTGTGTGCAGAGTAGGACGGTGTGATTGTCTCGTTGGCTGAGGCTGGCGACGAAGTCTCTTATTCCTTTGGCTGATTCAGGGTCGAGACCTGCGGTGGGTTCGTCGAGCAAGAGGATTGAAGGTTTGTGTACAAGTGTTCTGGCGATGGCGAGCTTCTGCTTCATTCCCTTTGAAAGCTTTCCTACTTTGTCGTTTCTTCTCTCCCACAGCTCGAAGAAGTCGAGTAGCTCTCTGATTCGATCCTGTCTTCCTTGGGCGTCAGATAGGCCGTAGGCTTGAGCGAAAAAATCCATGTTCTCATGCACAGTCAGTCTCTCGTAGAGACTGGGATTCTCGGTGAGTATCCCAACCATAGCCCTGACCTTCATAGGCTCAGTGGCTATGTCGTGTCCTCCTACCTTGGCAGAGCCCTCTGAGGGCGAGATCAAGCATGCCAGCATGCGGACCGTGGTTGTCTTGCCCGCCCCATTTGGACCTAGAAGTCCAAAGACCTCCCCGCCTTCGATGGAGATGCTTAGGTGGTCCACTGCCATCAAAGGCCCGAATCTCTTCGTCAACTCGTTCAATTCAATTCTTGACAGGTAGAACACTGTCCTTTAGACGCAGACACAGGTCACGCCTATTCAAGCCATCTCTGCATTGTTTCGCGAGAGACCACTAAGCATTACTACCGCCGTAGCATTCGCTCACTTGAGGATTGCTCAGGCATCGACATGCACGTCAACTTGGATTCCTTCTCTTACTGCGCCAGTCGCTACACAGTACTTTTCGAATATGTCTAGACATCTTTTGATTCTGTTCTGATCTGCGGTTTCAGCTATTGTTGGTTTTATTCTGACATTGATCTTCGTGATTCTCCAGTATCCCTCTTTGTTGCGTTCAATGATGGGCTCGGCCTCCGCCCTTATTCCCTGTAGTTCAACCTTTGACTTTCTTAGGCAGAAGGCTAGGCTGGCGCTAAGGCAATTCGCTACAGCTGCTGATAGGACCCGTGAAGCGTTTGGGCCTTCGAGCTTTCCTAGAGGCGGAGGCTCATCCATGATCAGATTTGTGGTTGAGCCCAGGAATGTGACTTTGAAGAGATAGTCTTTGACAAGCTCGACAATCACCTTGGGTTTCGCCTCTTCACCAGACAATCCGATTCATCTCCCTAGGTGTTGATTCTTGCAGATATCTGTTCTCCGGAGGATTTCTTGACTCATTGTGGCATGAGCCTTAGGGAGCAAATACTTCATCAAGAACTCCCTCGTTCTGCAAACGGTCTTTCGATACATCTGCTTTTGACTTCACGGGCATACTCAGGAATTGGCCACAGGAAAACGAGAGAGAGGGAACGCCGGGTTGACTGACTTCCGTATTCGGCTATGCATTCATACTGGATGCAACATGGATCTCACTCGGAAGGACTGCTGGCGTCACCGTAGCTATCATGTTCAGCGTGGCGATCATGGTTAATGAGCGCTCGTTTCTCAAGCGTCTCCTGAAGACTGGCTACGGCACACTGAACTTCCTCTTGCTTCTTGGCGCCTGTGCAGACAAGGCTTCCACTTGAGAAGACCAAGAAAACGGTTTTCGGAGAATCCATGCGGTAGATCAAACCCGGAAACTGCTCGGGCTCATAAATGGTCCTCTCAAGAGTGTACGCCATCTTCTCAAGGTCTATCGATCCGCTCAGTTTTGCCGAGGCGACAATATTTTGGATCTGGATGGTTGGTTCCCCCGTAATCACGATCCCGTTCCGCTTGAGTTCGTCCACAACTCGTAGAACTGCCTTCTTCGCCTGCCTTTCCGACCTGGACCCTGTGCAAACCATTTTTCCGGAACTGAAGATTAGTATCACTGCCTTCGGTTTCTTCAGCCTGAAAACGAGTCCAGGAAATGATTCGGGCCTGTATTCTGCGCTTGGCAGTACTCGAAGAATGGAGTTCAGATCTAGATTTTGTCCCAAAGTCGCTGAGGCTACGACGTTCTGTATGTTCATGTGTTCATCTGCCAACGTTCAGCACCTGCTAACGTGTGTGATGCCAAGGCTGAGGTGAGACGCCAGTCTCGGTGAGGTCAGGGAAAATCAAAGCTGTTGTGGATTCGCCAAGACTCTGAGGAAGGCTGGGAAAAGTTAGGCAAGGATTTTTGATGCTTCTCTGCGAAACCGCGCAGGCTATCTTGGCTGTAACACGCGGTCTTCCCCTCATCGTTACCATGAAACCGCAAAGCTTCCCACCAAGGCAGACGATGAAACATCCAACGTCAAAACGAATAGACACAGTCAGGGTTGCCATTGAAAGCACGGTGAGGCTTCGATAGCATGCGCATAAGAAACTTGGGTTGTCTAGGGCTGACGGACAGTGAAAGCTGTGGAACACGCCAAAGCATGGGAATACGGTTCAAGCATCTTAGGGCTTCGTAAACGTATTGCAAACTGCTGATCATGCCACAATGAGTCAGGATTGGGAGGAAAACAGATCCTTCAATACAAACTTGTCACAAGCATAACAGGTGTCGCTAAGAGTCGATTAGTTTTGGCTCTCTGAATGGGTTTCTGTTAATGTGTTGGGGTATGTGATTGTGCCTTCCTGGTTTGATTTGTTGCGATAGGCCTCGCTTCAAGTTCTCCCGCGTAATCTCACAATGGAGTTTCTTCTGCACGTTTCGCAGATGCGGAGATGTCTTCGCTTTGGCAGCGGCTTATTGCACCATTCGCATCGTGGATTGTTCATTTGCTAGATCGGTCGTGTCCTTACGGACAGAGTATAAGAGGTTACTTCTAGTTTAGGGCTCGTGAATTTCATATCTTCCGCCAACTCTCTGTATGAAGAAGAAAGAAATGGGGAAGGTGTGATGAGCCAGAATGATTTGACAGAGGCTGCCTCTGAGAAGTTGATTCATCTTACAACAACTGGGCGGAAAACTGGGAAGCTTCACACGGTAGAGCTTTGGTTTGCGATTAGTGAGGGAAAGATCTACTTGAGCCACGAGGGAGAAGAAACGGATTGGATGAAGAATATCAGGCATAGAAATCGTGTTTCCTTTGTCATAGGCAGAAGGGAATTCAAGGGAAGGGCACGCTACCTTAGAGACGGCACGAGCGAGGCTGAAAGAGCCAAAGTAGCATTGTATGAGAAGTATTATGGTAGGGCGGGGAAAGAGATTGTCGACGACTGGTTTTCTCTATCCAGATTGCTCGTGATTGAGCTGTAGAATCATTATCCCGAAATGGTGTGCGGTCAATCTAGGCCTTTGCCTCGGTTCTCTTCACCGGGTACCGGATGATCGTCTTCTGAGTCTTGGCTCTTGGACCGGTGAGATACTCTTCCTCGTGAACTCCTGCGATCTCAAAGCCATTCTCTTTGATGAACTGATGAAGCCTCTCCACTGTTGATCCTTCAGTGCTGTATGGTCCTAGGTGCAGGATCTGTGCAACTGTTCCATATTGCCAAGTTTCAAGCTTGACCTCAATTTCGGGCATTTTCTGAGAAATCTCATTCACATCGTCTGGAACGGGTAGTCCCCAGATCCCAGCCCATCGATCCTTTGGGATGAGATGGGCATCAGGCCATCTGGCGCGAAGCCCTCTGACTTTGAAATCAACTCCTTTCTTCTTCAGCTCAAACTTGAGCTTGTAAACTGAGCCGAAGAGTGCTGGCATCGCATTCGCCGCCACCTTGTTCGGGTCGCCTTTGGTCACTACGACAGCCATCTTCTCTGAGTTCATCTCAACGATTTCTGGCTGCAGAGGCTTTGTAGGGCTGGTTTTTTTCTGGGCCTTTCTTTTCGCCGGAGTCTTCTTTGGCATTGAGACATCAACCAGTCTACTAGTCTCTGAAGCAGATATGTGTTCTTGACTGGCAGTTAGGAGAGGGCTTTCTTTGGAGATTTCCATGACTGCAAACCTCGGTTCGGCCACAATACCTATACGGCATCTGCCAACTCTTGAGAGCAATTGAAAGAACAGTGATCCAAGTATGGCTGAACAGACCGACCCCCACATCGAGGGTGCGCTCAATCACCATTTTCCTTCATGCCGCCACCTAGCGCTCCATGCGGAAATCATCAGCAGACCGACCAGGTCAAAAAGGAAGGCTGTGTAGTATAGGGCGCTGTACCCCATCAGCTCTATTATCGAACTTAGGACGACCGGTGCGGCTATTCCTATTGCGTCTGCGGTTCCACCATATACGGCGTTTGCTAGCCCTAGGTCTTTGCTGTGGACAGCGTGCGATAGGAGTAGCGATGCAGATGGCCAGATCGTCCCATGAGCGAAGCCTGCGATACAGATGAAGGCCGCCAGCAGGGCGAGAGTCTTGACTAGAGGCATTGCGACCATAGCCATCATGTATGTCGCAAGAGCGAAAGTGAGAAGCTTCGTTGGACCTACTCTCCCGAAGATTTTCGGCAAAGGAATTCGGATCAACACCATCCCAAGTGGGTACAATGACACAAGCAATGCAATCATCGACGCTGAAAGGCCTATCTCTGTTGATGCGAGGAGTGGAAAATACGTCCCAATGGCTATGTCGCTTAATGCAGCAAAGACTTGGACTAATGAGACAAATTGGACCCCTCTGTTCCTGAGTACACTCCGCAGACTTTGAGCTACCTCAAGCGATTTCCTGACACTGTGTCCTTTCGGAAGAAGTGTAGAGAACACAATTCCCGCAAGGCCCATAATTCCTGCTATCAGGTATGTCATTCGTATGGGCATCGTCAGAAGGAGCATGCTGCATACCAATGGTGCGCTTAGGCCAGCTATCGAGCAGGCAACTGCAAACGCGGCAACTCCTGTTACGGATGAGTTGCGATACATCTCTTCAGCCATTGTCATTCCGACTGAGTATATGGTTGTGAACGCCAAGGCGGTGACGACTTGGCCCACTGCGATGTGGGATGGTGAGGCAGATAGGTACAGAATGAAAAGGGATGAGGCGACGCAGATAGCGCCGAAACAAAACAGGAATTTCCTGCCGAATCTGTCTGAGAGTAGCCCGATGGGTACCCTTGTGATTAAGCGTACTACGAAGCCGACAGAGATTATCATGCCGATTTGGATCAGGGAGGCCCCTGACTCCGCAGCAAACAAAGACAGTGTTGGAGACTGCATGTTGAAGGCAACAACAATGAGGAACGAGGTAAAGAAAAAAAGCAGAACGTTCCGACTTGCAGAGCGTTTTGCTTCCACATCGGACAAGCGAGTCATCCACACATTGGAGTTAGCGCGACTTTGACTAACGCAGGATCCTTTTTGCTTTTCCTGTCAGTTACTGCGGATTCGACAAGAAATTCGTGTGCGAAACGTCTTATTAGTATGCTGTTACCATCTGTGGGCTGATGGACCATGGCTCATTTTGATTTGCTTCTGGTAGACGGCCGAGTCGTAGATCCACTGAACAAGTTGGACGGGCGATTTGACATAGGAATCGTTGATGGTAAGGTGAAGACGGTCAAGAGTGGTATTGATCGGAGAACGGCTGACAAGATCGTTGACTTGCGGGGAAGGACGGCTATTCCGGGAGTGATCGATTCCCACATGCATGCGGAGAAGGCGGGTTATCGGATGATGGCTAAGGTCGGAGTGGTTACGGGTGTTGACTTCAGCGAACGAGCGGATGTACTCTGCGAGAATGTGAAGGCTCGCGGCTCAGGGATGAATGTGGCGACTTTGGCGAATGTTCGTTCGTATGGGACTGCTCCCGGGACGGAGATAGAGCGTACAGAAATCGAGCGGATTGTGAAGAGATCTGTTGAAGATGGCGCTCTCGGAGTCAAGATAACTGGAGGCCACAACCCCTTCACTCCCGACACGACCCGAGAGATAATTGAGATTGCGAATCAACAACGGGCATATGTTGCCTTCCATGTGGGAACCACCGCCACTAGCAGCAACCTTCCCGGGTTAAAGGAAGCCGTTGAACTTGCTGGAAAGAATAGTCTTCATGTTGCGCACGTGAACAGCTATCTTAGAGGATTAACCAAAGACCCTGTCGAAGAAAGCCTTGAAGGATTGGCTGCACTTCGAGGAAAGCGTAACATCGTCTCAGAATCCTATCTGGCAATCATCAATGGGACTGGAGGAAAATGTGTGAACGGTATACCTGACAGCGGCGTGACGAGGAACTGTCTCCGTCTCGGAAAGTATTCTGAGAATCAGGCAGGGCTGGAGAAGGCGATTCTTGAAGGCTTCTGTATGGTTCAAGTGGAATTCGGAGGCGAGAGCATACTCGTCTCAGGACAGGAAGGAGTCAAGTACTGGAAGGACGCCAAGACGGATATCGGCATAAGCTTCCCAGTCAACGTTCCTGCAAGTACCTTCCTCTGTGCGACACGGAAGGACGAAACAGGGAAGTTCATCGTCGACGCCATAAGCACCGATGGAGGATCTATTCCAAGAAATGTCTCAGTGGCATCTGGGCTTGCGTTGGTTCGATATGACGCGTTGACCGTTGAGGAGTTTGTTCGGAAGGTCTCTGTAAACCCGGCGAAGACGTACGGCATGACCTCTAAGGGGCATTTGGGCGAGGGGGCAGATGCAGATGTCACGGTACTCGATCTTGAACGGGGTGAAGCGGTGATGGGCATAGCGAAAGGACAGATCATCATGATCGACGGGGTCGTGATGGGTAACACGGGTACGATAGTCACGACGAAGAACGGGGTAGGAGCGGTTGAGAGGACAGGTTTGAAGACTGACATAGTCGATCTTGAAGACAGCGCATTCTTTCACAGATAGGTCATTGCCGCTTCGGACGGCGTCCCGATGCCCGACATCAGATCGACGGTAACTAGTGGAATTGCTTTCTTAACTAAACAGAAGAAGAGCTTCAAGGTGAACATTCCCCGCGCAGCAGCAAACAACTTCCTTTACAGACTGACTCAGCAATACCAGCCAATCTACATAACTTCACTGGGAGCTAGTCCACTTCAGCTCGGCGTTGTGAGCGGAATCGGAAGTGCCGCGGCGGCCGGCATCGCGGTTCCAACTGGCTATCTTGTCGACAAATACGGTCCAAAGAAACTCTTCACAATCGCCACCTCGACAATGGCCATGGCCTCGCTTCTTCTGGCCTTCTCAAATGACTGGTTGATGACCATACCTGCACTCATCTTGGCTGCTCTTGCGTTGAGATTCAGCAATACGGCGTGTGGTACGGTTTGTGGAAGTTCGCTCAAGAATGAGGATAGGGCTGTTGGGATGCAGCTCTGTGATTCTCTGACGGCTGTGCCCTCGTTCATAGGGCCTCTGATAGCGGCCTTCATGATCGATGTCTCCGGTGGGCTGAACGCAACCGGCATCAGATCTGTATACTACTTCGCCTTTGTTGGATATTGTGTTCTTCTCCCGTACGTCCTGAAGGTATTCAGTGATCCGTCTGAACGGCCGACAGGCAAGGCGATTCCAAGTTTCATGGAAGGAATAGGAGAGGTCTTGCATGAGGGAAGAAGTGTCAAAAGGTGGATTTTGATCTCTGCACTCACAGAGACCTCCCGAGTAATCAGCCTGATTTTCTGGCCGCTGTATGCTGTCAAGATCAAGCTTGCCGACGTTCTGGTTCTAGGAACGATGGGGACTGCTCAGATAGTTTTTCCTTTGCTTCTCGCTATACCCATGGGTAGGCTCGCGGACAAGTATGGTCGGAAGAGACTGCTCTACGCGATCACCCCGGGCTATTGTCTAGCCATAGTCCTGTTCGTCGTCGCTCGCAGTCCCGTCGAGCTCATAGTCTCATCTACCTTGCAGGGTTTTCTTCAGCTCGCACTAGTGACGAAGCAGGCGCTGACCGTGGAGCTGGTGCCTACGAGGCTTATTGGGCGATGGTTGGGGATCCTCGGCCTGTTTGTCGGATTGATTGGCCTGTTCGCACCGGTAATTGGTGGAGTAATCTGGGATGCCTTGAGTCCTGATTTCCTTTTCATCTTCATAATCATGGTTGAGTTGGTCAAGATTCCGATTCTCGCCACAGTCATGGAGCGCACACCACAGCAGCAAGTTCGCCTCTCGTAGCGTTAGTCTGAGCATCGTCCGGTCATCGTCTACAGCCACTATATTCACCGTGACAAACATGAATCGGACTGCGCGCAAAGAGATTGTCATTCCCAGTCCTGCCAGAAGTGAGCTCGGCCGGATGTGGCACTGACGAGCAATTCGTATTGAGCGCTTGCTTCCTTTGACTGCTTCGTGCGAGTCATTCGATGGAAGCGAGAGTCTCTCTCAGAGAGGCCATGAACGAGTCGATCTCCTCATATGATATTACGTAGGGCGGGAAGAATCGGAACGTGCATGTGGCTTGGTGGAAATCTATCCAGCGTGAAAACCGATTTCCGTATCTACCGCGGCGACGATTGTCCTTTCACATTCTGAACCGTGTGATGCCTACCACGAATATCCCCAGGTCTGCAGAAGATCGCTGTCTCGTAACCATCGCTCGCCAATGTCTGTGCGGTAGAACATGTTTGGTATGATGATGTTCTTTACCCGATTGTAGGTTTCCTTGCGGGCGTCATCAACTGTGGGTCCTGATCCGGTGACAATAAGTGCGTAACCCGAGGTGCCCGCCAATCGCCAGTCTTCTCCCACGAGTTTAACATCACCATGGTGAATGCCGTTCGAAATTGGCTTCTTGAAGATGATCACCGCGTCTTCCGAGTAGCGTCTGAAGGCAGCTGGATCTGAGAACGGATATGGGGGCACCGCGACAACCACGCCAACTTGAAAACCACGCTGCGTACGCAGGGGAAATTGCCGTCTATTTGCCAGAGCATAAAGGAAATCACTCCACCGACTGGCGATACCTTCCATCTGAATGTTGATTGTAGGATAGCCGAATCGAGGAGTAAATTCAAGCGGATAGATCCCTCGGGCATTGACGATGCAGTTGATGTCGAAATAACCAACGAAACCTGTCTCTGCTAGAAGGGGTCTGAATCTTACTAGCGTCTCATCGTACAGCCGGCATCCTTCAGACCAGAACATCAGGGTTCCCATTTCACCGGTGCTAGGGCCAGTCTCTCCGTTGAACATGCGCTTGTGTTCGAAGTTGACGCACACGGGCAGAATGAAGTCTTGTCCGTTGAAGAATGCCCCGATTGCGACTTCTACTCCTGACACGAATTTCTGTATCTGAAATCTTTTGATCTTCGTGCTCCAGGTATTCTTGTATCGCTCAAGTATCGCTAGTATGTCAAGTCCGTCTTCCTCTTGGCCTACGAATGACAGTACTTTTTCTTCCTGAGCTTTGCCAGACGGCTTGACTACGTATCGTTCTGGATTCTCTTTCACGAATTTGATTGCATCATCGAATGCTACGAAATCCCAAGAAGGGACAACTGGAAGGCCCGATTTTCTGAGTTGTTCCTGGCCGAAGTCACGATCAATCTCCAAGCGATCGCTAGTGACTGTTCCACCTACCACGGCCTTACCCTCTTTGCGCAGGCGTTCTGCCACGGCGCCGAAACCGATGTCGTCGAATACTATGATGTCTGCCCAGTCTTTCAAAGACTCCCAGTCGTCAGTCTTCTCAACGAATCCATCGGAGACATCTTTGTCTGTTTTGCTGTGAATGTAGTATCGAACTTCATTTCCTTCCTTCTTGACCGCATACGCGAGATCCCCGATCAAACCCGCGTCGGAGACGAAAAGAAATTTCTTTGAAGTAGACGTGTCGTTTCTGTTAGTCGACTCCGTCTGTTCACGACGACTATTGCTGGACTTCTCTGCAGTCATTTCAGGTCTACTACGGTGTGTTGCACTCTATAACTTAATCGAATTCACGTAAATTCGATCAGTTTCTGCAATCAACGAAGAGTTGGAATAGACAATGTTGCGTGATTCGTATTGAAGTGCACATGTGGCTCTCAGTCAGTATGACAAACTGGACAGGCAATTGGCGGTCACGCAAACTTACAGAACTGTTCCTGCTTCCAAGACTTGTGAGAGCGATATGGCCTTGAGGAACAAGTCGGGAAAATAGCAGATTACATTTGGAAGGTTGGTTCCCGAAAGTAAGAGTATGCGGAATGGCTCAGGTTTCGTGAGAAACGTATCTTTGCCTAGATTTCTTTGAGTATGTCAAGCATCTAGCTTACGGTTGCGATTCTTATTCCTCTGAATTCTCTTAGAGGCACTAGGTGCCTGTCGCCAGAGACTATGTACTCTGCTTCGCCACTGTGTGCAGTGTTTAGGACAACATCGACCTTTGGGTCGTCCTTGACGACCTTGAATCTGCTATTAATCTTCACTAAGGTGGTTCTTCTGCCAACGTATCTGAGGAATCTCTCCGCATTACTCAGGAGATCCATTCGTATTTGAGTGGCGGCCGATATATTCTCGGCCGTGAAATGTGAATTTCCGACGCACGTGGGACAGCGTTCTTTCAAGACAATAGAATCTAGCTTGGTGACTTCGATGGTTAGAAAATCGATCTTATCTGAGAGCAATATCTTCCTGCTGGTGGAATCCCTGATCAGAGCAGCGATGATTCTATTGGTATCGACGACAAGCTTCATCTACTGAGCTTTTTTCGGGCTTTGACTTTGATTGTGTGTCCGATTCTCTTGGCGTCTTCCTCAGTCAGCTCGCTCTTGCTCAGCAGTTCTTCCATCAACTCGATCTCTCGCAGTTTCTTCTCAAACGCCTGTCTCGCTATGTCGCTCCACTTCAACTCGGTGTGCCTTCTCATTTTCTGATGCAGTTCCTTCCCTTCGAGTCGCATATCGTGTTCTGTGAAATGTACTATCATGCGCTGTGTATCGTGCGATTCAGACAGTGTCGGAATAGCGCGTCAGGTGTTTTCAGTTGCTAGCCGCCTTCGGCTAGGGGGATGAACCATATTTCCCCGTACTCCGGCACGAAAGTCAGAATTCGTTTGTACTCCCCGTTGTGCCTTGCAGCAAGCCAGCCTTGTCTCGTGAGTTTCATGAAGTAATCTCTGGCCTCCTCAACATCTTTCTCGTCGTTGGCTTGCCAAGTAAGTCTTCTTCTGATACCTTCTTCAGAGACCTTCATTCAACCTCACCTCATCCAATAGTCTACGGCACCTTGATATAATCTGGTACGGATGTCTCATCAGGGGAGCTCACAATGGCCGGAGATTATGCTGGAGAAATTCTGAGAGTCGACTTGAACAAAGGGAAGACGGAACGCTTCACTGTTGGAGAGAACGTGCTGAGAAATTTCGTAGGCGGAACGGGATTAGGAGCAAAGTTCCTCTACGACGAAGTTCCTCCGGGAATTGAGTGGTCTGATCCACAAAACAGACTCATATTCGCAGCAGGCCCTCTAAACGCTACAGCGATAGGCGGCTCAGGGTCTGTCTCCATCGTGTCGAAAGGACCGCTAACAAACGGATCAGGATGTAGCCAAGCGAATGGCTACTTCGGAGCATACCTAAGGCTCTCCGGCTTGAACGGGATAATCGTGCAAGGAGCTTCTGAAGAGCTTCAATACCTTAGTATCGATTCAGAGTCGGTTGAGCTCAGGAACGCCAACTGGCTCAAAGGTATGGATACATACGAAACGGTAGACCTCCTGAAACACGAGCACCGCAAACGAGGGCACGAAATGACCGTAGCCTCAATAGGACCGGCCGGGGAGAACATGGTGAAGTTCGCAGGACTCTTTCTCGATCATGGACATTCAGCATCCCACAACGGCCTTGGTGCCGTCATGGGATCGAAGAAACTGAAGGCGATCGCCATCACCCGTGGGAAGAGACAGATAGAAGTACACGCCCCTGAGAAGGTTTTGGCAGTGGCCAAAGAACTGATCGAGAATGTGAAGAGTCAGACGAAGGATACCTACGAATATGGAACCCTCAAGGGCATACAAGGAAATGCACAGAGAAACATGATTCCCGTCAAGAACTATACTACGAGCACATGGGTGATTGACAAGGACAAATGGGAGAAGTTCAGCGCACAGTACATTCGGGAGAAATTCTCAGTCCGACGCGATCCATGTTGGGCGTGCCAAATACACCATTGTGACATTATGAAAATAACCGAAGGATCGTATGCCGGCGAAGTTGTTGAGGAACCAGAGTACGAGCAGTTCGCAGCTTGGGCTCCCGCTATAGGCCAGGAAGATGTTACCTCTGCAATGATGCTCAGTAAAGAAGTGGACCGTTTGGGCGTGGACAGCAACGAGGCAGGTTGGGTGATAGGATTTGCAATGGAATGCTACGAGAAAGGCATCTTGACCAGAGATAAGACGAATGGTCTCGACCTTTCGTGGGGAAATGCTGAGAGTGCAAGACTACTTCTCAATCTGATCGCCAATCGAGAAGGCATTGGCAAGATCCTTGGCGAAGGAGTGATGCGAGCTGCAAAGAGCCTCGGTGGCGAAGCATCGAACCTCGCTGTTCACACCTTGAAAGGAAACACCCCGCGGGGCCACGACCACCGCAACAGAACGACAGAACAGTTCGACACCTGTGTATCAAATACTGGCACCTTGGAAACCTGGGGTGGTCCGATCGCGCTGGGGTCGTACCCCAACTGGGAGGACATTGTTGCGACCAACCTTCACGACAAGGGGGCCATGATGTTTGAGGACTCCTTAGTCACGTGTCGATTCAACACTAGGATGAACGTGGATCTTCTGAGCCAAGCACTAAGCGCAGTCACAAGTTGGGATTTCTCTTGGGAGGAAGGATATCGAGTGGGACAAAGGGTTGTGCATCTTCTGCGAGCCTTCAACATGAAACATGGGATGGCTGGAAGGAGCCTGGACAGGCCTTCAACGAGGTATGGCTCGGTGCCTGATTCGGGAGAGGGTAAAGGAAAGAGTCTCGCGAGTGTCTGGGACAAGATGTTGGACCGATACTACACTGGCATGGGGTGGGACAGCGACGGCAAACCTCTTCCTGAGACATTGAAGAAGTTTGGCCTAGACTACGTCGCAAGAGACCTTTGGAAATAGCTGAGCCAGACCGCGTGTGCTGGACTGTTATGGAGGAATAATCTGTGCTTTCTTGAGGAGCCAGCATCATGTTCTAGGTTGGGTCCGCGTTCGGTCATGAATGGCACCAGAGGGCTACGCGCTTCATAGTTGTGGAAGAAAGTAGCGCGGACTAGGTGATATGCATGTGGCATAGGCTCGCTCAGAGTCACAGTATGAACAGGCACATCGACCGTAATCAATAAAAGAAGACAGTCTCGATCTATGCAAAACAATCACGGTGAATACGATGGTAGAAACGTTTGAGGCAGAAGTCAACTTCCAATTCAATCAAAGATTCATCGAGATGGCGCGCGCTTTTGACGTGCTCCTAGAAATGTTATAGACATCAGTCGTGACTGAGATGAAATTCAGCATTGAAGATATTTCTGCCGAGAACGGATCCAAGACCTTTGGGTGGATAAAGATAGGCCGCAGTCCAAACGGTTCAATGATAGGCATTCCGATCATTATTGTCAACGGAGCTGGCGACGGGCCGAAGCTGTGTGTTGATGGTTGCGTTCATGGTGATGAGTACGAAGGTGCTGAAGCTATCCTGGAATTGGGAAAGACGCTAAATCCAACTGAGTTGAAAGGGACACTCATGGCTGTTCCAGTTGTAAACGTTCCAGCATTTGAAGCAGGACTGCGTGCCAACCCTTTGGACTATGATCGCTACGACATAAACAGAATCTTTCCTGGGAGCGAAGACGGGCATGTCAGCCAGAGAATTGCGTTCAAACACTTCAATGAAGTCATCTCTCGCGCTGATTTCTACATCTCACTACACGGAGGGGGAAACTTTGAATTTATTGAGCCATTTGTCAACTTCTCGGCCGACCAAGGGCTCCCGGCAAATCTAATCAACAAGTCTATGGATTTGGCAGAAGCATTTGGACTGGGAATTGTGAATAGGCGACCGAGCTCCTTTGAGGGAGGAGCTCGTCTCGCAGCAGCAAGGAGAGGAATTCCGTCAATAACACCTGAACTTGGAGGACAATGCGAACGCGCTGATAGACGCAAGCACAGCGTAGATCTGTTTGTTAGGGGAATCAGAAACGCAATGAAATATCTCGGTATGATGGAGGGAGAACTTGAGAGGCCGAAGAGTCAGATTCTTGTCGAAACGACCGAGATCAGATGCCAGAATGGGGGTCTGCAGATTCCACAGGTAAGGCCAGGAGAGAGAGTAAGCAAGGGCGATCCCCTTGTGAGGATTCTGACTCCATTCTTCGGAGACGAGATCGAGTGCGTGAAGGCGCCGTTTGACGGCATTACATGTTTGATGTGGGCATACCCAATAGTTCAGCCGGGCGACTGGGTCACCCACCTAGGAAAGATCATAAGAACACTATGAGTTACGTTTACGACGAGGTCTTCAATCTGGCCTAGAGGGAGAAGAAGTGCGAAGAGGCTCGTATATAGCAATTAGACTGCTACTGTCCATCCCAACGATATTGCTGCTCGCCAGTACAGTGTTCATTGTCACACACATTTTGCCGGGAGATCCTATCAGAATGATGGTAGGTGACGTCGCTACTGAAGAGCAGATCCAAGCGATAAGGCATGACCTCGGTTTTGACAGGCCCTTGTACATTCAATACCTCAGTTATATGTACGATTTGTTGCATTTGAATTTTGGGACTTCACTGAATTCGCGTCTTCCAGTGATTCGTGAAATCGGTGCTGCTTTTCCAACCACGATAGAACTGACCATATTTGGGCTGATATTCGGAGTAGCTATTGGTTTGCCTCTGGGGGTACTGGCTGCCTTGAAGAGGGGAAAAGTGATGGACCATTTCCTTCGAGCATTTTCCCTCGGCTGTTATTCCTTCCCAATCTATGTGACAGGAATACTTTTGCAGTTGGCTGTCAGTGTGCGCCTTGGAATGTTGCCCGTTGCAGGACGAATTGCTTCGACTGCTGATATTCCAAAGATCACCGGTCTCTATGTGTTAGACAGTCTTTTGACACTGAATTTCGCAGTAATGTTCGACGCGCTAGCCCACTTGGTACTGCCCGGTATGACTATGGGAATATACCTGCTGCCCATGATAAGCAGAATCAGTAGGGCCGGCATGATCGAAGCACTTACTGAAGACTACATCGTAACTGCAAGAGCCAAAGGCCTGGCAGAAAGCACCGTGGTCTACAGGCACGCATTTCGCAACGCGTTGCTGCCGACAATTACCGTTATCGGCATGAATTTCGCCGGCCTACTAGGTGGATCAATGTTGACGGAAACTGTATTCTCTCTTCCAGGATTGGGAAGGCTGATGTACAGAGCAATCAGCAGTCGAGATTTCTCGATGATACAAGGAATCGTGGTGGTTTACACGCTGATAGTTGTAGCTGTGAATACTATCATTGACATTGGATACCGATTCTTGGATCCACGCGTGAAGTATTGATTCGCAACAAGTGGTCGATCGAGACTTGAGACTCGCACCGGCGTTTAGACGATTTGGGATGGCTCCTGTATCGGCTCAGATAATAACAATTGCTGGCACTATCATCTGTGTTGGCTTGATCGCTCTGGCCTTCTTCGGAGAGAATCTTGTTCACTACGGTCCGCAGCAGATGGTTGGAGAGATTCTGCTTCCTCCTTCATCGGAACATCTGATGGGAACGGATATGCTCGGTAGAGACGTGTTCAGCAGGGTCATCTCAGGGACAAAATGGTCTGTATCAGTCTCCTTTATCGCAGTTTCCATGTCTATGTTGATAGGTACATATCTCGGCGGATTTTCTGGATACTTCGGAGGATCTCTTGACAGAATATTGATGGTCGGCATGGACGCCGTATACATATTTCCCTCGTTTGTTCTTGCAGTGTTAATAGCGGCAGTTATGGGTCCGGGCATTGGCACCTCATCTCTTGCGGTGGCGATAGTGATGATTCCAACCTTCTACAGAGTGATAAGAAGTATCACTCTGACGATCAAAGAGAGCGGATTCATTGAAGCCGAAAGAGCCATAGGTGCGTCAGGTCGGTACATAATTGCAAATCACATCGCACCCTTCTATCTATCGTCATTATTTGTATTGATCTCACTAGGAGCTGCGCAGGCTATTCTAATCACATCCGGGCTAGGTTTCCTAGGACTAGGCATACCTCCTCCAAACCCAGAATGGGGAACAGATTTGGCAGCAGGACGAATGTACATAATGGATGGAATGTGGTGGCTGACAGTATTCCCTGGGATGATGATATTCTTGGCTGTGCTTGGATTCAACCTCCTTAGCGAAGGCCTTGACGCTGTGTTGAATCCTCAGATTAGAAGACTCTGAATCGAAAAAGGAAGATAATGATGGCTCTGCTACGTATTCAAGATCTGACGACCTATTTCTTCATGAAACAAGGCACCGTCAAAGCTGTTGATGGCGTAGATTTGCATCTGAATTCTGGGCGTGTCTTGGGTGTTGCAGGAGAATCTGGGAGCGGCAAGTCTACGATGGCTTACTCAATAATGCGTCTGATCCGACCTCCCGGCAGGATTGTCAAGGGTGAGATACTCTTAGAAGGGAGAGATATCCTTCGGTTGAGCGACGAACAAATCCGAAAAGACATTCGGTGGGAAAGGATTTCCCTGATCTTCCAAGGAGCAATGAACGCACTCAATCCACTTATCACAGTCGGAAATCAAATCGCCGAACCGATAATAGTGCACGAAGGACTCGACAAGAGAGACGCCCTTGAGAAAGCATCCAGTCTCTTAGGATCTGTAGGCATCGATCCGGCAAGAGTCAACAACTACCCATTCGAACTCAGCGGAGGGATGAAACAAAGAATCATGATAGCCATGGCCATGGCATGCAATCCAGAAATCATTATCGCAGACGAGCCCACCACAGCCCTTGACGTTGTCGTGGCCGCGGGTATCATGAATCTCATTAAGGATCTCCAAACCAAGACCGGCCTGTCAATGATTCTCATAACTCACGATCTATCAGTAATAGCACAAACCTGCCACGACGTAGCAATCATGTACGCAGGAAAGGTCGTAGAATCCGGTGAAGTTCTGTCCATCTTCGAAAGTCCAGCGCATCCATACACCATAGAGCTGATCAACGCATTCCCGAGTATCAAAGGTGCGAAAAGAGAGTTGAAAGCCATAAAGGGAACCCCACCTGACTTGATTGACCCACCGTCCGGCTGTCGCTTTCACCCCAGATGTAGATTCGCTAAAGAAATCTGCAACAGGAAGGACCCTGAGTTCAGAGAGGTCGGAACAAACCACTTCGCGGCCTGCCATCTGCTATAAGCGGAAAATGCCGACAAGTAGTGAGTGTTGAGGTGAGACAAAACGGAGAAGGATATTTTGCTGACAGTCAGAGATCTGAAGAAATGGTTTCAAATAAGAAGTTCAATCAAAGATACAATACTTCGAAAAACCCACTACGTTAAGGCCGTGGACGGCGTCTCGTTTGATGTTCGGAAAGGCGAAACTCTGGGACTAGTTGGCGAGAGCGGATCTGGAAAAACAACTACTGCCAGGTTGGTTCTCCGCCTTGTGCCCCCTTCTGGAGGTGAGGTCTACTTCAGAGGACGTAACGTGCTTTCCATAACGGACAAAAATGAACTTCGTCAGCTTCGTCGGAAGATGCAGATAATATTCCAGGATCCGTATGAGTATCTCCCTCCTAGAAAGACTGTGCAAGAAATCCTCGCTGAGCCTTTGAAGCTGTATAGTATCGTCAGCGAAGATGAACTGGCGAATAAAGTGGAGGAAGCGCTGGAAATGGTGGAGTTGACACCTCCAAGAACATTTCTGGGGAAATATCCTCATGAACTCAGCGGAGGGCAAAGGCAACGTATTCTTGTTGTCAGACCTTTGTTGCTTGATCCAGAGTTTATCGTAGCAGATGAACCAGTTTCTATGGTTGATGTTTCAATAAGAATAGGCATCCTCAACTTGTTTCTGCGGTTAAGGGAGAAATACAATCTGACTTGCCTTTTCATAACACATGACTTGGCGATTGCAAGATACGTATGCGACCAAGTTGCTGTCATGTACATGGGAAAGATCGTTGAAAAGGGACCAACTGAATCTGTGATCGGCGATCCAGTTCACCCGTACGCCAAAGCACTAATCTCCGCAGTTCCTGTCCCAGATCCGCGTGACAGAAACCCGGTTGTGTCTATGAAAGAAACACTAGCTCGCCCTACTGACACGTTTTCCGGTTGTCGTTTTCATCCAAGATGCATCTTTGCCAAGGACATCTGCAGCAGAGAAGAACCCGAGTTGAGAGAAATATCAAAAGAACATTCTGTTGCATGTCACTTTGACGCTTGACCCGTGGCGCTCGCTTTAGAACCTCTGCTTGAGGCGCATGCATTTAGTGCGCTATCTGATTATCGACCGCGTGGCAGTTCATGATTTCATCTGACGATATTTTTATCCAATCAAATCTTGATAAACCCCAACCCAATTCTCATTTCAGGAGCATCTTCATCAACGTTTTTTGGAGAGCTAAGGCTCGTATCGACGCGCGCTCCTGAGGGAAACAAATCTGTTGTTTGAACATTGGCTGGTGGTGCTGTTTCCTGTTGTCTTCGTGGTTAGTCTTAAATAGATCTGGTGGTCTTGTTTGGTCGGGGAAAATCTCATGGATAAGAAATACATAGCGTTGGCTATTGTGGTAATCGTAGTTGTCGCGTCGATCGCAGGATACCAGTTCTACACCGAATCTGAGAAAGCTCGGCTTGAGCAGGAGAAGTGGAGGCAATGGCAGCAGACTTTGATAGTGGGTACAACACAGTTCTTCGAAAATCCGGATCCCAGCATAGGGCATACGGGATTTGATGAAATCGCATCGGCAATAACATGTGACTGGCTTTGGAGCATAGATCGAGACAAGGCCGGAGTAAGCGTCCCACGTATCGCTGAGAGCTGGAAGATGAAGCAGACGGCAGAAGGCAGGTACTATCTCGAACTCAAGATTAGACAGGGATTGAAGTTCCAAGATGGGACACCTATCAATGCTCAAGCTGTGAAATTTTCATGGGACAGGGCACCGAAGGTTGAGCCTAGGAAGATCAGTTATCACGAAGCGCATCAAGAGCTTGTCGTAGTCGACGATTACACTTTGAACATTTTCATGAAGACTTCCTTCATGCCAGAGCTGTTTGCGTGGATGGACCAAGGTGAAGACTACGGCGTGATATACAGCCCCACCTCTGTCGAGAAGGCAGGAAAGGACGGGATGAAGATTGTCGGAAATGGCAGATATCAGTGGAAAGAGTGGATCACGGGAGAACGAGCAGTACTTACCGCCTGGCCAGACTACCCTTGGGGAGCATCAAAAGTCAAGACACTTATCGTCAGATTCTTTGCAGATCCCGCAAGCATGAGGATGGCGCTCGAAAAAGGAGAGATAGACATAGCTCTAAAGGATCTAACAAAGCAAGATATCCTTGCTCTGCAGAAAAACCCGGACGTTGTTGTCGAGCTGAGGCCTTCAGGATACACTAGGCAGTTCATGATCAACAGAAAGTTCAAGCCATTCGACAATATTCTTGTGAGAAGAGCTCTGGCCTATGGCATAGACCCGTCTGAATGTCTAACAAAAACTCAACGTGGCCTATCTAGCCCTGCATACAGCATGGTTCAGGACTGGATGAAATACTACAACCCTATCTTCCACCAAATGTACCCCTATGACCCTGCCAAAGCCAAACAATTGCTTGCGGAAGCAGGTTATCCGAACGGGTTCGAAACTGAACTATGGTATACGACTAGGTATGATGTTGCTGAAGACGAGCAAAACACCGCGACGATCTTTCAATCGCAACTCGCAAAAATTGGAATCAAAGCTCAACTGAAGTTTGCTGAGTGGGGCGCATTCTCGAGCTACCGCAACGATGGCAAAGTAATGCCATTGGGACTTATCGGATGGAAATTCGACTATCCAGATCCAGATACCCAATTGTTTGCTATGCTGCAAGCAACCGGTGGACGAGCGGAAAGCTGGTACGGATACAAGAACGAAACAGTAGAACAACTGCTCTTGGAGGAAAGACGACTCTGGTCAGAGACAGGACAGGATCCGCCTCAACGCAAGAAAATATTCGATGAATTGCAGACCGAACTCGCTCGAGACGTGGTCATGCTACCTTTGTGGCATGCAACCGAATATGAGACATACAGAAGCTACGTTAAGAACTACCATGCATACTGGACCACTTATTACCACGACTTCAACCTCGCCGAGAAGGAGATACCTAAGGGAAGCTCGGGCAAACCAGCAGTTCTTGCAAGTCTTCAGGCTGCGTTTGTGGCAGTTCCAATTAGGCGAATGTTCTGCTTGGATCTCACATAGCGCACGCGGCAGCTTCGTAAAATTCCCTTTCCCATTTTTCTTATGCAATCGGAACCTGTCGAATTCGTTTTAGAATCGCTGTGAAGCAGCACACGCGATTTGTTGCCAACCACAAAAAATGAAAGAACACAACTCAGCGTCCGCTCGCGGGATGAGCATTACGACAATTATTTCCTTAGAGTTTTCAAAGCTTTGTCTCTGGAGACATCTACAGGTATCTTGAAGAGTTGTTAAATATTCATATGAGAATTTGACTCGTGTGTTCTAAAGTTGCCCTCTTCACGGTCGCCTCTGATAGAAATATCCGTCTATTTAGTTCGCAGCCCGGGTATGCGCTTAGGCCACCAAACAAAGTCTCGTGTGGGATCTATTCCAAGGTTCCTATAGATGTCTAACATCCTCTTCTCTACGTCTTTTTCTAAGGCTTCGTACAAGCTTCGGCCATGAGAGTCTATTCCAACCACCAGTGGGCCTAGTCTTTCAACCTTGAACGCCCAAATTGCTGCTGGCATACCAAGATCCAGCCAATGAACTGTGATTACGTCTTTTATCTGCTGCGCATAGTAGGAGGCTGCGCCACCCGTCGTAACAAGGTAGCTGGCTCCATGCGACTTCATCACTTCAACCGCCTCTGGACCCATCGTTCCCTTACCGATTATGACACGCACGCCCAGCTTCCTTATCACGTCAGAACCAGCTCTGGTGAACCGTGAACTCGATGTTGAGCCGACCGAAATAGCCTCCCACTCGCTGTTCTTCTTTCTCACTATTGGACCGGCGTGCCAAATTGCTCCATTGCGGACGTCAAAAGGCAACTGTTTCTTCTCTTCCACCAACTGTAGCGTACGCGCATATCCCCTGTCTCGCATGGTGTAAACAGCCCCAGACACATATACCATTTCGCCCATTGTGAGCGCTCTTACATCTTCTTCCAATAGTGGTAGACGAAGCTCTCTTTCAACCATTTTGCTCACCTAATGGGGCGTAACGTATTCTGTTCGACCGTCATTGTATATCCTGGCCGTTGATTGACGTGCGGCCCAGCATTGGAAGGAGAGAGCCACTGGAAGTGCTGCGCTATGAGTTCCGCAGATTTCGATGTGAACAGCAAGAGCGGTGGTGCTACCCCCCATAGCCATCGCTCCTATTCCAGTTTTGTTGACGGCGTCCAATAGCCTGCTCTCTAAAGCGGCCACATTAGGATCAGGATGATGCGTACCCAAAGGCCTGAGATAGGCTTTCTTTGAAAGCCATGCGGCAATATCCGCCGTACCTCCTAGACCTACGCCAACTATGTACGGAGGACACGGCTCGCCCATTGCAAACCTCACGTTGTCTAGCACACATTTCTCTATGCCCTCAATAACTGGCTCGCTCGTCGCAATGTAGACTAGAGTTGTTTTTGCTTCCGATCCGTAGCCTTTCGGTACGAAAGTGATCTCCAGGTAGTCAAGCTCTGGCTCCATCTCGAAGTGTATGTAGGGCATCCCCCATCCCGTGTTGGTTCCAGAGTTTTTCCCGGTCAGCGGATGAATAACATTTTCGCGAAGTGGAATCTCCTTGGTCGCCTTTCTAGTTGCTTCAGATACCGCCTTGTGCACATCTCCTTCGATGCGAACCGCTGGACCTAGTCTGATGTAGAACAGGGGCACTCCGGTATCTTGACAGACAGATAGCGCATGTTTCTCCGCAATCGATATGTTCTCTAAGATTGTTTTTATTTGGGCTTTACTGACCTCACTCGTTTCTCTTTCATATGCTTCCTGTAATGCTTTCTTTATGTCTGTGGGTAATGTTATCGCGGCCTTGCGAATTAGTTCGTAGGCAACGCGTGCAATTGTCTTGTCCGATATGGGCGTAGAAAGACCCCCAGTTGCAGTTATCAGGACTTTCCAGTGCTACCAACTAATAGTCGTTTGCCTCATGTTTTGCGACTAGGCTGAGCCTGGTGTAGAAATTAGCTTCCTAGACTCACCAGGAGTGAATGTGGCCTGTTCTAACGCAGATTCTCCTCAAGGGTTCGCTTTGTTCTCTGCAACGTCAGTATGATATTTCGTTAGGAAGACCTTGTGGCCATGCACGAATGGCGCAATGTTAGAACGAAAACTTCATCCTCTTTTTTCTTTTCTGTTTTCTATGGCTTCGACAAACGATAGCTGTTCCTTTGCCATCTCGTATGTCGCATAGTCAATCATTCTTCCTTCGAGAGAAGCTGCGCCAAGGCCTCTCTTCGCTGCTTCTTCGTAAGCTTCCATGATTTTCCTGGATTGTTCTACATCTTCCTTTGATGGTGTGAATACTTGGTTCACAGGATCAACATGACCCGGATGAATGACGAGCTTCCCTTTGAATCCAAGTTGTGCTGCAAGCATAGCTTGTCTCACAAGGCCTTTTTCATCTATCGTAAGACCGAAGAAAGGCGTGTCGACCGCAGGAACTCCTGCGACTCGTGAAGCCAACGCCAAGCGGGATCGTGCATAAAGGATTTCAGCCTCCGTCTCAGACATGGCGATGTAGCTTCTTCCTAGGTCTCGCATGTAGTCTGCGGCGCCGAATGCAAGAGCCACCACACGCTTGCTGGCTTCAGCTATATCCTGCGCATTCAGAACGCCTCTAGCTGTTTCAATAAGGGGCAAAATAGCTACACTTCCAAGTTTGATACGTTTCGTTCTCTCCTCTCTTCGAATGATCCTATCTAACCGCATGATGTCTGCTCGGCTTTCGCTCTTGGGAAGGACTATACCTGTCAGATCTTGCTGAACGGCGAAATGCAGGTCGTCAGAAATTAGGCCCGTAGCCGGGCTGTTTACTCTAACGAAAGTATCTATGAAAGCTGCGGAAAACATGGGAATTGCATCTTTGATGAACCACCTGGCCGTTTCCTTTTCACCAATCGGAACTGCATCTTCAATGTCAAGAATTACCGCGTCCTCGTTCTCTTTCTTGGCCCTTTCAATCATTCGCCAGTTGTTGCCGGGCACGAATAGCATAGACCTGAGAACTCTCATCTTCTTGCTCACCTACTGAGGACTTTCTTCACTGTGGGGCCAATTTGCCCGGGAGTATCTACAACATGAGCTCCGGCCTCTTTGAGAGCCTTTACTTTGCTTTCGACGCTGCCTCTTCCCCCGTCAATGATTGCGCTGGCGTGAGAGAATCTGATTCCTGAAGGAAGGGAACGTCCAGCGATGTAAATTATTAGCGGCTTGGTGTACTTCCTCTCCTTTATGATTTCAGCAACCTCTTCTTCCATGACGCCTCCAATCTCTCCAAACATCGCAACTCCGTGAGTGTCTTCATCCTTCTCGAAGAGCGGAAGGATCTCGGCAGCCGTTGAACCTAGGATCGATTCAGTGCCTATGTGTACAGCGGTACTTATCCCCAGGTTCTCTCTGCAGACATTCCAGCATACTGTAGCCGTCTGTCCTCCACTTCGTGAGATGACTCCAACATTGCCGGGTCGAAAGGCGTCTTTGGCCACTTCCTCGGCACCTCCTATCCATCCAGCTACAGCCTTTTCGGGACTAATCACTCCCATTGAGCCCGGACCTAGAAGCATCGCGTTTGCTCGTCTGGCCTGTGCTATAATCTCTAGAACATCATGGAGCGGAACGCGTTCGACTGGCATAATTATGTTCTTTATTCCTTCATTCAATGCTTCTATTACGGCACCTTTCAGAGACGGAGCAGGCACGAAGGTTATTGTAACGTCAATCGGTCCATGTTTTTTCAACGCGCTACTGATTGTGTTATAGACTGGGACATCCCAGACCTTTTCCCCTTCTCGGCCAGGAGTCACCCCTGCCACGAGTTTTGTACCATAAGCGACCATGTATCTCGTTGCGAATGACCCTGTTCGGCCTGATATGCCTTGGACTAGGACAGTCGTTTTCTCATCAAGAATTATCGCCAGTTCACTCAACCCCGCGGCTTCTTGCAGATTTCATCTTGTATTCTTCCAGACCAGCTAATGGTAGCTCAATGTGTATAGCGCCTGTCGCATGCAACTGACAATGAATCTCGCAGCCCAGACACTCGTTGCAGAGCCTTTTCGCTTCCTCAGGTGTCACAGCCAACACGGGTTTCTGGTCTAGGATCTTCAATACGTTTCTGCCGTAGAATCTGTCAGCTTTAACGCAAGCGAAGCCGCAGGTTGGCGCTATACACTTGTCATAGTCTATTGTGACTCTTCCCGTTCTGAATTCAAACTCTAAGACTCTTGTTCTTTTCATGAACTAACCTCCCGCTTTCCTTCTCTTGTCAGCACGATATTCTTCCACCAATGCCTTCATTCGCTGGGCTATGAAATCTGTCTCGTAGATGTAGTCCCGACCGTAAAGCTCCCATCGAAGTTGTACGTCTTTGAGTCCTTCCTTTATTATTTCGTGAGACTCACTTTCCTTGTTTCCTGCAAGAAGAATGAGAACAGGAAATCCCGGCCTCTCTTGAGCCTCTTCCCTCAAGGCTTTGACGAGCGCATGGGCGTGATGCCACTGCTCTTGACTGGCCAGAGCTGATCCCATTAGTATGTAGCCCTCTACGTTCGGCTGAGCGAGCACCGTCTTTATCACCCTGTAGACTTTGGCCGCCGTTGGATCTCCACTCGTATCCGCGTAGTTTGCGATGTTGAATCCGTTGCGTATCAACGCATCTGCAGCAAGCATCGCTCCGCCGCCTCCGATCCCATGGAAAGCTATGCATCCTTCTCTTCGGCCGGTAGTCATCTCAGTGAAGTAACCTGTCCCGCGATAGTCTCCTTCTTCAATTTTCCATGCTATCTTCTCCAGATCAGTAGGCGGCCTCTCCATGTCACGCGGAACATCTGTCGCGAACTCGGGATGGCGAAAGACCGCATTGTCATCTATTGTGACTCTGCAGTCTGCAGCATAGATCTCGCCGTTCTTTGAGTAGATTATTGGGTTCAGTTCCCAAGATCGGGCCTCATACTTGACAAAAAGTTTATACAGATTGTTGAGTAGCTCGCCTAGCGGCCTAACGAGAGATTGGGGAACGAGTGCCTTCGATACGAGGGATTCCATGCTAGAGTTGTCTACGCCTTCTAAGTAGTCAACTGTGACGCGAGCAAGATTTTCGGGTGACTTTCTAGCTACCTCTTCTATATCGACGCCGCCTTTGCTGCTAAATATCATGATCGGTCCTTTGACTTTGTACGAACTCTCAGCTATGACCCCGGCGTAGAATTCCATATCAATATCAATCCTCTCCTCTACCAAGACTTTTTCTATTGTGTGTCCCTTTAGCGAGGTTTTGAGAAGCTCTTGTGATCTCGCTTCAGCTTCATCAGGATTCTCTGCAAACTTGATTCCTCCAGCTTTGGAGCGCCCAGTTGCCCATGTCTGCGCCTTGATAACCACTGGCCCGCCGATCTTCTCAGCTATGGCTTTCGCCTCTTCCTTGGTCGAGGCCACCTCTCCTCGAGGAACCTTGACGCCAGCCTCCCTCAATAATTGCTTTCCTTGGAATTCATAGAGTCGAACCACAGGTGTTCCCTACTGCGCTGACAGATTATGGTCAAAAGATATGTCTTTTGTCGTCATGCGAAGTGCGTGTTTCAAGATCCGGCACCGCTTGTCGCCTCTCAAGCCTCCCATCTTGCTCTATGATGCAGAATTACCATTTCTCGGCGAGCTGCATTAGCGTCATGTCTTGCGAGTTTTCATATCGCTCAATGGTTTAGAGAGAAGGTTTACCAAGCATCATGTGTCAAATGTTTTCTGCAGGTTTACTTGCTAGAAGACCCGAATATCAATGCCAGTGCTCTCTGCATCTCGTTGTACATGATGGAGACTCCTTCGTCTACGCCCATACCTGGCTTTGCTAAGACTTGATCAGGCCTCGTCGCTAATGCGATATGTACTGAGACCTCTGCGGATCTTGCTGTCTCGGCGGAGCTGCCCCCAAGATATGCACCAACTCCCTTAGACTTGCAGTAGAGAACAGCTTCGACGCTCTTGTCAACACTTCCGAGGTCAGGAGGCTTGATCTGGTAGATGTCGGCTGCTTCAGCCTTTATGAAGTCAATCTTGTCTTCAAGTGTAGGAACCCATTCATCTGCTACAAGTTTCAAAGCCAAGCCTTCTTCCTTGATCCTTCTTCTGAGCTTGCTCATGACCTCCATCTGCTCAGCCTTTGAGGACATGTGGAATGGATCTTCGACTTGCAGTTTGAATGGTTTAGCGACATCTTCAAGCTGGCGCAGATAGTCGATCACTTTCTCCATGTCATTTCCAAAGGCCAAGCCCATATTCCCATAGAAATCGTAGTGCAGTATTGGTTTGTAAGTCTCATCTGGAACCAATTCTCTGATTCTCTGTCTAGCCCACTTAACGTAATCCAATGCCTTTCGGAAGCGTGCAGCATTATCAATGAGCCCGTGAGGGAAAACTGGGATCCTTCGTAGAATCATCTTGTCAACTGAATAATGGTACTCATCTCCACACTGCGTGAAGAATGCGAAAGGCTTGTTCTCTATCGTTGTTCCGTACTCTTCAGCTAGAATCTCGGCCATCGTCTTTCGTTTGTTCTTTGCAATCGCGTCGAGAACTGCCTGACTTACACCATACTTGACTGCTCTTGGGAGATCCAGGTCACGCTGCATCTCATTCATGAGTGATCTGAAACTGTTTAAGTCGCGTTTGATCAACCAAGGCTCAACAATACGGTGAACAAGCGGAACGACCTGATCTGAAGAAGCGAGCATCTCTCTGCCGGCTCTCTTGCCGCCGTACTGCACCCACACGCAGTCACCATGAGCTAATTCGCCGCTATCCAAGACGAGAATGACACTTACGGCCTTTGAGGGTTGCCTGATCGCCGTGAATCCGGGTGTGACTGGTTTGCCCTTGTAGGTGAATCCATCAGGCTCGGCACCTCTCTTGATAGCTTCGTTATCATCGTTCCAGAAACCGCCCAGTCCATCGGTCGCGATGATTTTCTTGACTCGCATTGTTACTATCTCTCCTGAAACCGCATATGCCTACTCGAACTCAGTGATGACGCAGATAAATGTGAAGAATCTGGTTGGTAGCGCGTGACATCTTTGTCGGGGTATTGTCAAAGCGCGCGCAGAAACATGCTAAACAGGAACATGTAAACCAGAAGATTTTCCGACCATCCTAGCGCGCTGAGACTGGAGAAAACAAGGTGTCGCCTAGCCGCCGCTTGGATTGGCCCAGCCCAGATCTAGCTCGTGGAGCTTCCCAAAGGACGGAATCCCAGTATTTCGATCCCATCCCATCATCTCATAGTACAATCTCAACGCCGCATCAAACTGCTTTCTGTCAAGCTTGGAACCTTTCCTTTTTCCGAAAGCAAGTTCCTCGAAGAGCCTGTCGGGAAGACTGTCGTCGGAGGAGGTAAATCCCTCTCTTACGTTGAAGCATCTTGCCAAGTTTAGTGCTCTTTCGCTATCTTTCATTAGGGTCCAAAGGCTTGTATCCCATCCAGTTGACGCATTGATCAGATCAACGAGATCGTTTGGCTTCAGAACTCCTGCATTGTGAGGAATAAAAACGAATTTGCATGCTCCCAAGCAGTCTAGAAGCCCCCACCAAAGTTGCCCGTAGATGAATACTCTGACTTTTTCCGGCCCAAGGTCGTCCACGGCGACGCCTTTGATTATCCCAAGCTCCTCTTGCGGTTTGCTTGGGTTGATGAAGACTGGGTCATGTGGGTGTTGGAGATGATCGGCACCTGTGGGAGAGACAGCGTATGCGAGAGCTAGTCCTGTCTTTCCACGTGGATCATGCATGGGCAACTCTTTTCCTTTCACGTGTAGTGCGAACCGGTTTGATCCCTTCCCTATCTTTTCGGCTGCTCTCCTGACCCCTTCAGCAAGCACGTCTCCGATTCCTCTCCGATACGCTATCATATCTATGAGTTGAAGCATCGCGTCAGCGTTGCCGAAAGAAAGTTTGACTCCACCAGTATCCTTGTCAGTCAAAATCCCGCTCTCATAACATTCCATCGCGAAAGCGATTGTGCTTCCTGTGCTAATTGTGTCTAATGAATAGGCGTTGCAGAGTTCGTTGGCCTTTGATATGGCCGCAAGATCTCCTATCTCACATAGCGATCCGAAGGCTGCGATGGTTTCGTATTCCGGGCCGCCATACGCTGCCTCCGTCTTGTATGGTTCAGAGGCAGAAACCTCTCTCTTGCATCTCAAAGGACATGCGTAGCAACCGTCTGTTCCTGAGAGAAGTGTCGCCTTCATCTTTTCTCCAGAGATGTCCTCGGCTTTGGCAAACGATCCTCCTTGGAAATTGCGTGTGGGCAGTATGCCTGATGCGTCTAGCGGGAGAACTGAGTCAGCCGTCCCGTATGTGCTTCTAGTGACAGCTCCTGGGAATTCTTTCCAGTGTGATGCCATCCACTTCGCAATCTCTTGAATTCTCTCTGGCGACTTGAATTCCAGTCTTCTGTGTCCTCGTACAGCTACCGCCTTGAGTTTCTTGGATCCCATCACGGCTCCTAAACCACCGCGGCCATGCGCAAACTTCAGCTCGTGCATTATGTTGGCGAATCGGACCAGATTCTCCCCTGCTGGTCCGATCAATGAGATGCGGACAAGTTGGTCCTTCAAGTCTCTGCGTATCTGTTCCTGTGCCTCTTTCGTCGGCATACCCCAAAGCGGGGTCGCATCTCTAAACTCTACTTCACCATCTCTAACGAAGAGATAGATAGGCGTCTTTGATACGCCTTTGATGATCAAGGCGTCAAATCCTGCAGCCTTCATTTCAGCGCCAAAATACCCCCCGGCTTCTGCCTCACCATATCCACCGGTGAGAGGAGATTTGGAAACGACGCTATACCTCGCCATTCCAGCTATTGGGCTTCCCGTGAGAACACTTGCTGCAAAGATGAGTTCATTCTCTGACCCAAGTGGATCGATTTGCGGAGAAAGATCGCGAAAGAGGTAGTAGACCCCTAATCCTCGGCCTCCAAGATACCTCTTGTATAGTAACTCCTCAGGTTCCTCGACCTTAACTGAACGGCTAGATAGATCTATTCGCGCTATCTTCCCGTTGTAACCATATGGCATGTTCTTTCGTAGAGTAGGTCGATAGCCGCCGGTATATATGTGTGGAACGTAACGCCTCAGCGAAAGATCGCGCGATCAATAGATGATGTGATCTTCCCCTATCTGAAGTGGGGCATGACTTCTTCAGAGAAGAGACGTATTCCTCGCTTGCCCGGCAGATCTTCGAATCTGAGCGTGAAATAGGTTATTTCCATCTCCACCAGATCTTTGAAGAACCTGATGATCTGTTCGGGTGTTCCTTTCACGATTCCGTCAGGCTGTCCTCCTCGCAAAATGGCGAGCCTGTTGAATTCAGCTGAATGTCTTTTCAGTTCCTCCTCGTTCTCATAGATCCAGAACCAGCAGCCCCAAGACTTCAACCTTCTCGTAATCTCTTCCATACTCCGCACAGCATTTCTTGATGAAATCGAGCCTTTCCTGAAGGGTTTTCTTGTCGACTCCGTAGACATCGATCAAATGAGCATACTTCGCCGCCATTCTGAGAGTCCTTTTTCCCCTTCCACCTATGCAGATCGGGAATGGATCCTGAACCGGCTTCGGTTCACATCTCAGGTTCTCTATACTGAAATACTTCCCTTTGTATGTCGCATTGTCATGTGTAAACATGAGATTCATGATCTCAATTGTTTCCTGTAGCTGTTCAAGTCTGATTTTATGAGAGGAAAATGAAAACCCAAACGCCTTGTACTCGTCCGGGGTCCACCCGAGCCCCAGACCGAGGGGATATAGACGCGCGCCTATGTGAAGGTCTCTTTTCTACGTTATGCTTCTCGCTTGTCTGGATATGTGAGGGCACGCGCCTATTCGCCGACTGTTGCGGCATTATGGCTTCGCATCCAGACCTTCCTCAATCGCGCTAACGTCCATCGCGTGGGACAGCGCTTTCACGAGGAATCCTTTCTAGGCCTGATCGTAA
>Ga0315282_10002682_pt1 | contig 32426 bp, 33 predicted proteins | sample YL17G07_20_MG_FD_203693 | JGI IMG/M metagenome (GOLD analysis project Ga0315282, IMG submission 203693) | Sediment microbial communities from Yellowstone Lake, YNP, Wyoming, USA - YL17G07_20 | ecosystem: Environmental > Aquatic > Freshwater > Lake > Sediment | place: USA: Wyoming | collected...
TATGAATAGGAACAGGCATACCGCAACAAGGACGTCAGCGAAAGAGATCATGCCACACTACTTTACGCAGATTCATGTTAGCCGGGCAGTCGAATTTGAACCTGCGTTCCCAGTGTGTGCGCACCACCAGACCTTAACAGCAGTTTCTCAGCACTCCTAGACGCCCTTAGATACCACTTCTAGTGGCGCTGGACACACGCATTCACATGAAAGGGAGACCAGTTGCTAAGGGTGTAGCCCCTTGGATCCCTCGGTGTTATCGTGCTCGCTTCTCGGTCCCGCACATAGAGGGTACCCCCCCTAGAGGGGGGGGTCTCGGCATGGTCGATTAGGGCGTCCCCCATGCAAGGTGGTATGTGTGCCACTGAATTTTCAATACTGAAACGAATATTCATAACTCGCCACAAGGCCGTGGCGAAATATCCGGCGATCATGAAATGATGGAGCGCGCTTGTGCAGCGATAATACAGAGGGGAGTAAAAGTGCTGGTTAGCCAAAGGCTGAGCGATCAGACATTTCCACTCAAATGGGAACTACCGGGCGGACATATTGAACGCAAAGAGAGCAAAGAATCGTGCTTGAAACGCGAAATCAAAGAAGAACTTGGCGTGCGAATCATTGCGCTCAGACCATACTGTACACGCAGATGCAGAATCGGAAAACGGACGCTCCTAATCTACTATTACCTATGCAGAATAGGATCCGGTAGACTCAGAAAGTTGGAAGTTAGAAACTTCAGATGGATAGAACCATCTCAGCACAAGGCCTACGACTTTGTATCGCCCGATAGAAGCGTTCTTCAGAAGTTGTCGGATGCCGCGTCTAGTTAGCCTTGCTTTATTCTGAAGCTGGTGAACACCACTAAATCCACACACATTAAATGAGTCGGCTCCAAACGAACCCTTGCCGAAACCGATTCGAGCATGGAAGTTCCTTGTCCCCCCAAATCATCGAAGTCAATGAGCTTGTCAAGTACTACAGGAATAGCAGCGTTCCCGCACTAGATGGCCTAGACTTGGATGTGAATGAAGGCAGAATATTCACACTCCTTGGGAGAAACGGAGCAGGCAAGACGACTTTCCTTCGCATATCTACGACCCAACTATCACCCACCTCAGGATCCGTTAGCGTCTTCGGCCTCGATGTACTGAAGAACGCGAAGGCAATCAGAAGGAGGATCGCGATTGCTCCTCAAGAAGGCAGACCACTTTGGACACTCAACGCAAAAGATCACATTATTCTTGCGCTCATGATGAGAGGAGTGAGTTACTCCGAAGCAGCCGATAAAGCAAAGACTGTACTTGAAACACTTGAACTGACTGAGTTTCAGAAGGTTCATTCCGAAGATCTTTCGGGTGGACTCAGGCAACGGGTTCTGATCGCGATGGCAATCGCGTGCGACGCAGAACTGATCTTTCTAGATGAACCAACGATAGGCCTAGACCCTTTGAGTCGTAGAAGGGTTTGGGATGAGTTAATCCGACTCAAGAAGGAGGAAGCTCGTACAATCGTCCTCACTACACACTACATGGACGAAGCCGAAGCGCTGTCAGACGACCTCGCAATCATCGATAAAGGAAAAGTTCTGGCAAGGGGGAGCCCCTCAGATGTCAGGGAGAAGCATCTGAGTGCAAGGATAAGGGTAGATGTCACCAACGGTTTCTCTATCGAAGAACTCCAGACATATGGAAAGGTGGTTCGAGCAGGAAACCTTCTCCGTGTTCTTACCGATGAAACGAAAGCTCAAGAGATTAGTTATGAAGCACTGAAGAGAAAGGCCACGATATCCATTAGCCCTGTAACCCTCGACGATGTATTCGTCGAACTTGTCGGGTCAGAGATGGATCGTGACTCTCCCGGAAACGAACAAATTGAGTGAGAAGCGGTTCGATTCATGAAAGATGAATCAATGCTGCAATCGTTGCGAAGGACCCTGAGAACAGTAGCAGCCCTGGCGTATTACATTGGAGTCTTGCCGATGATCAGGATACCCGCACTCCTACCCTTCGTTTTCGCCACACCATTCACGATACTCTTCATACTTTTCGTAGCTGGAGAACGCACTGCCTTTGCATATGGACTGGCTGGCGCGATCACGATGACTGTAACCCAGCAAGGACTTTTTCTAGGGTCCGATCTCACAAGCTTGAAGATAGAGCACAAGTTTCAGTCCATGGTTGTGGCTTCTCCGGTTTCGCCGTTCACCTACATGTTCTCTGTCGCACTATCCGAATTGGCGTTTGCCGCTCCTGCTGTGGTCGTTCTCCTGGCCATTATTTCCAACTCGGTAACAGGGTTCGGTCTGCTGGCCTTGCTTGAGATAGTGGTTGTGATACTCTTAACTTGGGTAACTACGAGCTCGATAGGTTTCTTCCTGTCCACCTATGTGCTGAACACGAGAAGCGCCTTTCTTACTGTAGCGTTCATCTCGATCATCCTATCCGTCCTGCCTCCTGTTTTCTACCCAATCAGCATACTGCCCGCTCCGCTAAGACCGCTTGCGGAACTCATTCCCACTACACACGCATCGATACTAATTCGGAGCGTGATTGGAATGCCTCCCGACTCATTTCAGATACTCGTGAGCTGGCTTGCTCTTCCAGTCTTCACTCTTGCATTTCTATCTCTTGCTCTATTGAAAGCAAGGTGGCGCGAGAGTTAGACAGATAATTCGAGCTAATCTTGTAGAACTCGTCCTTTGCCCATAATTCGCATCTTCCTGGCATTGAGATCCAACAGGAGGAACGTATCTTCCGATGTGTACACGATCGGTTTCCCAGATTCGACAACAACTGAGCCTTCACTTTTTTCAGTGATAGTAATGGGCGCTGTCTGCATGCCCACGGTAGCGTGGAAAGCGCCTTCTCTCAGCTCATCGGAATAGAAGGGGCTTTTCTTGAACGAGAGCTTCAACTTTGTACCCGTCATGACGCTGCCAGCAGCACATAGAACTGAGCCTCTCTTCATCTCTTCAACGGTCGCTCCCTTCATTGCTAGACCGACCCTTGATCCAGCCTCGGCTTCGTCGTAGTCTTCATCCTGCATCTGTATGGAACGCACCATTACTTCCTTGTTGGCTGGTAGCAACATTAGTTTGTCATATTTCCTGACGATACCTCTCCTAACGAATCCCAGTATGACTTCGCCTACTCCTCTAACACTGAACGAATGGTCCACTACCACCTCAACCGAAGAAACCGTATCCCTTTCAGGATGAAAACTCTTGAGAACTTCAATTATCTTCATTGCGTCTCTTGTCCCAACAATGAATGATTCGGTAGACGTTTCCTTGGTTACCGTGGCTATTTGGTCGGGTGTCGCATAGAGGGACGTTACAGCGATTCCATTGGAGATGCCAAGCGAGTCGAGCATTACAACCGTCTCGCCCACTTCCCTCGTCATCCCGGTGAACACAACTATGGCGGCGTCAATGCTGGAGATTATCTGGCTCTTTGCGGATAGTTTGTCTTCTACGGGACTCATGAAGGTGAATATGTGGTCATCCATTTTTCGGTTGAACATGACGATATCGCTTTCAGTTCCCTTCTTACCCAATTCGCGACCAATCGTATCGTCATGAAATACGCCGACGGTGAGATGCTTCATGGCGCCACGAACACTAGCTGTAACATATCAATTCCAACGTTGCGGGGAAAATGAGGTCCATTGGTGTCCGGTCATAACCGCTCTCGGCGTTCTTGCACTTACCGAATTAATTGGTGAGGAAGCGTCTTCTCAGTTGGAGTGTAGAACTGACCCCTGTCTTGTGCTAGGCATTCGGTGTGAATACCTTTCCACTCTTAATCACGTGTGATATTTTTGCGGGCGAGATTGCTTCCAGATCCGTTAATGGGTTTCCCCTCACAACAATCAAGTCTGCATCGAAGCCTTTCTTCACCTGTCCCTTATTGTTGAGTCCCAGGCATTCGGCCGCGCGGATCGTAGCAGCCATAATCGCTTCAGTGTTGCCCAAGTACTTTGCCAAGCTCACTATTTCCATGTAGTTTTGTCCGTGAGGTACGATGTCTGCTCCGAAGTAGTCGGAGCCTGAAACTATCTTTAGGTTGGATTTTTTCGCTATCTCCATGTCTTCAGTGAAATGTCTCTTGATGAATTTCTCGCGATAGGAATCTGATCCCGTGGATTTCGTTGCACTGAAAACGCTGAGCGTGGGCACATAGAAGATGCCTTTCTTCTTGATTCTATCAGCAATTTCCGGGGTTAGCCACATTCCATGCTCGATCGAGTCTACGCCCGCCTCCACGACGTTCATGAGTCCTTCTTCACTCCAAGCGTGTGCGGCTACCTTGAGACCCGCAAGGTGTGCTTCGTCAACAATTGCCTTCAGCTCTTCCACTGTGAACTGCACGTGCCCTTTGCGTTCCTGCGTGAGACTCCCAGAGACGTAGAGTTTTACCGCCTCGCCTCCGTCGCGGATGACTTTTCTCACGGCTTTTCGGCATTCCCATGGGCCGTCGCAGTGATAGGAGTATGAGATTTCTTCTGCTATCGGAAGAGGAAGAATTGAAGGATCATCATTTCCTCCTGTTCGCGCGAGGGGTCTCGATGCTGAGATGACTCGGGGGCCTTCTATGATGCCTTCTTTTAGTGCTTGGCTCAGATACGTGCCGACTTTACTGCCAAGGTCCCGCACAGTCGTGAATCCGGCTAGGAGTAGTCGGTGCAGATCTCTAACGCTCCTGAGAGCCGCTAAGGTTTCAGGCACAGTCACCCAATCGATAATGTTCGATCCTCGGGTGCCGAAGAAATGGATATGCGTATCGATCAGGCCAGGTAGAATGGTGGTTCCTTCCTCCGCCATAATTCGAGTTTCTTCTCGTGGCTCAGTGACTCCTCCCTGCCTACCAGCCTTTTCGATGATTCCACTTGATTGGTCTACTACGACAACTCCTTGCTCGATGTATTCACTTCCGGTGAACACGGCTCCTTTCAATACGAGTTTCGGCAAGAGGAATCACAAACCCCTCTAGTCACTCTTACTCAATAAGGACAGTCTTTCCGTCAGAATTGCACGTGTGAGCACCAAGAATAGAAATCACGTAATTCACCATGCACTCACCTTATTCATCCTGACAAGTCATAAGAGTCGTTGCGCACTCAAAACAATTACTGAACAGAAAACGTGATCAATCCATTATTCGGTTTAACCACTCCAGTACCGTTTCGACTAATTCGTTTCTGCAAGCGCTGAAGGAATGGTCGCCGATAGGAAACCTGTGCCATCTTACGTTCGGCAAGTTGTTTACGAAACGCTCATAGTGATTCGGCCGGAAGAGATCATCCTGGTCACCTGTAACTAGCAGGATCTTGCGATTGCGAAGACTGTCAGCCATTTCTACGATTGGTGGCAAATGATCCCAATGCGCCTTCAGTTGTTCCGCAGTCACACCTTGCAGCATTGTGGCGAATTCGGTCGCCATTTCCATAGGTAAGGGAGCAGTGGCTGGTTCTATCAGTGGACAGAGGGCGACAAGGGCTTTGAACCGGGCGTCAGTTGCTCCAGCTGCGAGTGTTGCGTATCCGCCCATGCTACTTCCTATTAGCACCAAACGTTCCTTGTCAACTGAAGGCTGGCTTAGGGTCCAGTCTGTTGCGGCCTGTACATCATCCAATAGGCCATCGAACGAGTAGGTACCCTCCGATCCCCAGCAACCCCGATAGTGAAAGTACAGAGCGTTCCAACCGGCATCGCGCAAAGCATAGGCGAAGTCAAGGTTCTTCTCGACACCTGGCACTCCGTGCAACAGTATGGCAGTCGGCCTAGGTGTTTTGCCCGCGGCTCCATAGAAACCTCCAAGCAACTTGCACCCATTAGATGAGAAAACCACTCCATCAAGCCTTGCCTCGAATTTCATGAGGATTCTCTCTCGTCGCTGTTGTAGTAGTTCAGAGTGGAATATGGAGTTACAGGATAAGCCAGTCACTGCGCTATTGGTGAACGCGATGTACTGTAAATTCATATCATCTTGCGTAGTTCTTCCATGTTTCGTAGGAAACCTTCTTCGGTTTGGCTGTCCGATGAGAATGTTGGGTCGAGAATCAGTTCGTCCGGACCGAAGGCTTTGATCGTAGCTATGTCCTCCTTGATTTGGCTAAGAGTTCCTGAAAAGAGCGAGCGCTCTTTTCCCTGAGGCTGCGCAGTTATCGAGAGATTGTAGCGAGTGATGACCTTTAGGTGTGCAGGATCTCGACCGGCAGTCTGCGCCATGCTTTTGAGCTGACTCGTCGTGGATCTGAGTTGATCAACGGCCATACCCACCGGCATCCATCCATCAGCCAATTCCGCCGTACGCTTCAATGCGGCCGGAGCGAAAGCTGCTAAGTAGATTGGAGGATGTGGTTTCTGAGTTGGCTTTGGTTGAATTATGGATTTGGGAAGTTGGAAGAACTCACCATGAAACTCAGCTGGGTCAGTCGTCCAGATCGCTTTCAGAACCTTGATGAACTCGTTTGCTCGTTTACCACGCCTCTTCATTGAAGCCCCCGCAGCATCATGTTCGTCTTGAGACCAACCTAAGCCAAATCCAACTCGCAGTCTACCGCCTGATAGGACATCTAAAGTGGTCAGTCGACGCGCCAAAGTTACCGGGTTATAGAAGGGAATGTCCAATACACTCGTTCCAAGGGCAACTCGACTAGTCTGAGCCGACACGAAAGTCAATGTCTCAAGCGGATCGAAAACTCGCTTATACGGTTCCGGTAAGGCGTGCCCATAGTATGGTGTCTGAGGGTTCACGGGGTACAACAGGCGATCAGTAACCCAGAGACTATCGTACCTCAACTCCTCCGCTCGCTTCGCTACTTTGGTAATCGTACGCACGTCGCTAACAGAGCCTATCTGAGGAAGAAAGAATCCAATGCGCATAGGCAATCAGCCTTGAGCCAAACACAATCCATCTATAAATCCATTATGCGGCTGGAAGATGACCCTATGTTTTCCATACCACGAATCTCGCGGCTGCTTTCGGCTATGTATTTGCATGAGCGATCGGACCAGCGCAGACTGAAAGTTGAGGTGATAACACCCACCCCCCCGGGGGGTTGATAACACCGCGGCTATGAACAAAACTCACGTTGAAAACACGACCAATCCTTTTAGTGTCACCAAGATAACACGCCTTTACGAGGTTTTTGTGATGGCTCAAGCGTTCGTCCTAGTAAACGCCGACGTAGGCGCAGAAGACGAAGTCGTCAAAGAACTACGCAAGATTCCAAACGTCAAGGAATCCTATGTCGCCTATGGGGCATACGACATTGTGGCCAAGGTCGAAGCTGAATCCATGGACAAGCTGAAAGAGGTCGTCAATGGAAAGATTAGAAGGTTAAGCAAAGTCCGTTCTACCCTGACTATGATCATAGTCGAAGCGCCGTGAGGAACACACTCTCAGAGCGATCTGCACAATTCTCATGTACCACAAAGAAAGTAAATGTCGAATATTAGTTAGGCTCCATGAGCGAAGTCAGGGGCGACGAGTTCTACCTGTACTTCATAGTAAGATCGATAGTGATGGGCCTGCTTGGCGCGGCAGTATTTTCTGTGATCATATGGCTCCTTAACATCTCAAGGTTAGCGTACGTCCTCTCGATATCTGTCGCCAACTTCTTCCTCGTACTGTTCATCACGAGAGTATTCGACAAGCAGCTGAAACAACTGGTTGACGTAATTCTGTTGATACTGGACAGGTGGCCAAACGTCAAGAACTTCCTGTTGAAGAATTTCTGATCCTTGTTCAGTTGCTTCTCATGAGTACGCGCATGTCATTAGACCACACGAAGGCGTACTGTTACGTTCGCCTGAACACTTCAATACGCTGAGATTGTGTGTGATTGATTCTGGGTAAGTATGTCAGGTGTGGCAGTGTCATGGACTGGCGGAAAGGATTCATGTCTGGCGTTGTATGAAGCAGAAATGCTCGGCTGCAAGATTGATTGCCTGGTCACTTTCACTCCGAAAGGAGAGAAATTTCTTGCTCATTCCCTCATTTTGATGGCGTTACAAGCCGAAGCATTGGACCTTCCACACTATGTAATCGATGTTGAGGAGCCATTCGATCGAAGCTATGAAAGTGCAATCCTCTCCATCAAGAAACAACGTGGGGTTGATACACTCGTGACGGGGGATATTCGCGAGGTTGCTGGACACGATTCGGATTGGATGGTCGATCGAGCTAGGCGCAGCGCTGTCAATATCATCAAGCCCCTGTGGCACCGTGATAGCCTCGAACTTCTAAGCAGACTGCTCTCGCTCAAATTCAAAGTAATATTCTCCGGCGTTAGGAAACCTTGGTTTACCGATGAATGGCTCGGACTTGAACTCTCTCCGAGTTCAATGGAACGTCTCCTTGAAGTTAGTGAGCGGACGGGGCTTGATCTGAGCGGAGAACAGGGCGAGTACCACACTATGGTCCTAGACTGTCCGCGATTCAAGAAGAGCATTCAGATCGGTTCTTATTCGAAGCATGTGGAGAACTCATTGGCGTACATTTCTTTACAGAACGTCCGACTGAGAGACAGGGACATGTGACTTGTTGTCTAATCAAAACTTGGTTCTTCGGTACAGTCTAATCAGGAAGATGGCCACTACTGCTGCCAAAATGAGAACGGCAAGGATCAGAACTCCCAAGGCCTGGATATAGGCTGTAGGAACTCCAGAACAGACATTAGCCGTTTGAACTGAAACGCACGATGTGACTTGGAGAGTTGTAGTGACGGTGACCGTTTGATCCGCGCTGATAGTGTTGATGAGACCAGCAAGCGCGACAACAATCAGCAACCCACCAAGAAGACTAGACTTCAATGACGGCAGCTCGACCATTTATGATGGAAGGGCAGCGGTTTAGTCTTTCGCCTTGCGTGGCTGCAGGCTTGGCTCAGATAGAGTTCACCTAACGGAACGCTCGATTGCAGCCGCATACAACCCAGCTCCAACTACTATGAATACTCCAGAGAACGTTACGAGCTCAACCCAACTTTGGGGGGTTACGGGTGGTGTTCCCATCAAGTACCCTCTGATCAGGTCGGAGACTCTGCTCAGGGGGTTCCATTGCGCGAATTGAATCAACGATCCTGGAAGGACTTGCTGAAGCACGATGATTGGATAGAATACGGTACTGCAGAATACGAGTAGAAGGTACAGGAGGCTTCTAGCCGTTGTGAATCGTTCGAAGCTTCTCAGCGCGACTGCGAGGCTTATGGCGAGACCGGAGATCCCCATGCTGAGCAGGTACATTGCGAATAGCATGAGAGCGAACTCAGTTGCTGTAGGGAACTTCAGGATGAACATCGCCAGGACGAGTAGCGGTGTGGCATATAGTATGCCTCTCAATCCGCCTGCGATCATACGTCCCAGAACGAGTTCGGAGCGTCGTAATGGCAAGCTTAGGAGATATTGATTGTAACCACGCCGTGTTTCGTTGTTAACTTCTCTACCGATAACGAAAGCCGCAGCGAACACGCCCATTGCGACGATTCCTGGCGATAAGAATTGGAAGTAGTTGAATGATACCATCTTTGTGAAGACCACGGCCATGATCAGCAGGTCTGCAAGATTCATGCTGATCAGACCTGCAAGTGTAAACCGGTACTTGAAGAAGACGCGGAAGTCATGTTCAATCACCGCGGCCATACTCTCAATCATATGATCACTTCCATGCTCCGCCCTCTAGGCTTCGTTCGTAGATTGCCACGCCTGTGAGATTGAACAGCACAAGGAAAATGATGAGGACGACCATGGCGGTTACCGGGTTTGCAAGGAACTGAGGGTCAAAGTTCAACGACCAACGGAAGAGATCTGATGCGTAGGTCAATGGATTAAATCGGGAAAGGACTGAGATCGACGCGGGCATGAAGGCTTGAGGGTAAAGGGCGGAGCTCAACCGTACAATGAATGCGTCTAGCGCGCCCATTACAATATCGAAGCTATCGCCTGACCTTAATCCAACTGCCAAAGTGATGCTTAATCCAGAGACTCCAAAAGCAAACCCGTACAGCGCCACTAGAGCCGCTGCAACTCTTAAGGGGTCTACGATTCCAATCAAGATCATGAATCCGGCTATGACGGGGGCCATGAAGATGAAGCTCCGAAGCCCCCCCGCCAACGACCGGCCTAGCACCAATTCACGTCGAGTGATGGGGAGAGCTAGCAGATATTCCGTGAAGCCATCGTCAGCCTCATCATAAATCTCGTATCCTGTGAATATTGCAACTGAATACATGGTCATGACGATGACGCCCATTGCGTAATAGTAGTAATAGTCCTGCATCGCGGTCACGATTCGAGAGATCGCTAAACCGAAGATTCCGATCTGCACGACGACGAAGAACCAGCGCATTATGAGAATACTATACTGGTGCATAAGTGAGCGAAGGTCACGTTCGATCACCAGCAGAATCTTGGTCATCGAGTTCCCCCATTCGTCGCCTGCGATTCATCTAGCACTGCGCCAGTGTAGTGGAGGAACACATCGTCCAAAGATGGCTCCTTCATGTTTATCGATGTAATGCCTACGCCCAATTCGTTGAGCCGATTCATGATCTTCGGCAGCATCTTCTCTGCTCTGTTAAGGTAGATTCGCATGTGGGTTGGTTTCAAAACCGCAAGGTCCACAACGCCGGCAATTCCTTTCATCTCTGCCACGGTCTTCTCATCGACCGGTGTTTCAGCTCGAACGTCGATAACGTCGCCTCCTGGAATACTATCTTTCAGATTTCGGGGCGTATCGAGAACAAGTAGCTTGCCGCGATATATTATCGCAACACGGTCAGACAAGCGGTCTGCTTCGCCAAGCTCGTTGGTGGCTAAGAGAATGGTTGAGCCTTCATCGCGGAGAGTGCGAATCATTTCCCAGATTTGGAATTTTCCTGAAACATCGATTTGTGCTGTGGGTTCATCCACGATGGCGACCTTGGGTCTCTGAATCATTACTTTTGCGACTTCAACGCGTTTTTTCATTCCGCCCGACAGTTCGTTTGCCCGTTTCTTTCGTGCGTCCCAGAGAGCGAGTTCCTTGAGCATCTTTTCAGCTGATTGCCTTGGATTCTTGACTCCGCACACCTTCGCGTGCCAATTCAGTATTTCCCAAGGCGTGTTAACCCAGAAGAGTTTCGGTTCTTGGAAGGCTATTCCGATGAGTTCTCTAACCTCGTAGGGATTCTTCCTGATGTCGTACCCGCCAACTTCGGCCGTGCCCTCAGTGGGTTTGATTATAGTTGATAACATGAGGAGGATTGAGCTCTTACCTGCACCGTTTGGCCCGAGGATCCCGAGAATCTCTCCTTCCTGCACCTCCAGGTTCAGATGGTCTACTGCCAGATTCGGCCCGTACTTCTTTGTTAGCCCTATTGTTTTCACGATCGCCATTGTTGGCAGGCTCGAGTAGTTTTAGGGAGGCTGAGGAATCTTCTGTCGGATTTACGCATAGCGATGCGCAGACATAATGTGAAAATCTGTGGTACTCATTTCGGCTTGAGCCGGTTGAGCAGCACTGGACCATTACACGGGTGTCATAACAAGGGCTATCTGAATTGGGTTTTGAGCCGTAAGCCAAAGATACACGAGGGCCGATGAGGAATCGCGGTGCAGGTATTGTCCACACCTCAACGGTCAGGTCTCCTAAGACTTTGCAGCTTCATTTTGACGATGATGTTTGGAGTAGGCATCGCGGCTCCCATTCTTCCGCTATACGCTTCAAGTCTGGGTGCATCTTGGACAGAGATTGGTCTGATGGGTACAAGTTGGGGAATCACGACGACCCTCTTGGCGATTGTTGCTGGGAGGGTGTCTGATAGATTCGGTAGAAGGCCCTTACTGCTTGCGAGCGCCGGATTAAGCGCTGCTGCGTCATCCCTCTACTTGATGTCGTCGACCGTGCCACAGGTAATCCTTCTGCGAATTTTAGAAGGCGTCGCTTGGGCGTTTTTCTGGCCGACTGTGGAAGCACTTGCGACCGAAGTTGTTGATCCACAACTTGCCGGACGGGCTATGGGTTTTGCCACGGTTTCCTATGCCATCGCATTTGGCGTAAGTTCGCTTATTGGTGGATCGATCGCCAGTGCTCTAGGATACAAATCCACCTTCGCTGTCTATCTGGCATTCTCAGTTCTCTCGATTATCATTGCGGCTTTGCTCCGAGAAGACCCTCGAAGAGCCTCACGGAAAGTGGACGCAAGTGACAGCAAGACTGATCTTACTAGTTCAATGTCGCACGAGGTTGTCCTAGCTTACACCCTAGGGCTCACGTACACAATGGGTTTAGGTATTTTGCTGACTTTCTTCTCAGTATTCGCGAAAGCAATTGGCGCTACTGTGTTCCTGATCGGTATCCTCTTCGGATTCTTTTGGATGGGTCGAATCATAGGTTCGTTTGGTGGAGGTCGCCTTTCTGACAAGTATGGAAGGGGTTTGATTGCGATTGGAGCGATGCTTGGGTCAACGGCAGGTTTCATGGTAATTGCCCTAGCGAATGGAATCTGGGGGCTTCTTGTAGGCGTCATTATGGCCGGACTGAGTATCGGAGCCGTATTTCCAGTCAGCGTAGCCCTGATCTCAGATCACATCAACGAGTCCGTACGCGGCTTGGCTATGGGCATATTTGAGACTGCATGCGGCGCGGGCGTAATGTTGGGCGCTGCAATTGGAGGCTTACTCGCGGACATGTACTCGCCACGCTCTCCCTATCTTATGGCGGCAACTGTCAATCTCGCTTGCGCAGTTCTGTTCGCCATAAGACGGGCCAAGTAATTATCTCGTTGGAAAGCGAATTGATCAAGACAAACCCTATGAGCGAAGCCACACGTGCTTGACTAAACTCTACAGGTGCGAAGTGGTTGGACACGTCGAACCATGACAGCGAGAGCGTTCGCGGGCTTTCAATGGAAACTTGGAAGAAAGTCGTGAAGGCGATTGAGGACTCAATTCCGCTGTATGATCGAGTCAATAACCTGATCTCCTTGGGCAAAGCTCAGGAGGCCCGCAACTTCGCGCTTGGTAGATTGGATCTCAGGGACGGCGGTTGCATTCTTGACAGTGGCATTGGGCCTGGAACCACATCCAAGCTGATTTTGTCGGCAATCAAACCGGATTTGCTTGTCGGGTTGGATGGATCTGTGAAGCAACTCAAAACCGCCAAGGAGAACTTGGCGTATCTTCGAACTGACGTGCTTCAAGTTGTCAGGGGTTCTTTTGAATTTCTCCCATTCCGTGACAATGCATTCGACGCCATCACAACATGCTACGCGTTGCGCGACAGTCTGGACATGTCAAGATCTCTGGCGGAGTATTGGAGGGTCTGCAGCCCAATTGGTTCATTCGCTGATGTGGACATTGGTAAGCCCGAGAATGTCCTGAAACGCGCAGGGAGTATTCTCTACGTCAGATTTGTCATGCCTTTCATTGCGAAACTTGCGATATTGGGCAAAATGAAGGGAAACCCATGGCGAATGATAGCGCCAACATACAAATCCCTACCTACAAACCACTCATTACTGATAGAGGTTAAGCAGAAATTCCAGAGGGTTGAACTCAAGGAGTTCCTGATGGGCGGCGTTATCGTTATAATCGGACGAAAATCATCAAGTTAGAGTGAGCTGGGCATGGGGTTTAGAGTCTGGTTTGGCGAGGCTGTTGAGCCTTCACTGCTGATGAGTTTCCTACTGGTCACGCTGGGGACTGTGGCTGCAGCACGAGACGGTTTCTTCAATCTAGGCTGCTATGTTCTCGCTGTGATCGGTGTCGCGTTGACGCAAAATGCCGTCAACGTGTTAAACGACTATTACGATTACAGAACGGGGGTAGATGCGAAGACGATCAAGACTCCGTTCAGTGGCGGCAGCAAGTTTCTGGTATCTGGAGCCATACGCCCCGAGAGCGCGTTCTCGTTCGGGTTGGCGTCGCTTCTGCTCGCGATACCAATCGGTGCATACTTCGTCTTGACGAGGGGGTTGATGCTTCTCGGCATAGTGGCGGTTGCGGCTGTCTCGGTATACTTCTACACGACCGCCTTCGCCAGAATGTACTTGGGAGAATTCCTGGCAGGGCTGAATCTCGGACCCTTGGCAATCATCGGCGCCTACTACGTGCAAGCCGGAACGATAAGCGCAGGGGCACTAGCGGTCGGATTAGCGCCGGGTATCATGATCGCAAACGTGCTCTACCTAAACGAGGTACCCGATATCGAAGCCGACTCCGCGGCAGGAAGAAGGAATCTGCCGATCCTACTCGGCAGGCAACGTGCTGTGAAAGTATACGCCCTCTTTGAGGCGTTTGCTGTTGCTTGGGTGGCGATCGCTGTATTCTTAGGCTTGAATCCATTGCCCACAGCTATTGCTTTGATCTCTCTTCCGTTCGCCGTTAAGGCCATTCGGGGTGCGTTACGCGAATTCTCTAGCATCGATAGGTTAGTTCCTGCGCTTGCAGCCAACATTGCCACAGCCTACCTCACAATAGCACTTCTGGCTCTGGGTTACATTATTGCTGGCGTGGTCAGATTCTGAATGGTTGAACCAGCGTGAAACCTGAAACCTTCGCATACCTATCGATCCCTGTCGCCGTATTCTTCTGGTTCGTTTCGTTTTGGTGGCGTCCCGTTAACTTCTGGATCGATATGGGCTCAGCCACTTTCATCCTGCTCATTTCTTCACTGTACTTTGGCAGAGGAACCTTCAAAGCTCAGCTAGGATCGAAGATCATTGTTCTGGGCCTTGCATCGGGAATCGTTCTCTACTTTGTCTTCTTTGTAGGGAACTATGTTGCGCTTTTGCTTCCATCGGGACACGCGGAGATCAGCTCGATCTATTCCCTCCGAATCACAGGTCAGCCATTGCTGCAAGGCATTCTCCTGGTGTTCCCGATCGCTGTGGGTGAAGAAGTGTATTGGCGGGGGCTCCTTCAGAATCAACTTTCCCGAAAGTTCGGAAATGAAGTGGGATGGGTGGCCAGCGCGCTTCTCTACGGTGGCGTTCACCTTTGGTCTCGGAGCCTAACGCTTGTCGTCGCTGCTCTCGTGGCAGGGCTATGGTGGGGGCTACTCTTCAAGCGTACCCGCAATGTCCTCCCCTCTATCATATCACATGGCCTCTGGTCTCTGCTCATCTTCCTCATTTTCCCGCTGTCATAATTCAGAGCTGAGAACAAAATTGAAGAGAATCGGATTCGGTTTGATCGGCAACCTGCCTATTCGAACTACCATAGAACTCGTCCAGAAGGCAGAGAACTATGGATTCGAATCGTTCTGGATGCACGAAACCTACTTCTACCGGGACGCGCTCTCCTATCTTTCTTCATTAGTACCTTCGACGAACAGAATCAAACTTGCCACTGGCTGCATCAGCCCATACACGCGGCACCCGGTCTTGATCGCGATGACCATGTCCGCCTTGGATGAGATGTCAGCGGGAAGAATGATTCTGGGTTTGGGAACGGGCTATCTAGCTCGGCTTGATCAGATGGGCATTCCACACATGAATCCGGTTCGCCATCTTGAAGAGAGCATTAACATTATCCGACGACTGCTTGCTGGTGAGACTACCACTTATCAGGGCCGCCACTTCACTTTGAAGGACCTGAAACCATTCTTCCCGAAGAGCGAGCGTGGTATTCCAATTTACATGGCCGCTTGGAAGAAGAGAATGATCGAATTGGCTGGAAGAGTAGCAGACGGCTATTTGGCGAGAGCAACCGAATCTCTGGAATCGCTAACCGTACTCTCTCAGAATTTGAAAACAGCCTGCAAGACACACGGTCGAGATCCGTCGAAAATCGATATGGCCGCCTATCTCCTGTGCTCAGTGAAGAAGGCTGATGAAGCCGCGAGGGAAGCGATGCGCCAGAATCCATTCACCATATACCAGTTCGCCGTCATTGACGATTATGTACTCAACCAGTCAGGCTTCGATACCGCCATTAAGAAGCAGATCGCCGAACGATACTGGAAGGGCGACCTTTCGGGTGCCTCAAAAGAGATTTCAGACGGACTGATCGACGCCTTTACAATAACCGGGACCTCTGATAGCGTGACAGAGAAGGTCAAAGCTTTTTCGAGAATCGCGATGCCAATACTTCAACCCATAGGAGCCGATATTGGAGACGCGAACGCAGTCCTAGAGGCCGGAAGAGCCTTCGCAGAAGAATGACATGCTTAGAATTGAAGAGACTGCAAGCAGGCTTGACCGTTTACCGTTAGAGCTTTCAACAGGAACGACAGCAAGAGTGCCCTCATTCCATTAGGAGGGCAAAAATGAAAGCTGTTCGCGTGCATGAGTTTGGTCCGCCTGAGGTAATGCAAATCGAAGAAATGCCTAACCTCAAGCCGCCCCCGAAACAAGTAGTAGTTCGAGTGAAAGCGGCTGGCGTGAACCCAGTTGACGTTTACGTGCGAGCAGGGGCCTACGCAAGAAAACCTACGTTACCGTATACGCCCGGCTCGGATGCCGCAGGCCTCGTAGAGGCAATCGGTGACGGTGTAACTCGCGTGGCAGTGGGAGCGCGAGTCTACCTCTCAGGAACGCTCAGTGGAGCATATGCGGAACAGGCTCTCTGCGACGAGCCCCAAGTCCACCCGTTGCCACAGGCTCTATCGTTCCAGCAGGGCGCTGCAATCTACGTCCCATACGGCACAGCTTACCGTGCGCTCTTCCAACGAGCTCACGCCGCGGCCGGGGAGACAGTCCTAGTTCATGGAGCCACCGGTGGTGTAGGAATTGCAGCGGTACAAATGGCCCATGCTGCCGGGATGAACGTGATTGGAACAGGCGGGACGGATAGAGGGAGGCAGCTGGTTGCTCAGCAGGGTGCCAGTCACGTCTTCGACCACACCTCCCAAGACTACTTGGATAAGGTGTTCGCCCTGACCGGAGGGCGAGGCGTCAACATCATACTAGAAATGCTGGCCAACGTGAACCTTGGAAAGGATCTGAAGGTTCTCGCCCCGGGCGGTCGCGTCGTTGTGATTGGTAGTCGCGGCAAAGTTGAGGTTGACCCGAGAGATACCATGCAACGGGATGCGGCAGTCTTGGGCATGTTGCTCTTCAACACTCCCGAGCGTGACATGAACAGCGTTTACGCAGGACTTGCAGCAGGTTTTGAGAACGGCACATTACGCCCGGTCGTAGGTAAAGAGATCCCGCTGGCGGAAGCGCCGCGGGCCCACAAGACAATAATGGAACCCGGCGCATACGGGAAGATAGTTCTCATCCCCTAACCCGAGGACGACCTCTTGAGCAACACCAGCAGCGCCGAACCCAACTCGTTGATCGAGGCAACCATCGATCACCTCCAGAACGGAATGCGAACAGGAGACTACACGGCGCGTTCCATCGCTGAGCAGTATCTTGCTCGCATCAAGGCCATAGACAAGACTGGACCGGCCGTCAACGCGGTCATTGAGCTCAATCCAGATGCATTGAGCATAGCCGACGATCTGGACCGCGAGCTAAAGTCGAAGGAGACGCGAGGGCCACTGCACGGCATTCCAATCCTAATCAAAGATAATATCGACACGGCCGATCGGATGAGCACTACCGCGGGCTCGCTTGCATTAGAGGGATCGATCGCTCCGAAAGACGCGTTCGTAGTCCAGCGCCTGCGAGCTGCGGGAGCGGTTATTCTTGGCAAAACGAATCTGAGTGAGTGGGCGAACTTCAGATCCACGCACTCGGTCAGCGGGTGGAGCGGGCGAGGAGGTCAGACTCGGAACCCGTATGCGCTTGATCGCAATCCTTCAGGTTCAAGCTCGGGTTCTGCTGTGGCGGTTTCAGCTAACCTCTGCGCCGTAGCCATTGGCACGGAGACGGATGGCTCCATCGTCTCACCTGCTTCGGTGAACAGTATCGTTGGCATCAAGCCCACGCAGGGGCTCATAGGGCGCTCCGGTGTTGTTCCCATAGCTCACAGCCAGGACACGGTTGGACCATTGGCTCGCACCGTACGTGATGCCGCAGTCCTGCTAGGTATTCTAGAAGGCCCAGACCCGAACGATCCGGTGACAAAGGACTGTGTCGGGAAGATGCAGACGAATTACACGAAGTTCCTTGACCCGAACGGGCTCCGTGGTGCGCGTCTCGGCGTTGCAAGAAAATTCTTCGGCTTCAACGGCGCCGTTGATCAGCTCATGGACGAGTGCATTGAGAAAATGAAGCGAATGGGCGCGGAGATCATCGATCCGGCTGATCTTCCTTCTCATGGGCAGTATGATGATTCTGAGTTCAAGGTTCTCCTGTACGAGTTTAAAGCTGATCTAAACGCATATCTGGACACACATTCAGCTCCCGTCAAATGCCTCGCAGATATCATAGCTTTCAACGAGAAGTATCGAGGAGACGAGCTACCGTTCTTCGGGCAAGAGATCATGCTCAACGCGGAAAAGAAAGGGCCACTGACTGAGAAGGCTTACACTGACGCTCTCGCGAAGAATCTGCGGCTCTCCAGAACTGAAGGGATCGACGCTGTCATGGAGAAGTATCGACTCGACGCCATCGTGGCGCCAACCACAGCACCCGCCTGGCTTACAGACTGGGTGAACGGGGATCATGGAACGGGAGGCTGTTCCGCGCCAGCAGCAGTATCCGGGTACCCGCATGTCACTGTCCCAGCCGGCTTCGTGCGTGACCTACCCGTCGGAATCTCCTTCTTCGGCCGAGCTTGGAGCGAGCCCACACTGATCGGACTCGCATATGCATTCGAGCAGGCTACGAAATCTCGGGGTGCGCCAAACTTCTTAAGTTCCGTTGACTTCGGAACGGATAATTGAGCGGGTGGTCAAGAGTTGGAAAAGTTGGAGTTGTACCTTCAAGTCGCAAAGGTTCTGATGATGGCAGTTTTCCTCGTGATTTTCCTCGCTCTGATACTTCTAGGTAGACTAACGATTACAATAAAGTAGCAACAGCTCCGTGAATCGTAGATTCGGATTAAAAAGAGAAGAGATCGCATCCTGCCGAACGGGAGCAGGATGCGTTGACCTTTCGAGGTTTCTGATCGTGCTGGCTTATTCTGGTGGAATTTCCTTGAACGTTAAATCAAGGGGTAGGCCTGTCCGTTTTCGGTAGGCCCAGGCTATACCGTAGATTATGCCTCCAAGTATCATTATTGAGATGCAGAACGTCATGTAGCCTGGTTGGAAGGTGCCTTGGTAGGCTGGGGCCACGCTTGCGTATCCGATGTAAAGCGTGCAACCCAACGCGAAGATGCCTAGCAATGAGATCAAGGGTAAGCCTGCTACTTTCTTTTTGACGATCTCTGGTGATGTGTCGAAGATGTCCTTTCTTCGCCATGGGAACACTATGCCCGCTACCGATGTGAATCCTTGCATGACCATCCATCCGAAGGTGGCGTAGAGGAAGTAGCTGAGCAGGTTCGTATACACCCAGAGTATCATCGCCACAATGGATGATATCGTCATCAGGATTATTGCCATGTAGGGAGAGTGATATCTAGCATCGACTCTTGCTAACGACATGGGTACGACTCGATCAAAGGCCCAAGCGAAAACCAGTCTCGTCGAGCCGAAGACATAGGTCAATACTCCAGCTATGCTCGTCGCAGCAAACCCGATGGCAACGATACTGAAGGCCAGAGGATTTCCGACTGTAGCGAATCTGAAGAGGTTCTGGAAGAATGGCGGAAACGACAAAGTGTAAGCGGCGTTCCCGGTGCCGAAAAGATATGCCATCGAGCCAACGAACTGTGGCCCCATGGTTGACACCGTAACGAAGTAATCAATCCACAGAATGAACATGTAGACTACTGTGGCTCCGAGTATGGCGATGAATTGAGATCTCCTCACATCCTTGATCTCTGCTGAGTAGAAGACTGTGGCGTTGAACCCAACGAAACTAAGGTAGGTGAACGCGACTGCAAGCATGGTTGAGCCTAGAACGTAGGAGCCCGGAGCTCCAGCCGCCGATCCGGCTTGAAGTACCTGATCATAGTTCATTCCTGAAACCGCGTCGAAATTCGCCTTAAATCCCGCTGATCCCACGGAAAGCAGAGTTGCGTTGTAGACCGCGATTGCGAGCACTGTGCACACGAAGAATATGGCGAGGACAACGTGAGTAGCCTTAGCTCCTCGAGTGATTAGAATGCCGAACAATACGTACAGAATGGCCGCAACGACAAACGTGCCTCCCGATGACAGCAAGAACTGCGCAATCTCATTGTATCCCAGAACTTGGAACATTGGACCAAGGGAATATTGTGTTACCCAGAACATTGTCGCTCCGCCTACCATCGTGAACTCTATGGCCAGAAAGAAGTTCATCGCGAAACCGATCGCGGGATGGAGAATTCTACTAGTCCAGATGTAGTCTCCCCCAGACCGCGGCATGGCCGCGCTGAAGAAGGTGTAGAATGTTCCAACGATCAGAGCTACAACTTCTGATACCAACACCGTGGTGGGTAGGTCGGCGCCGGGGAAGAGTATCAATGCCCATATACCGTAGATCCATGTGCCCAGAGGTACCATGAACATTAGATTGAAGATCATTGCATCCCAAGCAGATACGGTTCTCGCTAGACCTGATGCTCTCCGCGCGAAATATTCAGTTGATGTCAAGAATGTTTACCAGAAAATCGGTAAAGTTAGGCAGAAGAAGATAGTACTTTCGTAAATAGAAGGAGTCTTTTTTCGTACAGAATAGAGATCGTCTCACTCCCACACGAGAAACACGGGAGTACGCACAGTTTTGTACATTCTACCTGCTGCGCACAGATTCAGCGCGGTTTTTCGCTTGCCATCATTGACAAATTCAGCGCGGCGTATTTCTCATATCCGGAAAGTCTTCCGTATCACAAACTCTTCCAGCGCGTCCAATACCTCACTCAGCTTTGCCCATAATCCTGAGACGCGGCGGTTGGCGCCCAGACGCAATCTTGATCCCCGCCGAGGCTTCATCTCTGCGACATGCGGTGTTTGAAATTCCCTGAGTCGTCTTTCAGCTTCCTGTTCTTTGATGCGCGCTTCCAGATATTCAGGAGCCATCCACTGAGGCATTCAGTCACGCACATTCTTAGCGAATGATCTCCTGCCTTCCATCGCTTTATCACTTGTTATTTCGAATCACTGAAACGATTTTCAACACCACAAGCATCCTTCTACTATGCGTTTTGCTATCTCAAAACTCGAAGGTTACCACAACCCCAAGCTGCAACAGTTTAGGCTGTTGCTCTATAGAGAAAAGGTAGACTATGCAGGATACTACTATTTCCTTGATTCTTGGCATCTAGTCATGTGTCGCTTATTCAATGTCCATCCTGCAGGAATGATAGTTACTACCTCTGCAACTATTGCGGAAAATGCGGATACTGCTGTAATTGCAGTGCAGACACCAATCCAGCTTACACGCTTGGTGGCTAAAGAAACAGCGAGGCTTGCGAGCATGAACAGAGTATTATGCCATGCAAGCGAATAGAATGAATGGCCGATCTGCGATTGCTTCCAAGATACTACGCTGTTTTCTTGCTGTTGATCATATCGATCACTAACTCGACTTCTTACATTGCGCCCACATCAGGACGGGCTGTGGCCTTGGATCCATGGCAGGCTAATCTCTCATCTAACGGCTATGGATACCGAGTGCTCGCGGGGCAGCATAGCGTCCTCGGCGTGCAACAAGCACTTGTCATCCTAGTCGATTTTCAGGACGTTCGTCACACCAGGAGCCCTGATCAAGTCAGAGACGTAGCGATTGACCAATTGAACGCGTACTACAACGAGGTATCCTACGGGAAAGTCTCAATCGCGGGTCAGATATTCGGTTGGTATACCTTGCCTGAACCTATGAGTTACTACGGGCATGACCACCAGAAACCGGGGGACGACGAGAACAAGGATGAACTAGCATTCAATGCACTTCTGAAACTGCCGTCATCATTGGATCTCACGCCATTCCAGTATTTGGTGATCGTACACGCTGGCCAAGATCAGGCAGATGATCAGAACAAGGTTATGTCGGATGAAATCTGGTCCTCGTGTTCCTGTTCTGTATTTCCATACTATGCGGCTGTGGATCCGATTTACGTTGGGTTGAAGGTATTTGTGAACTATGCGTTTCTCTCGGAGTTCAGTGGCGTTGGAACGTATGCACACGAGTGGGGTCATCTATTCGGTCTACCAGATCTCTACGATACCACAACTAGCGGTAGTAGTTTCGTTGGTTACTGGTCTCTGATGGACATGGGCAGTCGATGTTGCGGCAATGCAACGGAATCAACGCCTTCGTATCCTGGTGGATGGGCCGCCGCACTCCTGGGCTGGGTGGCTCCCACCGTCGCCGACTCGAGAATTCTCGTTTCCACCCTCTCTCTGCATCCATTAGAAACTCCTAATGTGACTGTGATCCTGATTCCTGTTTCATTGCTCACGTATTACTTCATCGAATACAGAACAACAACAGGCAGCGACTCACATTTACCTGGCTCAGGAGTCCTCATATTTCTGGCAGATGAGGGTCTAGAGAACGGAGTACTCAAGTTGGTGAACCCCGAGACTGGGAAGCTCTTCTCGTCCCAGAAGAGAACTGTGCTGAACGCGGCACTCTTCAACTCACGAGACCAGCTGCTTGACGACGTGAACCGTGTTTACGTTGGTTTCTCAACGAGTTCGGGTCTTATCACTGTCGTGTACTCGAAGCTAGGGCTGATCGGGAACGTTGTAACCACGAGCTTGTTGAGTTCGTTGACTTCTATGGAGGGCATGTATGGTGATCAAATCTCGTTCCGAACGACTCTCCTCGATGGAGGTGGAAATCCATTGACCGGACAAGAAGTTCGCGTAGTCATGTTTGATCTAGTATCGAGGCAATGGTTGGATATAGGATCGAGCATCACTGACCAGCAAGGTGACATATCATTCGAGACCAAGTTGACCAGTCACGTTGGCGGTTACCTTCTTAGATTACTCTACCCAGGAGGAAGAAGCGAAGACACCCTCTATGCCTCCGCCCATGTCGAGATCAGGCTACAGATACTGCCCGCAAGAATGCTCATCACGATGACCGCACCGGTCTTCGTCCTGGGTGCAGAATATCATGTCGAAGTATCCGTTGTAGATTCACATGGAGAACCGTTGAAAGGAGTAAGCGTCGAGTTATATGTGAACACTGTCAGAAGAGGAGTTGTTCAGACGAATGCCAGCGGCAAGGGCGATCTCGCGCTGCAGTTAGGTTCTAGTGAGATCGGGCATGTCTTAGTTGCCAATGCCACACTAGCCAACTATGACGTTGCGGAGGCATCCATGGTTACTCTCAATCTCGCAAGCGTGGTGATTCTCACGCTTGCAGCGGTTGCGTTGATCGCAATAGCGGTCTGGAAGAGAAGGGGCATCAAGGCCATTATCTCATCAATCTGACCCATTACACTTCAAACGGTGACCAATGGAAATAGCTCATAGAGGATTTATCTCAGAGCATTTGACTACCAATCCTAGAGAACTGACAGTTGTTAGAGCCCCCTAGCAGCATAACCAAGCAGGAATCTCATGAGTTAGGGAGCTCCAATACTGCTGGAACGATCTTTGACGTAGCCAGATATTCAACACACGACGGGCCGGGCATCCGAACGACCGTGTTCTTGAAGGGGTGCCCCCTCCATTGTTGGTGGTGCCACAACCCTGAGGGGCAGTCGCCTGCACCGCAACTCGTCTTCCGACCTGAGAGGTGTATCCATTGCCTGAGCTGCGTTAAGGCATGCCCGCATCAGGCAATTGTAGTCTTGTACGGCGATCCAACTGTTCTGAGCGACAAGTGTAGACTTTCCGGCGCCTGTGTTACAGTATGCCAGTCAGGCGCACGAGAAATGGCTGGAAAGAGAGTTACGGTTGGTGATGTTATGGAGTTGGTGGAGAAGGATACCGTCTTTTATGATGAATCAGGTGGCGGAATCACTTTCTCTGGTGGCGAACCGTTCACGCAACCCATCTTTCTCCAGACCCTCCTCAGACTATGCAAGGAGAAAAGAATCCGTACCGCTGTGGAAACCTGCGGCTTCGTAAATTCAGCGACTCTGCTCGGAAGCAGCCCATATGTGGATTTGTATCTGTACGATTTGAAAGTCATAGATGATGAGAGGCATCGCAAGTTCACTGGAGTATCTAACAAAGCAATATTGGAGAACCTGAGACTATTGTCTCATTCTCATAACCAAGTGATTGTTCGTTTCCCGGTCATTCCTGGCGTGAATGACTATGACGGGAACATTTCCCAGTTGGGGGAATTCGTATCGTCCTTGGGAAGCGTGAAAGAGATTGATATTCTTCCTTACCACGAACTTGGTATTGAGAAGTACAAACGGTTCGGAATTAAGCGCAAGATGCCAGAGGTCCAGCCTCTCTCCGCTGAGAGAGTGAGTGAGATTGCTGAGATGTTGGGAAGCTTTGGGTTGAGCGTTAAGGTAGGAGGTTAAGGGCCATGAATGAAAGGGTGAGAAAGCTCAGGCAAGCAAGCTTGGATACCAAGCCCCGGATTTCCGTTGAAAGAGCGGAAATGATCACTGAATTCTACAAACACTCAGGCGAGCTATCCGCAACTATCCGAAGAGCCCTCGCGTTCAAGCACCTGATGGGGAACAAGGCCATCTTCATTGGCGATGGAGAGTTAATTGTGGGGGAAAGAGGGCCTTTACCAAAGGCAACTCCAACATACCCGGAATTATGCTGTCACAGTCTTGAGGATCTCCAAATCCTGAACGACCGGAAGAAGATCCCCTTCGCAGTTGACGATCAGACACTCGCGGCCCACAGGGATAGGTTCATCCCGTTCTGGCGAGGTCGGTCGATGCGTGATGTCATCTTCTCTGAAATGTCGGAGGAGTGGAAATCGGCATACGAGGCCGGGGTCTACACCGAGTTCATGGAGCAACGCGCCCCAGGCCACACCGTGCTAGATGACAAGATCTACCGCAAAGGATTCCTCGATTTCAAGTCCGACATAGAGAAAGCCCTACAGAACCTCGACTACCACGACGACCCCGACGCCTACAAGAAACAGAAAGAACTTGAGGCCATGTCCATTTGCTGCGATGCCATTGTCAGATTCGCTGAACGCCACGCGGAAAAAGCGCGAGAGATGGCTCAACGCGAATCCAATCCTCAACGAAAGAGGGAATTGGAGAGGATAGCTGAGGTGTGCACGCATGTCCCAGCGCATGCACCGCGCGACTTTTGGGAGGCGCTGCAAGCCTATTGGTTCGTACACTTAGGCGTGATCACGGAACTAAACACATGGGATTCCTTCTGCCCAGGTCATCTTGACCGACACCTGTACCCCTTCTACAAGAAGGGCATAGATGATGGGACACTAACACGCGAACAAGCACAAGAGCTACTGCAGTGCTTCTGGGTGAAGTTCAACAACCAACCTGCGCCTCCAAAGGTTGGAATAACCGCCGAAGAAAGCGCCACTTACACTGACTTCTCCAACATCAACCTTGGCGGACTGAATCCGGATGGGTCTGATGGAGTCAACGACGTCAGCTACCTAATCTTAGACGTCATCGACGAGATGAGGCTCATACAACCATCATCCAACATCCAACTGAGCAAGAAGAACCCGGACCGCTTCCTGAAAAGGGCATGCGAGATAATCCGGAAGGGATGGGGGCAACCATCGATCTTCAACGCCGACTTGATCGTCGAAGAACTTGTGCGGCAGGGCAAGGCTGTTGAAGATGCTCGCTCAGGTGGAACGAGTGGATGCGTGGAGACAGGTTGTTTTGGGAAAGAAGCTTACATTCTGACGGGATACCTGAACCTGCCGAAAATACTGGAAGTAACCCTCAATAACGGACTCGATCCCCGCACGGGAAAGAAGATTGGTTTAGCCACAGGAGACCCTACAAGTTTCGAGTCCTTCGAAGTGTTCTTTGATGCCTTCTACAAGCAACTGAGACACTTCGTGGACATCAAGGTCAGGGGGAACAATGTGATCGAGAGGCTCTTTGCCTCTTACATGCCCGCTCCGTTTCTCTCCATACTCATCGATGATTGCGTTAGTAAGGGCAGGGACTACAATGACGGAGGGCCTCGCTACAATACGGACTACATCATGGGCGTCGGAATCGGCACGCTAACCGACAGCTTAGCCACAATCAAATATCACGTGTTCGACAAGAAGCAGTTGAGCATGAAACAGCTACTTGCATCTCTCAAAGCCAACTTCCAAGGCCACGAAATGGTCCGCCAAATGCTATGGAACAAGACTCCCAAGTACGGAAATGATGACGATCACGCTGACGAGCTGTTGAAAAAGTCCTTTAATGCATTGTACAATGTCGTAAGCGGCCGAAAGAATACAAAGGGGGGATTCTACGCAGTCAACTATCTCTCCACAACCTGCCACGTATACTTCGGCTCGGTAGTAGGAGCAACTGCCGACGGGCGGCGCGCCTGGGAACCGTTGTCTGAAGGCGTTTCACCTGTCCAAGGCGCTGATACGCATGGACCTACTGCCGTGATAAAATCGGCCTCGAAAATGGATCAAATCCGCGTTGGCGGAACACTACTCAACCAGAAATTCTCACCATCACTGCTAGAGGGTGAGGTGGGTATAGACAATTTGGCGCATCTGGTCCGGTCATACTTCAGGTTGGACGGTCACCACGTTCAAATGAACGTCATCACGGCCGAGACTCTGCGCGCAGCCCAGGCAAATCCTGAAAAGTATCGGGATCTGATTGTTCGAGTGGCAGGCTACAGCGATTACTTCTGCGATCTCAATAAGGCGTTACAGGACGAGATCATAGCCCGGACAGAACACAAGTCCTTCTAGAAGCGCTCGCAGGTCATTCTATTTTTCCGGGATGCTCGCCTTGCGCGAACATAGCCATCGCCGCTTGGCGTTTTGCCTCCATCTCCTTCGGGCTCATCTTGATCCTCATTGAAAGAGACCAACGATGACCGAAGGGGTCGACAAGCTGCCCATAGCGTTCTCCCCAGAATTGGTTGTCGAGAGGCATAGCGACCTTCGCACCTGCGGAAACCGCCCGCTGCCATAGGCTGTCGACGTTCTTCGAGTAAATATGCAGCGTCCCAGTTGTGCCGCCTATTGATTTTGGGGATTTGGTGTCGGAGCCCGGGAACTCATCCGACATCATTATGATGGAATCTCCGATTCTGACTCTTCCGTGTATGACCTTACCATCAGGCGTAGTTTCCCGTGCCAACTCCTTTGCTTCGAACGCCTTCTTGTAGAACTCAAGTGCGTCAGCTGCACCGTTAAGGGTCAGGTAGGGGGTGACTGTGTGGAATCCAGGCGGGATCGCGTTCGTCTTTGTGGATTCAGAGCGCTTCGCTCGCTTTGTTTTGGATGGCATGACGGTTGTTCCACTGACTTACCTTATAGGATTTTCAGTGCTCAAAACCAGTCAAGCGGTTGCACCGTTTTGTAATTGCAGAATCTCGAAGTATGGTGTACAACAATCTCAAAGATCGTATACGTTCTCCCTATCATCAACTCTGCTGTTACCATGAGACGCCACTGTCATGCGTAACGCCCCTGCCGGCTATGTATGATCAACGCGATGGTTAAGGACCGCATGAAACTTATATCCGTTGCAGGCGGTCGAGTGAAGAATGCCGCGAGCTAATCCAGCGTCGAAGAAATCGAAAGCCCCGGTTAGGTTCCATTCTGGCGTCGATATCCTCCAATCCCTTCTGCCGCAGGGGATTCCTAGGAACAACATGATCCTGTTGATGGGAGAAACCGGAACGGCGAAGAGCTCCGTGATGCTCGATCTCCTCCACAAGATTCTCTCCATCCGCAAAGAACCATGTATCTTCGTGAACGTGGATGACCCTTACCTAAGCATCGAGCAGCACGCCGCAACGCTCGGATGGGATATGGCCGGGTTCGAGGATGCGGCGCAGTTGAAGTTCCTTGACTGCTTCTCATTTCGAATGGACTCGAAGGAAGCGCCCCCCTCCCATGTTGTATCCGTATCCAACCCCAAAGATCTTCGCTCCTTGACCTCATCACTCTTCGGACTCATTGACGAGCTAAAGATGGTCGGCAGGGGAGCGGTGTTTGTGGATTCGTTAACGGAGATGTTCACGCTTGTAAGTGAAACTGGGCCGCTCTTGTATCAGGTGATCGATACGGTGAAGGCGTGGAGGGCGAGAGGTCCAAAGGAGAGGTATATTCCATTCTTCTGTTCCCATCATCTCGGAATCGATCAGTACAAGGAATTGGAAGCACTGCTTCTGTATGCTGTTGATGGCATCATAGACCTACGATTCGACCCTGACCTATTCGACAGGAAACAAGTTCTCAGCCATCAAATGCGAATCAGGCACATGAAAGGAGTCGCACATGAAACGCGATGGGCTTCGATGGCTATTACCCCCGATGGCATCAGAGAAGTGGAAACACTAGGCAAGAATGGAAAGTAGCATAAACCAATTCAGACTGGTGAAACACTTGCCTTCGTTGAACTGGCTTCTTTGCGTAGTCATAGGCCATAAGGACGTTGAGACCACTCTGGAACTGGGCAAGATGGTCACTGAAAAGGTCCAAGCGATCAAATGCGAAAGGTGCAATCGAATCCTTGTTCCACTCAACCAACTCAAGGGCGCGTCGAGAAGCAACGGGGACCGTAGCAGAGCAGCAAGCGACTATCAAGAGTCGCGAACGAAATGAGGCATTTCACGAGGAATTTCTAGGGAAAGTTCCACGAACCCTCGATATTCGCCATCCACATACCATGGCGTTTGATCAATGAGTTTCTTGACGCCATTTTTCTCTATCGTATAGATGTTGATCTGGCGCTTGTCCATCAGCTCTTTGAGTTTAGTCCTGGCTGGTTCCGGATGGCAGTCTAGCAAGTTGGTGCCGATCAGTTTCTCACCGCCTTGGTCGCGAAAGCTTTCGATGGCTTTGTCGTTCAATTCAATGATGATTCCTGTTGAATCACAGACGGTGATTGCGCCCGGGAATTCCTTAACCCACGAGTGGCCTGAAGTTGAATTCATCGATCTGATTACCTCCGCAGTACGGTTCAATCCTGAAGTATGTTCGCGAGGGGCTTGGCTTCTATGTTGCCTCCAGTTACCACGAGTGCCACCTTCTTTCCCTTGAGTCGATCTTTGATCTTGAAGGCTGCTGCTGTTGAGGCGGCGCCTGAGAGTTCTGCTACTTGGCCCGTAGCGAGAAAGATCGTCTTCACTGCCTCTCTCATAGCTTCGTCGCTCACGAGTATGACGTCATCAAGTCTCTTGCGAAGAATCCTGAACGGCAGTTCATACGCTTGTCCCGTGGCTAGGCCTTCGGCAGCCGTCTTCACTTCAGTGCGTGTGATCGCGCCTTCTTTCCATGACTTATAGAATGCTGGTGCTCCTTCGGCTTGAACTCCAATCACTTTGATGTCCGGGTTTATGGTCTTGTAGACTATGCAAGCCCCTGAGGCTCCGGACCCTCCTCCTATCGGGTTGACGACAATGTCTACGTCTGGCTGTTCTTCGATCGTCTCGAGGTGCATTGTTGCTACTCCTTCGTGAAGAAGGAGTTCGTTGCTGGGGTGAACGTACAGATAGCCCTTCTTTGAAGCCAGCTGTTCCGCGTATTCCCTTGCCTCATCATAATAATTGCCGTATGTGATGATCTCGGCGCCAAGATCCCTAACGGCTTGGGCCTTTAGTTCAGGAACACCTTTTGGCATTGCAATCCAGACTTTGACTCCGAACAGTGATCCCGCGTAGGCAATCGACTGAGCGTGATTCCCTGTAGACGCCGTGATAACCCCATGAGCAAGAGCCACCTCCCTCTTTCTCTCCATGTAGTTGACACCTCCACGTACCTTGAATGCGCGGGTCGGTTGAAGATTCTCCAACTTCAAGTACACTTGGGCTTCCAATAATCTGGAGAGTTGTCGTGAGTAGATGAGAGGAGTTGGCTTCAGGAAACGATTAACGATCTTCCTCGCCACATAGACATCCTTTAGTTGAGGAATTCTTTCCTGCTCCGATTGTGTCATGATTGCAATTTCACCTGCTTTAGATGGCTTGACTGCAAGCGTCTCCGAGACCTATTTGTCACTTATCCTCGACAATGTCAAATCGAGACAGTTATGGAGCGAAATTGAATTGCATGTTCGAGAGCGTTGAACAGATGTTCGAATATGCAGACTCAAGATCTCTGGGAGATTAGTGGGCAGTAGAAATCGGAGGAGGCGAAAGAGGTTGGACATGCGAACATTAGCTGCCGTGTTGCTTTCTGCGGTAGTCAATATCATAGTGACCTCGGTATCGGGCTCTTTAGGACGCCGTTTACTAGGATCGGAGTTGATGTCGTGCAGAGAGGTATGCCGCTGCCATGGATCATTCAAGTGATTCCCAGAGCTGGCCATGTTATCTGGATCGGGTTCCTTGCAGACTTTGTCTTCTGGGCGTTCCTTGCTCTGCTGGCCTCTGTCGCGGTTACTTTGGTTAGTGGCAGAAATAACGCGGCGCGTCAGATCGCGCCAGTTCAGTAGTCTGCTTTGCATGGACACTAAGAAGAGGCATTGCATCCACTTTTGATCTATGTCGGTAGTCGTAGTAGCGACTTATATCGTTGATTTGTACTACATATCGACAGGTGATAATTGATGCCCTTCGACTTCGATGGGTTGGAACAGCTCTTCGATCAAGGATCTTACAGAAAACCGCAAGGACCTTTCGACCTGAGGCGAATCATAGCCTCAGTTCTCCTCTAGTGAAATTTCCCTCCTCCATTTCACCTGTCCGCGTCGAATTTTGATGACTGCAGCATCACGACACTAACATGTGCCCGATGCGTTATAGGATAGGGACGAGGTCCTTGTAATCATTCTTCGAGGGATGCTCGTCAGGAACCTTGCTCGGATTATGTCATTGGAGTCCGTGAAGCCTATTCGCGCAGGATGAAACATATCACGCCCGCTATGAGGATCAGAATCGCGCTTCCGACACCAAGTTGACTATTGAGCTCACGGATTCTTCCAACCAAGCCTAGGGTAATTGCTAGAAGAATCGCTCCGAATATTATTCCCCTCGTACCTGCCGGGACCAATTGACGCTTCGTAGCTAAACTATAGCAGTGAATCGCTCCCATAGAACAGACAACGCCTACGACGAGAACGACCACGTAGGCGAATCCGAATGAATCTCCCAGCTCGAACGGATAGAGGTTTGAAATCGGAATTGTGAGCAAGCTAGTTACTAGTCCGATGACGCCGCCTATTACGAAGAGCGCGGCCGCAAGATCCAAGAAACCCGCCTTTACTGAATTCGGTTTACTCAATTTTAGTGCCTCAAAAATCGAGACGAACTCGCTGAGCCTCATTTAGCTGTTTTGTTCTAGGCTTGTGGCATCCGAAGCGACATCAAATCGGCATGCATAGATGTACAATCAGCCTGGCCATTACTGTATGAAGTTGTTAGGGTTTCCATCGTTTCACTAATGCAAAGATAACGATCAGGTATGCAATTGTCCTTATGATTATGAGAAGGGAGGTCATGGATCCTGCAATGTCTAGAAGGTTCGTGAGGTGTGAAAACGCGAAAAGCCCGAATGCTATGCCAATGTAGAGCGCCAAATTATCCTTCTTTCCAGCATAGACTGCGATGCCTAGCAGTAGTATCGCAAAGGACAGAACAAAGTTGATTATTGTTATGGGGTCAGCTGCCATCTGTCATCATCCAATGGTTGACGCGTTGCGGCTATAGAAAACTTTCTCCATAGTGCACATAGACTCCCTTCTCAATAGATCGCAAAGGTTCGAACAGTCAATCGCGGCAGCCTCAGATCGAATAGAGATTCAATGAACCGCTGAGCACAATTCATTCGTTCCAAGGCTGATTGGAAAATTCAATTGCTTCCAAGATCTTCTGAGCGAAATCCGTATTCTGGCATTCGAATGTGTACATGACGAAGCCGTCGTAGGCAAAGAAGTGCATTCTACGCCAGTGGTAGATTATCTGCGGCCTAGCTATGCCCACAAGTTCCAGAAATTTCTCTCTGGTGAATTTCACACGGTAGGAACTTGAAACATGCGTTGCCGCTTCTACCGCACCAGAAGTTGCCACCGTCATTTCTCATCAACCTCTCCGAGTGCGAGTCGCGTCGATATAGAGTGCCCGACTGTTTTCCCAGCAGCATAACTCGAGAGCTGGATCTAGCCAATCTTGCCGGCATAAGATTGGATGTGTCGAACGGCTCATTCTCATGAGTGCATCTTGTTTCAAAGGTCCTTTCGCATGTTGTAACTCGCAGTCTCGTATCCTAGCTTCTTGTACAAGCCAATTGCTGTGGGATTGTCCGCAAAAACGTGGAGCTCGAGTCTTTTTATGCCCTTGCTCCTGAGTATTTCCTCCAACAATTCCAACGACGCTCTACCATAGCCCTTACCTCGAAAGCGTTCATAGAGGTCGATGTCGTAGAGGAAGGCCCGTTTTTTCTTCTCGTCCACG
>Ga0315282_10002683_pt1 | contig 32425 bp, 26 predicted proteins | sample YL17G07_20_MG_FD_203693 | JGI IMG/M metagenome (GOLD analysis project Ga0315282, IMG submission 203693) | Sediment microbial communities from Yellowstone Lake, YNP, Wyoming, USA - YL17G07_20 | ecosystem: Environmental > Aquatic > Freshwater > Lake > Sediment | place: USA: Wyoming | collected...
CGCCTCGCTACGCGAGCCGATCACCCCCGGCTACTTGCTGCTACCCCTTCGGGGTTTTCCGGGCGCGACGAACGCAGGAATGCGACATTTCCATCAAATGCAACTTGAAGCGATACTAGCCTGGGGGGACGCTTTTTTCGCAGCCTGACGGGGAACGCTACTTCTGATTTTGTGAGCCCCCCGGCGAGAATCCTGATCCGCATAGCTCTTGACAGCCCTCACATGGGGAGAAATTCTCACGTGAAATACGAACGTGCTACTTGCTGCGCCGCCATGGTGCATAGGGCCAAGCCGCCGTTCGCATCAATCCGCCGGGAAAACCGGCACGCAGAGAGATGGACATGAAATCGAGATGTTCGCTCGCAGTTGCGGTGGTCTTGTTGGCCAGTATGATCGCTTGCAGTGTTCCTACGAGAAAACCCGCGGCGGTTGCAGCGGGGGAGCGCTACGTGCCCAAGCGGGCAAACGGGACGACGCTTCGGGCCGTGTCGTTCAATGTTTTGCAGGCCGGAGCCAAAAAGTTTCCGTGGGAGAACCGGCGCGATTCGGTCATCGCCTGCCTGCGCGACATGGATCCCGACGTGTTCGGCGTGCAGGAGGCGCTGTGGGGCCAGTTGCAGGACCTCATGGATGGGTTGCCCTATTACGCCTGCGTGGGGCGCGGTCGCGACGACGGCCACATCGGCGGCGAGTTGATGGGGTTGTACTATCGCACCAACCGCTTTGTGCTCAAGCGCGCCGAAGTTTTCTGGTTGAGCGAAACGCCCGAAGTCCCCGGTTCGAAGTCGTGGAACTCCGCCTGCGTGCGGTGCGCGACGGTGGCCATTCTCCTTGATCGCACCGACGGCACCACGCTCGGCGTTTGCGACACTCATCTCGACCACATCAGCGCCGAGGCGCGCGCGAAGGGCGCGGAACTGATCCGCAAACGCCTGCCCACCTACGGCAAGGACATCGCGTGGGTCGTCACGGGCGATTTCAACACCGCACCCGGTTCGCCGCCCTATCGTGCCATGGTTAGCCCGGAAATCAACGACCTGCGGTTGACCGACACGTTCGCGAAAACCAATCCCACTGCGCCGCCCGACACCGGCTCGTTCCACGGCTATTCGGGCAAGGTGGGGACCGCTCGGATTGACTTCATTTTCTCCGGTCCCCAATGGGAGCCGCTGGCGGCCGGGATCAACCAATTCAAATACCGCGGCACCTATCCGACCGACCACTTCCCGGTGTGGGCGGATCTGAAGCGGCTCAAAGTGGAGAAATAGCCCGCGGTCTTTCTGCGCGAGAGGACAACCGTTCCCCAACAGGCGAGCGTGAACACCAACGGCGCTCGCGTGTCCGGAATCGCGCCATGCCCCTAAAACGAGTTGGCAAAACGGCTATCGCGTCACAGAAAAGAAATGAAACCGGTAAAGGGGTGCAAGCGCCATGAAATGGGTGAGCTTGATCGTGACCTTGATGGTGTGCGCCTTGGCCGTCTACTACCTGTTCTATGGCGCCAAACCAAAGCCCGGCACACCTCACGCCACAGTTCAGGCATACATTGACGCGGCCAAGAAGAACGACGAAGCGGCGATCCGTTCGCTTTGCACAGGAACGGCGGCCGAAGATGCGGTTCGCATTGCCCCGCAGGTGCGGAAGATGATGGCCGGAGACGTGCCGCTCGGCCTTCAGCCCATGAAGGCTGATCCGCCGCGCAAAGGTTTCTGCGCCACGTCGCTCGGGCGGGTTCTTGGCATCCAGCTGATCCAGGAGGGCGGCCAATGGAAGATCATCGAGGTCGGTATGTCGGGAGAGTGACGGAGTGCGGCCGTTCGCTTATCGGATAATTTTCCCTCCGTCGAAATTTTGGGCGACAAAAACCGGGACCGACCGGGGTTCGACGGCGATCGCGACCGGCAGCCAACCGATGTGCTCGCCGTCGGCGATGACGGGGGTCGGCACGTCGCTCGATACTTGAATCTTCCGCACCTCGAACGTGCGAACGATCGGGTGCGTCAGGTGCTCGCCGCGCCAAACCAGCGGGAATGAGCGAATGATCTCACGACGCGGACCGTCGCCGACGATGCACATGTGAAGCAGTCCGTCGGTGGCTTTCGCGCGCGGCGCAATCCTCATCCCGCCGCCGTACGCTTCGGTGTTTGCGACGGCCACCATCCAGGCCTTTTGTTCGATCGTCTCTCCGTCGGCGGTGATGCGAAAAAGCGACGGACGACGGGCCAGAAGGTTTTTGAAAAGCAGGAGAACATAGGCGGCGCGGCGGCGCAGAAAACGCGGCAGGCGTTTGAACGAGAGCGCAACCCGGCTGTCGAGACCCATTCCAGCGACCGACAAAAACCGTCTCTCGCCGCACCGGCCGGCGTCCACGCGTACGACGTGGCCCGCGGCGATAACGTCCGCGGCCACGTGACAATCTCGTTCCGGCAAACCCAGGTTGCGCGCGATGTCGTTGCAGGTTCCAGTCGCAACGATCCCCAGCGAGGTCTTGTTGTCCAGACCGTTGAGCACTTCGTTGACCGTTCCATCGCCGCCCACCGCGACGACCGCGCCGGCGCTTTCCGCGATCGCGCGACGAGCGAGTGCTGTGGCGTGGCCGGGCGCCTCGGTGACGACGATGCGATAGTCCAACCGGTGGTCGCGCGCGGCTTGCTCCAGCGCGGCAATTCTATCGGCGGGGCGATTTCGTCCGGCCTTCGGATTGACGATGAAGACGTGAAGCATGGCCACCACGCGTTGATTCCCGGCGCCGTTGTAGTATAGCCCCACGTGGGCGTTCGAGGTTTCGGTGCAAGGACTAGAGGCGCTCCGCCCGCAAGTCAAGCCAGGACCGACATGGGGAGTGCGGTCAGCTTGCTTCCGCTGTTTTGAGACAGGCTTCTACCGGCTGAAGGTTGTTTTGAAATGCAAAGCGGCAGCAAGTTGACCGCACTCCACGTGTCGGTCCCGCTTCGTTTTTCCGGCCGTCATTGCGAGGAGCGGCTATGCCGCGACGAAGCAAGCCCGTCCCGAGACCCAGCGACCATGAGATTGCTTCGTCGCCAAAAAACGGCTCCTCGCAATGACACTGCCCACGGGCATTGACTTCCGGCATGCGTGGGGTTAGAGACAAGCTCGGATGGCGCGGTTTTCGTTGCACCGGTGTCGGGGAGCGATGTTCATGAAGGTGGGTCTTTTCATCCCTTGTTATATTGACGCTTTCTTCCCCGAGGTTCGGAAGCAGACCTTTCGCGAATGGGATTTGAAGGAAAGAGGCGATCATGGCAAACGACAGTCGTGAGGCCATCTTGAACTCCGTGTGGCGAAATCTTCCCGCGAACAGAGTAGCGCTGCCCAAGACGGCTCTCTTCAATGAAGACCAGGAATCTTTGGTGGCGCGGTTCGAGAGTGCGCTCGAGGTGATGGGCGGGAAGTGCCATGTCGTCGGCAGTGGCGCCGAGGCCGCCAGGGATTCTCACGAGCTGGCGGGCGTGGACGTTGGCGTGGTGCGCGCACAATTCGGGGTCGCGGAAACCGGAGCGGTCTGGTTCACGCAGAACGATCTGGGCATCAACGCGCTGGCGTTTCTGTGCCAACATCTCGTCGTGCTTCTTGATCCAAAGGAAATCGTCGCGAGCATGCACGAAGCCTACCAGCGGGTGAAGCCAGGCGAGGTCGCTTACGGATGTTTCGTGGCGGGTCCCTCGGCCACGGGGCGCAAGGTCCCCGCAGCCTGAACCTTCTTTTTCTGCCCCTTTTGGGTGTTGCCAACCGTTCGATTGCTGGGCTGTAAACCCGCAGGATCCAGTCGGACGGGCATGGCGGACGGTTGTGGAAAGCATTTGACAAGGCCAGTACTTACTGATCAGGCATGTGTGTCACAGTGAGGCGGTGGAGACTGACTTCATGCAAGGCCAAGAGCGTAACGTGAAACAGTTCATTCGTGAGGGAGGGCACGCACGTGGCAGACCCTAAAGTTCGTTCCGGATCGCGAGCGGATCGGCGCCAGAAAAACCAGGGCCCGCCGACGGGGCAAGAGCGTCGCGGTCTGGGGGTTCCGCCCGTTAAAATCAATTGGCAGATGGAGCCGGACGGGATTTTGATCACGCTGGCCAATCCGATTGTTGTTTCGAATTGCTACGCCGCGCGCGACCGCGTGGTCGGATACTGTGACCGGTTCACGGCCCGGCGCCTTACGCTGGATTTGTCCGGCGTTCCGTATGTGGATACCGCGGGCGTGGGGATATTGATGGAACTCAAAGCCCGCTGTGTTCAGGAGTATAAGACACTGATCGTCCAAAATCCCACGTCCTACGTGCGCCAGATCCTCGAATTCCTTCATCTCGACGGCAAGCTTCTTGCCGAAGGGTAGTTGTCACAAGCGTTTGATGGCTTTGTTCCGGTATCTATCTGAGAGATCTCGATTTGGGTTTTTGACAGGACAACAGGATTTACGGGATTGTGAAATCTCGCAAATCACTCGACGGCCATCCGGTTGATCGCTTTGGCTTCCTGTTCATCTCCCGAACAAAACAGCAGAAGACTTTGTGCCATTCAGTCCTCATCCCGTTTATCCTGTCATCCTGTCAAAAAAAGAGCTCACGACCCACAAACCGTCAAACGCTAATGGGGAATCGTATTTGATCGCAAAACGATAATTCCTGTGGACATGATCCCTGCGGAGTGATTAGCCCTGTGCAAAGGCGGCGCGTATCATTCCCGCCGGGAAAACTCAGGTGGTCGGGGAAGCGACGTCTATGCAAACTGGTTCACGTCTCGACACCAAGGCTTTTTTCACACGCGTTCTCTTTTGTTGTGTGGCGACCCTGGCTGTCTCGGCCTTGCGCGCGGGTTTGTGCGGGGCCGACGAATCGCCGACCAGCAAATCCGTCCTCACCCTGGATCGCCTCTTCAGCTCCGATGAATTCGAGCCGGAAAGAACCCCGGCGATGCAGTGGCGCAAGCAGGGCTCAGGCTACACCACGCTGGAGAAGCCGGAGGGAAAAGGCGACGGCCGGCAACTGGTATGGCACGACCCCGCCAGCGGTCGCGAAGAAGTCCTGGTCCCCGCCCATCTGTTCATCCCGCCCGGCGAATCCGCGCCTCTGTCGGTCGAAAGCTACGCGCTTTCAGACGACGGATCCAAGCTGCTGTTCTACACCAACAGCAAGCGCGTCTGGCGCACCAATTCCCGGGGCGACTATTGGGTGTTGGATCTCACCGGCCGCGAACTGAAGAAACTGGGCGGGGAGGCCAAACCGTCCACGCTCATGTTCGCGGAGCTTTCGCCGGACGCAAAGCGCGTCTGCTATGTGCGCGAGAACAATCTCTATGTCCAGAACCTCGACGATCTTCGGATCACGCCGTTGACGCGCAATGGCTCGAAGACGCTCATTAACGGGACCTTCGATTGGGTTTACGAAGAAGAGTTGCGATTGCGCAAAGGCTTCCGCTGGAACCCCGACAGCCGAACGATCGCTTACTGGCAGATCAACGACGACGGCGTGCGCACATTTTTTCTGATCAACGACACCGACGGTCTCTATCCGCGCACGATTCCCATTCCCTATCCGAAAGTGGGCGAAAGGAATCCGGCGGCGCGCGTCGGAATCGTCAGCGCGAATGGCGGCGAGACGCGCTGGCTGGATGTGCCGGGCGATCCGCGCGATCATTACATCGCCCGCATGGACTGGGCCGAGAACTCCGACGAGATCGTCCTCCAACAGTTCAACCGCCTGCAAAATACCGATCGTGTCATGCTCGCCGACGCGAAGACCGGCAGCGTCCGCACCATCCTGACGGAAACCGACGGTGCGTGGGTGGAAAATGATAACGACGTGCGCTGGGTCGCCAAGGGCAAGAATTTCCTCTGGCTCGGCGAGCGCGATGGTTGGAAACACGCCTACCTGGTTTCGCGATCGGGAAAGAAGGCCACCCTCCTCACCAAGGGAGACTTCGACGTCGTCAGCATCGAAGCGGTTGATGAGAAGAACGGTTGGCTCTACTACATCGCTTCGCCCGACAACCCCACGCAGCGCTATCTCTATCGTGTGCGTCTTGATGGTCGCGACGCGAAGCGGGTGACTCCGGCCGACCGTCCTGGCTCGCACAGCTACAGCATCTCGCCGGACGCGAAATGGGCGGTCCACACCTACTCCACCTTCAATCGTCCACCCGTGGTCGAATTCATCAGCCTGCCGGATCACAAGCCGGTCAAAGTCTTGGCGGAGAATAAGAAATTGCTGGAAAAGCTGAACGCCCTCAAGAGGCCTTCGAGCGAGTTCTTCCGCGTGGACATCGGCGAAGACGCACTCCTCGATGGCTGGTGCATCAAACCGCCGGACTTCGATCCGAAGCGGGAATACCCGGTGCTCTTCCATGTTTACGGTGAGCCCGAGGGTCAAACGGTTGTGGACCGCTGGGGAGGGAAAAGCCATCTCTGGCATTGGATGCTGGCCCAGCAAGGCTATCTGGTCGTGAGCATTGACAACCGCGGCACCGACGCTCCGCGTGGCCGTGAGTGGCGAAAATGCGTCTACCGGCAAATCGGCATTCTGGCCTCCGCCGATCAGGCCGCCGCAGTCCGCGCGCTCATCAAAAAGTGGCCATACGTGGACGCGAGCCGAATCGCGATCTGGGGCTGGAGCGGGGGCGGTTCCATGACGCTGAACGCCCTCTTCCGCTACCCGGAGCTTTACCACACCGGGATGGCGGTGGCGCCCGTTCCAAACGAGCGCTACTACGATACGATTTACGAAGAACGTTACATGGGATTGCCGGGGGACAATGCCGACGGTTATCGCCGAGGGTCGCCGATCACTTACGCCCATCAATTGAAAGGCAACCTGCTGCTGGTCCACGGGACGGGCGATGACAATTGTCACTATCAGGGGATGGAAGCCCTGATCAACGAACTCATCGCGCACAACAAGCAGTTTACCATGATGGCGTACCCGAATCGGACTCACAGCATCTCGGAGGGCAAGAACACGACGCGGCACTTGTACGGATTGCTCACGCAGTTCTTATTCGAAAAGATGCCGGCCAACGCAGAACAGAAACAAGCGAATCAGGAGTGACCGACGAGAATGACAGAGAACGTTCAAGAACGCTCTGCCAGCTTTCAAGGCGCACAGATACTCGGCCATCCAAGAGGACTCTTTACACTTTTCTTTACCGAAATGTGGGAACGCGCCAGCTACTACGGCATGCGCGCGTTGTTGGTGCTGTTCATGGTGGACGCGGTGAGAGGGGGAATGGGGCTCACCGATGAAACCGCCACCGCCATTTACGGTCTCTACACGGCGCTGGTCTATCTGGTGGCGCTGCCCGGCGGTTGGATTGCCGATCGTCTGCTGGGTGCGCAGCGCACCGTCTGGTATGGCGGCATGATCATCGCCGCGGGCCATTTCACGCTGGCCATTCCCTCGAACGAGACGTTCTTCATCGGGCTCCTGCTGGTGATTCTCGGCACGGGCCTGCTCAAGCCGAATATCAGCGTCATTGTGGGAGAAATCTATCCTGAAGGCGGCGCTCGCCGCGACGCCGGCTTCACGATTTTCTACATGGGCATCAACCTCGGCGCCGCCATCGGTCCGCTGGTTTGCAGCTTCCTGGGCGAAAAAATAAACTGGCATTACGGTTTCGCCGCCGCCGGCGTCGGCATGTTGCTCGGGCTGCTTCAGTATAAACTCACCGCCAAACATCTCGGCGATGCCGGGCTGCGTCCGCGCGGCAAAGACCGTGGCCCCAATCCGGGAATTGACAAAGGTTGGTATTTCGTTGCGGCCGGTCTGGGAGCGGTCGTGCTCGTGGTTGTTCTCGGACTGACGAGGGCCGTGACCTTCGATCCCTTGTTCCTCGCCAAGAAAGCCTCTTATGCGATCGTTGGCCTGGGTACGCTCTATTTTGCTTCGGTCTTCCTGTTCGGCAAATTGGACTCCCTGGAGAAAAGACGCTGCATGGTCCTGGTCGTTCTGCTGTTGGCCTGCGCCATGTTCTGGTCGTTCTATGAGCAGGCCGGCTCCTCGCTGAATCTGTTTGCGGAACGCTACACCCACCGGATCATCGGATTCTTCGAGAAGGAAATTCCCGCCGGCTGGTTTCAGTCACTCAATCCCGTGTTCATCATCGCGTTCGCGCCGCTCGTGGCCTCGCTCTGGGTGACTTTGGCCCGCCGCAACATCCGGCCATCTGTTCCGGCGAAATTCGCGTTCGGACTGATTCTGCTGGGAATGGGATTCCTGGTTATGGCCGGGGCGTCAAAGGTCCTTCCTTCCGGCGGGAAGGTGTTGCCCTACTGGCTGATCTCGACCTATTTCCTCCACACCCTGGGTGAGCTTTGCCTCAGTCCGGTGGGCTTGAGCGCGGTGACCAAACTCGCACCGCAACGCTTCGTTGGGCAGATGATGGGGCTATGGTTTCTGGCGACTTCTCTGGGCAATCTGATTGCCGGCTTGATCGCGGGTACATTTTCCGCGGGGACCGTGGCTCAAATGCCGGCGATCTATCTGCGCATCGTGCTGATCACTGTAAGCGGAGGGGTGTTCTTGCTGATCCTCGCCCCGCTGCTCCGGAAGTTCGTTGGCGATACCCGTTAGGCCCGATGGAAGAAGCTCACCAGCGCCTCAACAAGCCTTAGAGTCCCAAGAATAAAAGCACAACCACGGGCTAAACAGGGAAAACTCTTCATTACGAAGACACAAATAAATGAAGTGCGTGTCCCCTCATTCCCCTCATTCTAGCACATTCGGCTTCGGCAGCGCCTCCATCGGGCCGGGCGTCAGTGTCCCTGATTGGTTCCCGCACCGCCCAGACAAGCCCGCCGGCGATATTCGTTTCACTTCTTCGTCTCCCTTATGGATGGCACCCCGATTCCGGGAACGGGTCTGGAAGGAGGTGGGATTCGCTTGGCGTCGGGGTGGAAAGGCTCAGTGAAAAGCGAATCGGACACGGCTTTATTTGCCAGAGCGCGCTTCATCACAAGGCAGTCTCTGTAAGTGACACCACGACGTATCTCAATGCGCCAGGGAATGGACAAGCGTGAACCTTCCAGCGGGCGATCATCCGAATAGTGGGTATCTCCGTCGGGGCCTAATAGTGCATGTCGCAAGACCAATGATTCCCTATCGAACCACAGAAGGCCTCCCGGTACATCCGTCATAACGCACGCATGTCCGTCAACCTGCGTGGTCACAATCGGAATGCGAATACGGTCGCTGATCTTCGACAGCAATTCAGCCATATTGTTGTTCGTAAGATACATTTCTCGGATCGAGGCGGCCCTGGCGGCGGCTTTTGGTAATGAACGGGAGCGGTGCCAGTACTCGAGCATAAAGGAGGCTGGAGGGTCTTCGATCACGGATGAGGTCACAAAGGGTGGAGCGATCGTCTCTTGTGGCGCTCCCAGTTCTTGCTCCGTCAAGCCGAAGGGTTCATAGTAGGTATCGAAATCTTTTACGCTGTCAATGCGCTCGGAGAGAATGCGGACCAGTTTTCGGGTGAACGAGGTTGTTTCCGCCTTGTCGAGCACTTTGGCGGCGGGAGATGTTTCCGCTGCCACAGCGCGGAGTGTGGCGGCTCGGGCCTTGTCCTGCTCCTCCAACATTATCTGCAAGCGCAGTTGATGTCGGCGTATTCGTTCCTCGCGCGACAGACTCGGATCGTCGCTCAAGTCTTCCCCTCCCGCCGAGGTTGCCGGTGTGGTGGCAGAGGGAGACCGAACCTTCGCTTGCGCCTTCGCGGCGGGGGGTGCGGGTGATTTTTTTTCGCCCGATGGCTTCGTTTTCTTCTTTTTGCGACCATCCGGGCAGTGCAACCAGAGCCAGCAACCCGATGGCTGCAAGCCAACCCAGCGATAACCGACACGGAACCCATTCGCGCATAATCATGGTCAGTCTGCTTTCGAAGATTCGCGCGGCGGCGTCCGGAGTTTGGCAGCGATCTTGGCCATCCGAGAAACAGCTTTCAGGTAGTGGACGACAGGCGGCAACGCATGTCAACAAGCGATTTCGACCGTGGCTGCGGGGACACGCACCTCATTTCCTGTCCGCGAAACTGTATTCGGCTTTCCGAGCCCTCAAAAGAAAGACCTCGCCGCCAAGACACAAAGGCACGAAGAACTCTTTGTGTCTTCGTGTCTTGGTGGTTAATGCTTCGTTTTGCTTGTGCGTTCTGCACCTTGCCCTTTCATTTCTTAGTACACCTTAACGCAATAGAGGGGTCAAATTAGGGTACGCGCTGGCCTTCGCCCCTTCGGGGCCGCGAGAATCACGAGCCACTTCTGAAAGGGAGGAATCTGATCCCTCTATTGTGTTGGGCTGTACTTCGGGCCTCTTAAAACACCATAAGAAGATAAGCAGAACCCGGTGTTGATTGTCATCTCCTCGTAAACCGGTCGAACACGGTGATCACGGGCAAGGCATTTCCGTCCTCGCCGAAGAATCCCCTGCTTCGAAGACCACCGCTGACCGCAGGCTCCCACCAGAAGACACCGACGCCGCGGTTATAGGGCGTATTCAGAACGATTCGGTTCACCTCGTCCAGAAATTCGCGCTGGCCTTCGGGAGATTCGGGGAACGGCGCGGGCTTGGACTTGTATTCCGTGGGCCTCCAGCAATAGGCCACCTCCACCAGGATGATGTCCTTTTGGTACTCGTCCGCCATGAAGTTCAGGTTTTCGCGCAGGTCAAGCAAGCTTCCGTGCCACCAGGGATAGTACGATTGCCCGATGATGTCATAGTCCACGCCATAGGAATTCAGCTTATCGAAATAGGCCTTCGTGCTGTTCTTGTTTCCGCCCTTGTCAATATGGATCATGATTTTGGGGCGCTTGTTGTTTCCGCGGCCGGCGTCAACGCCGTTGATTCCGGTTTTCACCAGCTCGGCGAGGTTGTTCCAGTTGTCCGGCAGCTTGCCGTCGGGCCAGAGCATGCCGTTGCTGATCTCATTGCCGACCTGCACCATGTCGGGAAGCACGCCCGCCTCGCGACACGCCGCGATCGTGTCGCGGGTGTACTCGAAGACCGCCTGCACCAGTTCCGCGTGTGACTTGCCGGCCCAGGCTTTGGGAATAGTCTGCTTCCCCGGATCGGCCCAGGTGTCGGAGTAGTGATAATTCAACAGGAACTTGAATCCCAGCTTTTTGGCTTCTTTCGCCAGTGTGATTGTGTACTCGAGATTGTTCGGCAGTCTCGTTGGCGTGTGGAACAACCTCAGCCGAATCCAATTGTATCCATGATCCTTGAAGATCTGAAGTCCCGGCTTCGCCTGCCCGTTCTCCTTAAAAACCGTGCCTTGCTCCTCGGCCTGTTTCGAAAATGACAAGTCCGCCCCCACGGCATACTCCACCGCCCAGCTTTCCGCCGCGAACATCATTACCCCCGCCCCCGCCGCTACAATTGCCGCCACCATCGTTGTCCTTCGCTTGTTCATCGCGATTCCTTCCGATGTGGGCTTGCCTTCCGCGTTCAAGTTTCGCCTCGACCGCCTCAACAGGAGCAAAACCAAGACACGGATTTCGCGGATTGCGCGGATTCGACATCTCCAACTCCATGCAATCCTTGAAATCCGTGTCTGAATTTTGGATGTTTCCTCGCCGGCCCGCACGGAAAACGGTCGTGAATCATTGAAAGGGCCTCAAGCTAGTGCCGTTCGTGTCGGTGCCCTCATTTGACCTTCGCGATGTAGCAGACGCAATTAAGGAAGAAATTGCGTCCCGCATCGGTCATCTTCGACGGCGGCGCCGAAAACCCCCACTGCAAGAAATTCCCGTCGCGCGCGGCGCCCGCCGCACCATTTCGATTGCTCGTGTTGAAACCCGGCGTAAGGACTTCGGCCTTGGGCAAATGGCTCGGGCCTAGCGGGCGGGAGATGGCGCTGGCCGGGTTGCTCCGGGTCGCAGGCTGCGGGCTGGTGTTCTGCACGCGCCAGACTTTCAGCTTGTCGGGTAGTTTGGCGCCGCCTGGGCCACGACGATAACTCTGCGGGGTATTCCACTCTTCGAAAACCGGTTCGACCTTGAACGGCTTGGTGAAGACCTCATGGTTTGACGGTTCGCCTTGAGCCGCGTCGGTCAAGCAGCCTCACCCATAGGCCGTTTTCAGCTTGAGCGCGCTGGAAAGCCGGCCGCCCATGATTCCGAGCGTCATGGTCGGACGCTTGTAGTCCGGACCGATCGTGGGCCGGGGCGCTTTGTTGGGGTCGCCGTCGTAGTCCAGGATGACGACGTCGAAGTCGCGGGTCTGCTCCTCCGTGAAGGCGGCCAGGTCTCCGGTGCCGACCTGGGTGAGATACTTTTCCAGGAAGCTGACAAAATCTTTCTCGCGGTCTGACCCGGGATGTCCGACATAGAAGACGCGGAGGTTGATCTTTTCTCCGCTTTCTGCGGCGGGACAGATGACAGGTCGCCCGATCAGAAAGCCCCAGGCCATCGCCGCAAAAGCCAGTACAACGAAGCTACGCTTGCTCATCGCACACCTCCCTTCAGTGGCTTTTGAAACGATGTTGGTTCCGACGCCCTTTTCACTGTCTACAGCGAATAGTATAGCCCACCGGTGCGCGTCAAGCCCAAAGTCGCCTTGAACGAGCGGACCGACACGAATGGCACTGGGATGGCATTGTGATCCCCATTACCTACTCTTGCGGGGCCTCCCTGGTTGGCACCGGCTTCTCGGGCTTTGAGATAGTGGGCGTGGCGTTGGGTGCGTCGGCGGGGCTGACGCCGAGATAGTAACCGGTCACCGGCGATTGTTCGTAGCCCATCGAGCGGTGGGCCACTTCCGCGCGATAGACCGGGTCCTGCATCAGGCAGACGCGGCAGTCGCTCGCCGGGATCGTGGTCGTATAGATCCGCAGCTCGCCCGGCAGGACGGTGATGAGTTCCTCGCGCCAGTCGCCGAGGATGTCGGCCATCATCAGAATGCTGCCCTCGATGCCGGTGGTCTTGCCCGACTTGAGCTCCTCTCCCAGCATTCGCACGATCAGCGGTTTCCGACCGCCCGGTAAAGAGAAACTCAAAATCCATCCGCGTATTTCTGTCGAATTCGTGAAAGGGCGAATTGTATTGACGAGCCGACGCTGCCGGGCGAATCATTTGGCAAGTTTCAATAGGGGGTGTCGGGGAAAGCGGTCAGACCATCGTAGGCGAGGCAGCGGACACAGCGCGCCGCGGGAGTCCGGAAGAAGTCTCGCGAGGAATGAAGTGAGGCCGAAGGTTCTTGAGCATAGCGGTCTCATTTTCTGGTTTCACAGTTATGACGCTCTTCATGAGGATCGAGCCAGCGTCCACGTCGGTAAAGGCTCGCAGGACGACTGTAATGATGCGAAAATCTGGCTGGAGCCGGAGATCGAAGTGGCCAGGCATGGCCGCACGCTGCGGGAGCCCGAGTTGAGCCGAGCGCTCAAAGTTATCGAGCAGAACCACGCTTACCTGTTGGAGGAATGGCATGGATACAAAGGCAGAGCAGATTGAGGGGCCGCTCGAGGTCAAGCGATACAAGGTCCAATATCCCATTGCCGCCTACACCTTTCCCCGTGAGGCTCGCATCCACCAGGTGCGCTTTGACAGTGAGTATATGCACGTGGAACTTACCGACGGGCGAAAAGTTGCGGTTCCGCTGTGGTGGATTCCCACACTCTACAATGCACCCGCTGAAGAGCGTGAGAAGCATGAGATCAATCAAAACCGGACCGTGATCATGTGGGATCCGGACAAGTGCTCGATCAACGACGAGGTGCGGATTGCGGATTACCTCGGACCAGGCAACGACGGCTGACGAAAAGCGGGGCCTGATCATGAGAGAGACCATGAGTTAGTGCCATTCGTGCCTGTCCACTCATTCCCCCTCATTTCCATTACCTACTCTTGCGGGGCCTCCCTGGTCGGCACCGGCTTCTCGGGCTTCGAGATAGTGGGCGTGGCGTTGGGTGCGTCGGCGGGGCTGACGCCGAGGTAGTAGCCGGGGACAGGGGATTGCTCGTAGCCCATCGAGCGGTGGGCCACTTCCGTGCGATAGACCGGGTCCTGCATCAGGCAGACGCGGCGGTCGCTCGCCGGGATCGTGGTCGTATAGATCCGCAGCTCGCCCGGCAGGACGGTGATGAGTTCCTCGCGCCAGTCGCCGAGGATGTCGGCTATCATGATCACGGAGCCCTGGATACCGGAGGTGAGGGTATCGCCCTTGTACTTGACGATGGAGGACGGGCCGCGCCCGAAACCGCCGGGTCCGAATCCGCCTCCGGCGCGACCAGGTCCGCCGCGGGTGGACTTGGTGGACCTTGTGGATAGCGTGGACGTGGTCTGGCTGGAGCCGCCGCGTCCGAATGCGCCACGTCCGCGACCGGCTGGAAGCGTGCTCGTTGTTGGCCCGAATCCGCCGCGTCGAAAACCTCCGCCGCCAAACCCGCCGCCCGTGATCGTTTCGCGTAACAGGTCGCCATCCCAGAAAATCCAGTTCCGGCAGCCGGGGACATCATCCCTCGTGCCCAGCCGCTTGCCGGCGGCGGAGAACAAGTATTTGTCGCTCGAGCCGCCCTTGCTGTCTTCGGTCGCAAAGCACTCCAGCCCGGGGATCGAGGGGTCAATGTCGGCGACCATGCCGTCGCCCACGTGCGTCGTCGGCTGGCCGATGCGCCAGATCATCTTGGCGGTCTTGGCCTCGACCAGGCAGACGCCTTTTCCGTCGTCATGCCACGGCTCTATGGCGTAGAAGATCTCCAAGCCGGGGCGCGTCGGGTCTATGTCGGTCACATAGCACTTGTCGGGGTGGCCCAGGCCGACCGACCACAGGCACGTGCCGTTGTCATCCAGCACGCAGGAGCCCAGGACGACCTCGTCGCGGCCATCGTCATCCACGTCGGCTGAGTGCATGCCGTGCGCTCCCTGGCTGCGAATAATCGGGGTTTCGTCATCGCCCTCCCAGTGCCACAGCCGCGCGAGTTTCTTGTTGTGAAACTGGTAGGCGTCCACCATCATCAGCTTGTAGGTGCCGCGCGCCACCAGCAGGCACGGGGTCTTGCCGTCGAGGTAGGCCACGCCCATCTGGTTGCGGTTGATCCGGTTGTAATCGCCCAGGCGCGGGTCGCGCGGCGGCCAGTCGGCGCGCGCGAGCTCTTGGCCGGTCATGCCGTCGAGGATCGAGACCCACTCCGGACCTTTCCGGACGCGCCCGTCGGATTCGCGTGCGTCCTCGGGGCCGGTCTTGACGGCCACCTCGGCCTTGCCGTCGCCGTCGAAATCATAGACCACGAAAGGCGAATACCAGATGCCCGGCTCGATGCCCCGGCCCAGGTCCTTGCGCCACAGGAACGTACCGTCGTTGAGATAGGCCTCCAGCTTATAGGTGAGGCCCCTCGTGTTGGGACTGCCGGCCGGATCAATGCCCTGGCTCGGCTGCTTGATGACGAAGTCATACGCGCCGTCGCCGTTGAGGTCGGCCACCGCGATGCGCTGCGCCGTGTATTCATCCTGGAACTTGATGGAGGTGTAATACAGCTTGTCCTTGTCGGTATCGGCCTTGAGGAGCGCCTCCCCGGACGACTCGGTCTTCCTTATCACCGTGACCGTCTTGGCCGGCACGCCGTTCACCATTTTCACCCGGGTTTCGGTGCCAAGTTCCTGGCCCTCCACAACCGGCCTGACCCAGTAGATGCACTCCTTCCCCAACGAGGGCTGCTCATCAATGAAGTCGGTGGCGATGGCCACGGGCTCCTTGTTCAACTTCACCGGCACATCGCCCCCAACCGAGCGATAAATGGTGAAGGCCGTTCCTTTGGCATCGCTCTTGAGCAGCCGCCAGCCCAGATAGACTTTGCCGTCTTTGGTGGGCATGGCCAGCAGGCCGCGGTTGAGTTTTTCCTCAACGCGCTGCGCGGCCCAGCCCGCCACCTTGGGCTTCTCGACCTTGTGCTTCGGATGGAGCGCGGGAGTAAACCATTGTCGCTCGGCTTCGTCTTGTGCGACGGCCAGAGTCGCGACCGCGCAACACAACACAACAAGGACGCTGTTCCTGGTCATGGTGCATCGCCTCCTATTGGTGAATTCCATTCCTGATCCCAGTTCTCACGAGACATTCTTTCGCGAGGGCGGCGAACCCTGGGGATCCACGGTGACCGTTTCGCCCCGCGCGGTGGAGAACCTCACGAGTGGGCCCGAAAGAACCTCGGCTTTCTTCCCGTTGCGATAGAACGTAAGTGTCGCGTTCGGCCAGGGGTTGTGCAAGCGACACTCGCTGCCGGCCTGGGACTGGATTTCCACGAACTCGATCCGTCCGTTCTCCATGGCCGAGCTGACCAGGAATGCCCCGCGGGCCGGCAGAGTGTAGGCCGCATCCCACTCTTTGGGCCAGGCCGGAAACACGTGGATGACGGGTTCCTGGCCGGGTGCGGGCGGTGACGCCTTTGCCCCGGGCCGTCATCAGCCCGTCATAGACCGCGAGGTGTTGCTGGAACGAGCCCGTAGTGAAGACGTCGTCGCCGAAGTCAACGAGGTTGATGTCCACGTAGCCGCAGCCGGCAAGGGTATCCGTATGGCGCTCGGGAAAGCTGTGGGTGCTGCCGTTCTCCGCGAAGACGTCCACGCGGTTGATCTGGAATTTGAGCGCGGCCGGCGTGGTCCACACCAGACTGCCCATGCGGCCGTTGCCGACCGGCAGGCCTTCCTCGCTGCGAGTCACGGGTTTGTTGTAAGTAATATCCGCTCGCGAGACTATACTCTCGTAATCCACCGTGAGCAGGCTGCCGGCCGGATCGGCAGGGGTCCACTGCAATAATGATACAAACACCAGCAGTGCGCCCGCAAACGCTGGCTTGTTCATCGTAGTCTCCCTTAGGACAAGGCACGTAGAGAGCATCACTTGATTTTATAGCTGACCGACATGCCGTCCTTTTTCTCCAGTGACGCGCGGATAATCACCGTATCGAAATTGGGGCTCTCCTGGACATACTCCAGAAAATCCTTCATGTCGTTGGCGGACTGGATGACGTTGTCGGCCACGATCACGGCCCCGGGTTTGAGTTTCGGCTCGATCAATTTCAAGTATTTGAGGTAATCTCTCTTCAGTGCGTCAAGGAACACGAAATCAAACTCACCCTCGAGGGTTGGCAGGGTTTTGAGGGCATCGCCTTCGATGCAGGTGACTGTCTTTTCCAGGCCCACCGCCTCCAGGTTCGACCGGCACTGCTTCACCAGGCGCGGATCAATTTCCAGCGTGAACAGGTGGCCGCCCGTTCGCTCGAAGCCGATTCCCATATTGATGGCGCCAAAGCCTTTGTTCGATCCTACTTCCACCCCGCGCTTGGCCTTTGAACTCTCGACCAGAATGCGCAGCATCATGGCGTCGTCGGGCGTTGTGTCCATACTGGTGCGCTTGAAGTTTTTGATGAACTGATTGCGGAATTCCATGCTCGTTTTCTCTTGTTCGGCGGCATAGACAAGAATGGCAACACAGCTCAACAGACCCACACTAAGACCTAGGATCAATCCTTTGTACCCTTTCATGATGACCTCCATAGTCTTGGAAACCCTAAGATAGAATGGCCAATCCTAGCTGTAACTTAATTAAACGCCAATCACCACTTACAGTTCTCGTATCATTCTCACCCCCTTCACCCGAGATTTCCTATACGCGATAAAGGCGACCCCACAGGCACGTGAAAGACCCATTTGTGCTATCCAAGTAATACGGAGAATCCAATCTGCGGGCGCTTCCGAAAAACGCCCGCTCACAAAGTGTGGTCAAAAACCTTTCCGCCATTCTCACTTTCGTGAAAAGCGGCCGATGAAACCGCCGCCGGCGCGCAGTTCAATGGTGATCGTATCTTTCCGTTTGGCAGCGGTGTTCTCAAGCTGCACCGCACCCGAATGGTCTTTGCGATCGCGAACGAAGATCGCCTGATACTCGCCCGGCCCGAGAAAGGAAAGAGGGATCTTGATGTCCTTGGCGGTCGGGCCATTCACGATGGCCAGGAACCACGTGTCGCCGCTGCGCCGCGCAAACGCCGCGATTTCGCCGATCTCGGAGACGGGCAGGACGATGGTTTCATCCCAGACGGCCGGGATGCTCTTGATCATCGGCGCACAGGGGTTGTCCAGAATATTCTTGGGGTGCGCGGCATAGGTGAGCAGCGGCGCGGTGAACACCGCGGCGGTGGCCACCTGGTGGGCCCACGACGTGTCGGCGCGACGCGCGCCGAAGTGCACCGGCGTGTAGTCGGCGTGGCCGGCCAGAAATCGCGTAAAGGGCAGTGTCGCGTCGTGGCGGGCCCGAGCCGTCAGCTTGCCGGCCTCCATGCCCTTCACGCCCTCGCGGACCAGTTCGTTCGGCCAGGTGCGAGGCTCGCCCGTCGGCTTGTTGGCGCCGTGGAAATTCACCATCAGTTGGTTTTCCGCGGTCTCCTTGAGCAGCACTTGGTAGTGGTCAATGACCTCCTTGGCCTCGTGGTCGAAGAAATCTATCTTGAGGCCGGCGACGCCCAGGTCGTGGCATTTCTTGAAGAGCGCGCGGCGCGCCTCGGGGTCGCGGAGTTCCTTGCTGTGCCTCCAGAGCCAGATGCCGACGTGACGCTCTTTGCCGTAATTGACGAGTTCCTGAAGCTGGTCGTCGCTCCAGCGTCGCCAGAATCCTTCGATCACGTTGTATTCAAATCCCAGCTCTCCGGCCAGCCGGCAGAACTCCTTCATTTCCTCGAACGTGTTCTGGCCGCCGTCCAGATACTTCCACACCGCACGGCCAGGCTTGACCCAGTCGGTGTTGAGGCCCTTGGGGAAGAGCTTCGGGTCCGGAGGCGGACAGAGATTATGCACGATGTCGCAGTTGACGAGCGTGTTCAGGTCGGAGCCGATCATCACGACTCGCCAGGGCGATGTGATCGTGCCGGAAATGGCCGCCGGCTTGGACAGGCGCTCGATGTCCTCTTTGGTGTATCGCAATTTGTAGGGGTAGGAAACGGGCTGCTTGTGAGCCAGGACCACGTTGAATCCGCGCTTTCCATCGGCCTGGAAGGCCATGCCGGCGAAGTTCACCAGCGCCGCCTCGGTAATCGAGGCGTAGCCGGCGCCGCCCGGCAACTTGAACGTCAGGGGAGGGGCGGCCCACTCACCGGCCTGAACGTCGGCGATGGCTTTCTTCTCGTGCATGCCTTCGTAGTGGCCGTTCAGGTCGTGATACCAGACGGTGCTGCCGGCCGGAAGGACGAACCCAGTGGCCTCGTCCGGCACCCGTTCGCTCGCGTTGCCGGCTGGTATGACATAGCGGAAGGCAAGGCCGTCATTGAAGGCCCGAACCTCCAACGTATAGGCGGTGTTGTTCTGGGCGTGTTTGAGGGAGATCTTTGCACCGTTGCACTGATTGACGGCCTGCGAATGAACGCCGCGCCAGGGGTAGGTCTCGTTCACTGGATACCGATCTGTCCTGCCAACCTCCACGCCCTCGGCAAGGTCAACGCCGTCCACAGTCATCTGCAGGGGCGAGGTCTCGATCACCGGTTTGTTCCGGAGGGTTACGGCGAACTTCAACCGAGCCTCTTGGAGGAGGATCTTGAATTGAATCTTGCCATCGGGGCTGAGAATCTGGGTTTCGTTTGAGGCGAGACTGCCGTATGCCGTGCAGAGCATTAGCGAGAAACTGGCGATCATGATGAGAACGCCGGCCTTTTTTCGCACCGTTTCGTCTCCGACCGTGAAGGTTCCGAGGTGCGGTGTGAAAGTGGCATGAGAGCAGGCGGGGATGCAAGTCCGGAGTGAGATGCGCAAATGTGCCGTCGCCGAAGCGCTCTGCAAGAGGGATCCAACCGGACGGCACACCCGCGCGGAGATGCGAATCGTGTCTCCGAGGCCGCACTCGACGCTCGCAACACAGTTGACGAGCCGAACGTCGTTGTGCCGGTCGAGTCGGAGTTCACTGGCGCCGGCGCGAAGTTCACTTGCACCTTCAAGCCGTTTTCGTTGACGATTCTGCGGATCGCCGCCAGTGCTTGGTGAGGCCAAGCGAAATAATGACTGTGAAGAATCCGAGAGACCCCCGTCGGTCGGGCATGGTCTGCCGCGCCGTCCAACCGGGCTCGATCAGTTCACACGGACTTTTCATTTGCTGAAGCGGGGATGGAGGCCATGAAACTCACTCTTCGACAATCGCTGAAATCACTCATCCTTGCCGGCGGGCTCTGGGTTCTCGGGTGTCCGGCAACCGCGCTCGCGGAGCCTTTATGGCGCGACTACCTCAAGAAGCCCGACGACTGGTATCGCCGCGCGGAAGGGATTCGCATCGCGAATAACGTCCTGTCGTGGCAATCCGTGCATGGCAGTTGGCCCAAGAACATGGACACGACGGCCAAGCCGTTCACGGGAGACGCGAAGAAATTGGCGGGCACCTTTGACAATGGCGCGACCGTGGGCGAACTCCGTCTCCTCGCGCGGGCGTTTCGCGCGACCGCCGACCCACGCGATCAGCAGGCGTTTCTCAAGGGACTCGACCATATTCTGAAGGCGCGATATCCCACCGGCGGCTGGCCGCAGTTCTATCCACCCGGCGCAAAGTATCACCGGCACATCACTTTCAATGACGGGACGATGGTCCATCTGATGGAGTTGCTGCGCGAGGTCGCCACGTCGGCGGACTATGAGTTTGTGGACGCGGAGCGGCGCAAGGCGGCCCGAGAAAGTTTCGACCGCGGCATTCAGTGCATTCTCAAGTGCCAGATCGTCGTGAACGGCAAGCTCACCGTCTGGTGCGCGCAACATGACGAGATTGACTACCGTCCGCGTCCGGGACGCACGTATGAGCTGGTTTCACTGAGCGGCGCGGAGAGCGTCGGCGTTCTCCAGTTGCTCATGCGCCTCGACCATCCCAGCCCCGAGGTGGTTCGCGCCGTCGGAGCGGGGGCGGAATGGTTTGAGTCGGCGAAACTCACGGGCATTCGGCAGACCCGGGTCAACGGCGACAAGGTCATCGTCAAAGACCCGACCGCGCCGCCGCTGTGGGCGCGCTTCTATGAGATTGAGAGCAACCGGCCGATCTTTTCCGGGCGCGATGGCGTGAAGAAATATGACCTTGCCGAAATCGAGTCCGAGCGCCGGAACCACTACGCCTGGTATGGCGACTGGGGCGAACGCGTGGCCCGCGACTACGCCCAGTGGAAAGCGAAATGGCCCAACCCGGCCGGCGCCTCACGATGAGCGGAAAATGAGCAAATGCAAAATCGCCGGCGGCGAAACGAATGCCCGCCATCTTTTGCGGTACGGTATCGGACTTATGAAAAAGTGTACCAAGGCGGCCCTGGGCCGCAACCAAAGAGTGCTAAAAGCTATGCACGAGAAAAGAGTCCACTCTGTCCACCCCGTCCACAGCCGCTCGCGAAAAGATATGTGCAAACTGGCTAGATGCCTAGACGAAAGAATCTAAGAGGCTCTAAAAAAATAAACCGCAGAGGGCGTGGAGAGACGCGGAGAGGCTTCAAGAGACAGAATTGAGGCGAGAGTTTTTCTCTGCGTCCCTCCGCGTTCTCTGCGGTTAAGTCTTTGTTTTAGGCACTTAAGGAACCCAGGAACCAGGGAAAGAGCCTCCTGGATTCTTGGGTTCCCTACGGCAGTCAAACTTCGGAGATTACAGAACACGTTGCCCGAAAATCTTCGCAGAAAAGCAAGGAACCTGGCGATAGTCGTGCGGGGCGGCACACGGCCATCCGCCGAGGCCTGTCGCCGGCGGAACTATTTGCTCCGTGCGGCCGCCCAATCAACGGTGCGCGCTTCACCGCCCCAATTGCCTTCGATCTTTCCCTTCAGAGTGTCACCCTCCATTTTGCCGCGATACGTGACGGTGACTTTGTTCCCGTCCCGCTCGAACGTAACCTGAAAGGAAACTTCGCCGTCCTGAACCTTGCCTTCCTCAATGGCTCGTTCGCTGCCGTCGCGCCCAATCGTCACGCCGGTGAGTTTGGCGCCCTCCTGTTTCAGTTTCGCGCTCCGCTCGATGGTGGTTCCATCCTGCAGCGACATCTTCCATTGCCAGGTGCCGGTGGCGTCGGCGGCCTTCTCGCGCTTGGCAGCCTAATCGCGGGTGTGCGCCTGATCCCCGGAGCCCGACTCGATCTTGCCTTTGATGACGTCGCCGCTGATTTTGCCGGCGTACTTGGAAGTGAATTTCTCGCCGTTGCGTTCGCGCGTCACCTGGAAGGCAATTTCACCGTCCTTGATGGCGGCGGCTTCGATGGGCGTTTCGGCGCCGTCACGCCCAATCACCACGCCGGAGAGATTGGCGCCCTCATGCTTGAGTTTCAGCGTGGTCTCATAAGTCGGGCCGCTTTGGGTGGTGAAACTCCACTTCCAGGTCCCCGTTGCGTTCGTTTTTTCTTCTGCGGCCGAAACAAGCGTTGAACCCAGCCCACTCATCAACAGGCCGAATATCGCCAGTTGAATCCACACGGTTCGTCGCGAGTTCATCATCTCTCCACCCTCTCTTCGATTTGGTTCTTCGGGTAATGCTCTTACGGCTCATGGGTTGCTTCGCCACCATCACCTTCTCCGCGTCCCGCCGCCTCATTGGGACGAGCAGGCCAATGCTCATAGAATTGAAGGATTGTCAAGAATTGTGTACGGAAGTGTTCCAAAACGGATACTGATGCATCCAATGGTCTCATGTCCGGGGTAACCTGCGTCAGGATGATATTCTCGGTAGCGAACGAGGGGGCAGCTAAGTACGGCACAACACAATAGAGAGATCAGATTCCTCCCTTTCAGAAGTGCGTTGTGATTCTCGCCGCCCCTTTGGGGCCGCCGAAAATCGCGCATGCCAGCGCGTACCCTAATTTAACCCCTCTACTGTGTTGAGGTGTACTTAGAGCGCCTAAAACAAAGACTTAACCGCAGAGAACGCGGAGGGACGCAGAGAAAAACTCTCGCCTCAATTCTGTCTCTTGAAACCTCTCCGCGCCCTCTGCGGTTTACTATTTTAGAGCCTCTTAGAATGGCACTAACTTAAGGCAACAGCACCGATTTCCGACCAGCTTCGAGTCTTCTGGCGAGGGAGTGAAAGAGATTGGGACACGGATCAACACGGATGAACAGCGCTTCAGGAGAACTCGCCATGGGGCGTGTCGGCCAAAGGATTGTGCTTGCACGATCCCTCCATTCCGATTCTCCTTGGGGGTGGCGCTATGCAGGAGCGCTCATGCGAAGCTGAGACGGAGTGCCTCTCGCGGAATCTCCGCGACACCTCAAGAGCCAGGAGGTTTCCCATGTTTCTGCCCTTCGGCACGTTTTCGCCAGAGATCAAACTGGGCCTGGTTTCCGCATCCCGGGACTGCTTCCCCCGGGAACTTTCGGAGCGAAGAACCAAGCGCCTTCTGGAGGCCTCTGCGGCCGCCGGCCTGTCGCTGGTCGTTCCCACGGGAAAATGCCAAATCATCGAGACCAGCGACGACGCTCTCGACGCCGCGCGACAGTTGAAGCAGGCCGGCTGCGACGCGGCGGTGTTGTTTCTCGGCAACTTCTCGCCCGAGATCGAAGACGCGCGGTTTGTCAAGGAATTCGGCGGCGAGGTGATGGTTCTGGCGGCCGCCGAAGAATCCGCGAGCACTCTGGCCAGAGACCGAGGCGATGCCCTGTGCGGGCTTCTGTCCGCGGCGCTGGCCATGCGAAAGCGCGGGCTTACGGTCCATCTCCCGGCCGACCCGATCGTGGATGAGAGAGCCGGCGTGGCCGAAATCCAGCGGTTTATCAGGATCACGAAGGTGGCGAAAGGGATCCGCAGCGCCCGGATCGGGTTGTTCGGGCCGCGACCGCGCGACTTCGAAACCTGCAACTACAACCTTGCGTCCCTTCAATCGCTGGGAGTGGAGGTCGAGGAATTTGGCTTCCACGACCTTGTTGACGAAGTGGAAAAGGTGAGGGAGAAGGGCGCGCTGGCGGAGGTGGAAGCGTCCATGCGCGGCGAAGTGGGGGCGATTCCGGACGACTTCATTCACCGACTTTCCGCCTACGAAGTCGCCGTGCGCACACTGCGCGAAAAACTCAAGCTGTCGGGCATGACGACCCAGTGCTGGCCCAAGCAGGAATTCGCGTTGAAGCATGTGCCATGCTACATCAATGCGCGCATGGCGGGTCGCGGTTTCCCCGTCGCGTGTGAGAACGACGCCTATTCGCTGGTCTCCGAGTTGCTGGGCCAATACGCGACCGACGCAAGCGTGGCCATTCTGGATATCAATCACAGTATTCCCGCCGGCTTTCACGCGAGCCTGTCGGCATATCCGGCCCAGGACATCGTGGGGCTTTTCCACTGCGGCAACACCGATGCCAGACGCCTGAAGAACCCGGAGCTGAAACATCAGGTCATCATGAAACGCCTGATGGAACCCGAAGGTCCGGCGGACATCACCCGGGGAACGCTGGAGGGGCAGATCGCGGCGTCGCCGATCACGGTGCTCCAAATCCACGGGGTTGGCGACCGGTTGCGCGCCTACATCGCCGAGGGCGAGTTCCTCGATCTCGATCCCAAGACGTTCGGTTCCACCGGAACGGCTTATATCCCCGGCTTCCGGCGTTTCTACCGCCACGTGATGCTGGGCCGATTCCATCACCACGCGGCCGTGGCCTTTGCGCACTGCGGCGACGTCCTGTTTGACGCGCTGAAGATGCTGGGCGTCGAGGAAATCTACACGCCGTATCCCGACAGCATCCCCTATCCGGGCGAGAACACGTTCCGTTCGGGTTTTGCGCGCCCGGGAAAGAGCTAAGGCCGCTGTGGGCCGTACCAAAGAGTGTTAAAAGCTATGCACGAGAAAAGAGTCCACCCCGTCCATGTCGTCCACGGGAGAAGATCTTGGCAAAACGGCTAGATGTCTAGACGAAAAAATCTAAACCTCGTTAGACGGTCCCGGATTCCCGAACGCTGCTTCTCGCCGGTGGAGGCGATCAAGAAGGCGGAAGTTTCGGATTCTTGGCGAGGAACGGGCTCAGGAGGTCTATCGGGATCGGGAAGATCGTCGCCGTGGCCTTGTTGTTCGTCGCGATCTCCGCGAGGGTCTGGAGATAGCGCATCTGCAAGGACATGGGCTGCTCGGACATCAACTTGGCGGCGTCAACGAGTTTCTGGGCGGCCTGGAATTCCGCTTCCGCGCCGATGATTTTGGCTCGTCGAGTGCGTTCGGCCTCCGCCTGACGCGCAATGGCGCGCCGCATTTCCTCGGGCAAATCCACTTGTTTGATTTCCACGGCCGAGACCTTGACGCCCCAGGGGTCGGTTTGCCGGTCAATCACGGTTTGCAGCTGGTGGTTGAGTTTTTCGCGCTGGATGAGCAACTCGTCCAGTTCCACCTGACCGAGAACGCTGCGCAGCGATGTTTGCGCCATCTGCGAGGTCGCATACAGGTAGTTCTCCACCTCCACGATGCATTGGTTGGGATTCATGACGCGGAAGTAGATCACGGCGCTGACTTTGATGGTCACGTTGTCTTTGGTGATGACGTCTTGCGGCGGGACTTCCTGGGCGATGATCCGCAGACTGACGCGGAGCATGCGGTCAATCGGCCAGAAAATGAAACGCAGTCCCGGTCCGCGCGGTTCGGGCAGAAGGCGTCCGAGCCGGAAGATGACGCCTCGCTCATATTCATTCAGGATTTTGATACACGAGGTCAGCCACAACACAATCACCACTACGGGGGCAAGCGGGATGGCCAGGATGTAATCCATCACTTTTCTCCTTTCTCTATGTTTTCGGGCCTATGCGGCTCCACTTCGAGACTGAGTCCTTTGACACGCACGACGCGAACCTTCTCACCGCGCGGAATTGGGGTGGCGGTCCGGGCTGTCCAATTCTCTCCATGAACGAAAACCGTCCCTTCCGGGTCCAAGTCGGTCATAGCCTCTCCGATCTCGCCGATGAGTCCTTGTGCGCCGGTGACTACGGGATAACGCAGGCTTCTCACCGCCCGGTTCAACACGATCAGTGTGATACACACCAGGGTGAGGACCATGGGCAGGATCACGCTGAGCGACACGCGCAGGGCCGGCTCGGGGGATTGGAACAGCAGCACGCTGCCCAGCGTGAGACAGATGGCGCCTCCCAGGGCCAGCAGGCCGTGGCTGACCACTTTCACTTCGGCGGCCAGCAGGGCGAGGCCCAGGATCAACAGGGCCACGGCAGCGTAGTTGACCGGCAGGATCTGGAAGGCATACAGGGCCAGCAGCAAGCAGATCGCGCCCGCGATGCCCGGAAAGGCAATCCCGGGATGGGTGAACTCGACGATGAGACCCAGGATGCCGAGCATCATGAGCAGGTAGGCGACATTGGGATGAGCGATGACGGTCAGGAATTCTTGCCAGCGGGTCATCGGAAAGGTGACCGCGGCCACGCCGGCAGTGGTCAACGTAACCGTCGTCCCTTTGATCTGAACCGTGCGGCCGTTCAATTGGGAGAGCAGGTCCGGAAGGTCTTGAGCGACAAAATCCACCACGTGCTCTTTTACCGCCTCTTCTTCCGTGAGTGAGAGGCTCTCGGTGACCGCCTTTTCGGCCCATTTCTCGTTGTGTCCCCGTGCCTTGGCGATGGTCGTGACCCAAGCCACCGTGTCGTTGAGGATTTTCTCCTCCGTGGGGCTGCGTTGTTCTTCTTTCACCACTTCCCTTTTGTCTGCGACGCCTTCGCCGACGCCCTTCTCCAACTCGCCTTTTTCCGCCCGCTTAATGACTTTTTCCATGGACTCGCCCATTCCGCCAAGCGTGACTGGGTGGGCGGCCCCGATATTGGTTGAGGGGGCCATGGCGGCAACGTGGGCGGCGAGGGTGATGAATACGCCGGCGGAGGCGGCCCGGGAGCCGGAAGGCGCCACATAGACGACGATGGGCACCTCGGAATTCATGATGCGCTTGACGATGGCGCGGGCGGATTCCATCAATCCCCCGGGAGTGTCGAGCATAATCACCAGGCAGACCGCATGCTCCGATTCCGCGCGGTCTATCGCGGTCTCAACGTACTTCTGCACCACCGGCGTGATGATCTGATTGTCAATCTGGATGACATGAATAACGGGGGTCGCGCCAGGGGCCGTTGGATAACTCCAGCACGGCACGAAAGCGAAGAAAGCAGCCAGCAAGACCTGGCAGCGTTTCATAGGTCCCTCTCCTTCTTCACGTTCATGCCTTTCTTTCGGCCAGGGAGTGGACGGCACCGGCAGGCATCGGACATTGCGCTGCCGGCTGCTGATTTTGTCCCGCTTTGACTTCGGCCGTATCATCGCCGGAAGAACCCTGAAATGTCAACCATATTGTGTAGTCGGATCGAGAGAATTCGTAGCGCGGTTCGGCGCCGCAACCAAATTGTGACTGTGAGAGTGGGAGACGCGGAGAGTGGGAGACGCGGAGATGCGGAGACGTAGAGAAACCTTCTCGAAAAATCAAGCGGCTGGGGAGTTGGAATACAGGTTTCGCAGATTAAGAGGCTCTAAAAAACAAACCGCAGAGGGCGCGGAGAGACGCGGAGAGGCTTCAAGAGACAGAATTGAGGCGAGAGTTTTTCTCTGCGTTCCTCCGCGTTCTCTGCGGTTATTATTGGGAGCGGAATACTGTTGACACAGATATCCCGTCCGTCATTGCGAGGAGCCGTTTTGTGGCGACGAAGCAATGACGGGAGAGAGCGGGACCCATGTCAACGATATCTTGTTCCGGGTAATAAGTCTTTGTTCTAGGCGCTCTAAGGCAAAAAGCGAAAACAGTTTTTTCCACGAAGGGCACGAAGGTGCATGAAGAAGGGGTGTAGGTTCGGAGTCCAGATCTTTCGTCTGTCTCTTTCATCTTTTTTACCGCACGCTCTGATCGCTGAGTTTGCAGTCGGAACCGAAAATGAAAGAGGAAGGTGGAAGGTTGGAACTCCGGACCATAGGCATCTTGCGCGGAACGGCAGAACCGCTGGTCAGGGTGCAGGGGCGTCCGGTGGAATTTGTGCGAATGTTCTTGAAAAGGGGCAAGCGATGAAGGGAGAGTTATGCTGCACGATGCTCGTCCGGGTCGCCGCCGCATTCACGATCCTCCACAACCAGGCGCTGAACTGGGGAGGACAAACGGGCCGACGCGACCGATCGGAATCGCCGCGACCTTCTTGGGCGGCGAGGTGGGTTGTCGCGCCACACTTACGGGGAAAGGAGACGCATGATGGACACGAAAGGACTGGCGCAGTACGCGGGTCAGGTTTACAAGGCCACAGCCGGACTGATGAAATTGGTTCCCGCCGACAAGCTCGGCTGGCGTCCGTCGGAGACGAACAACTGGATGACCCTGGGCCAACTGCTCGATCATCTCTCGGACTCGACAGGAGCCGGCATGAAAGGATTCATCGCCGGACAATGGCCCCCGGTTCCGGAGGGAGAGTCGCTGCCGCCGGCAACCAAGATGCCCTCGGTGTCGAGCATGGCCCAGGCGCTTGAGAAGCTGGAAGCCGACCGCAAGCTGACCGCCAAGCTGCTGGCCGAGCTGTCGGAAGAGGACTTTTCCCACCGCATGGTCACGGCGCCCTGGAACCCTGTTGCCGCGCCGCTTTGGTGGCAGTTGCTCATGATGGTCGAGCATCAGCTCAACCATAAAGCCATGCTGTTTGCGTACCTGAAGCTCCTGGGCGTTGCCGTCCATACCGGGTACCTGTACGGGATGGCCTGAGCTTCCGAATCGGAACGGCAATTGTGCCGGCCGCGCCCCCGACCGGGGAGCGCGAGTCGGCAGAGAGGTTGACCGGAAGAAAGGATACCGACGATGGGACCGGGAAAGCAAACCCGCCGCGAGTTTATCAGTGCCACTTCGACCGTCGTGGCAGGCACCGCGCTCGCCGCCATGGGCGCCGCCGAGACCAAGCCGCCGGATACGTCGAAGATCCTCAACTACAACCCAAAGATGGGCTATCGCCGTCTGGGAAAAACCAAGCTCATGATTTCCGAGATCGGGCTCGGCGGCCACGGGTCGCTGGGATTGGAGAATCGTGTCGCGGTTCTCGAGCGCGCCGCCGAACTCGGCATCAACTACCTCGATACGAACATGGTGGAAGAATGTGCTCAATATGGCGAGGCGCTTCGCGGGAAACGCAACCGCTGGCATATCGGCTTTGCCTCGTGGCCCGAGAAGGTCACCGAAGAGTATGAGAAGAATCTCACCAGGGAAGGCATGATTCGCGAGATCGAAGGCCGCCTCAAGCATTACAAGACGGAGAGGCTCGATATCTGGCGGCCGGTGGGAGCCACGTGGGGGGAAGGCCAAACGACGATTCCCACGATGCTGATGGTCAGCCGGAAGACCCTCGATCTGGTCGTGGAAGTGTTCGAGAAAGTCCACCAGGACGGCAAGGTTCGCTTCCTGGGCATCTCCGCTCACAACCCCAAGGTCTTTCGGCGCGTGCTCGACGACTATCCCCAGTTTTCGGTCGTCATTTTTCCTTATCTTTTTCTGACGGAAGAATTCGGCGGCGGCAGTCTGCTTGATCTGGCAAAGAGAAAAGACGTCGGCGTGATCGGGCTAAAGCCGTTCGGAGCCGGAATGACATTCGGCAACCGGCCGAAGGAAATCAAAGAGAAGGTGGATAAGCGCGCGGCGGTGCTTCTCAAGAAGATGCTCCAGGAACCGCGCATTTCGGCGGTCATTCCGGGCGTCAATATCCCCGAGCAACTGGACGAGAACGTGAAAGGTTCGCAGGAGCGGCAAGCGGCGTTGACCGAGGAGGACCAGGAAGTCCTGCGCCAGTGCGCTCGAAACTTTTACGCCAATCTGACGCCCGAGTATCAGTGGCTGCGCCAGTGGGAAACGGTATGAGAACACTGCTTGTCTCTGCCGTTGTGGCGTGTGTGGCGCTGCTCGTTCTTTCCTGTCGGCTGGCCAGGGAATCCAGCGATCCGCTTGGGCCGAACGCGGCGTGCTACGTTTGCCACATGACGTTTGTGGGCGAGGAGTTGAGCAAGGTTCACCTCAAGGCAAGAATTCCCTGCATCCGCTGTCATGGTCTAAGCGCGGCGCACGCCAACGATGAGAAAGCCGGGACCACCAGGCCGGACGTTCTCATCAAGGGCGACCAAATCAATCCGTTTTGCCGCCGCTGTCACAGACGGCACAATGTTCAACCCGAAAAGCTCGTTGCGCGGTGGTTGGAGCACAGTGGTTCGGCGACGTCCTCACAGGCCAGCTCCGCGACGGTGACGTGTACTTCCTGCCACGGCAGCCACAGGATCGCACGGCAAGGCGGGTAGCGCTCAGGTTCGGGACGGATCGGTCCGGCGCGCGCGACTCCCCTCCTATCCCGCGGCGTTCATGGTTTAGTTCCTACACTTGTCTGAGAGCGCGTCTTTGGAATTCCATAAATCCTTGCAATGACGGAGACGGGGATGCACGTTGCACCTCAAATCCAACGATTCTAAGAGTGCCTAAAACAAAGACTTAACCGCAGAGAACGCGGAGGAACGCAGAGAAAAACTCTCGCCTCAATTCTGTCTCTTGAAGCCTCTCCGCGTCTCTCCGCGCCCTCTGCGGTTTATTTTTTTAGAGCCTCTAAGACACGCTCTTGGTACACCTCAACACAATAGAGGGGTCAAATTAGGGTAGGCGCTGGCATGCGCGATTTTCAGCAGCCCCAAAGGGGCGCTGGCAAGTAGCCGGGGGTGATGCGAAACGAAGTGAAGCGAACCCCCGGAACAGAGGCCCTCCCTTCCGGTCAAGCCCCGAACGGGGCGGCAGAGACAATCCGGGCGGCGCGGTTTCCTACGCCCCGTTCGGGGCTTGATCGGGGGAGATCGGGTCCGGGGGTTCGCTCCGTTGCACTGCGCATCACCCCCGGCTACTGGCCTTTGCCCCTTCGGGGCCGCGAGAATCACGACCCACTTCTGAAAGGGAGGAATTTGATCCCGCTAGTGTGTTCGGCTGTACATAGCGTTCAAAAGACAAGGTAAACTAACACGCGTGCGTTGGAGCGGAGCGAAACGGTTTGACAAACGGAGACATTTCGGTGTATAGGATCCGCAGTCACTGTTGGTTTGCATCATCGTTCCCCATATGTCACGGACCGCACATGAGCACTGCTTGAGGCGGTGGATCGTGGTAGTCCTGTACACAAGGAGCTAGCAGTCTGAGGAAAGAGGCGACGGGCGATGGACGACGAGGGCATTTACGGCACGGAAGCGTTCGTCAAGGCGTTCGGCGAATCGCACCGTATACCGGGGACGGTCGCTTACAGCAGTGAGGCGCTGGTCCAGACTCTGGGTTCCCCATCGGATTGGCCCGAGAAGGTCGAGCTGGGGCTCCAGTGCATTTTCGAACGAATGCGAAACCGCCGGCTTCCCAACAACGAACAGTGCGAAATATCGGACGTCGAATCAAGCGACTGCCAAACCATCGGCCTGTGCGTCATCTATCCCCACCTTTTCCGCTGGGTCCAAAACATGCTACGGCCCGTGGAGCCTACGCGGGTCAGTCCATCACGCTTTCGCCGGGCCAATGGCAGCTCACCTTCCTCCTGGGCGAGGAAAAGCGGGAAGTGCCCCTCCAGATCGGGTGAAGAAGAGGGCGCGGTGGGGCGAGGGTGGCTCGGGCGGAATCCGATAATCTCCCGGTGCAGTGCCGGGCGGCGAGCCCCGATAAAGGGTGTGGCAGTGGAAGACCAGCCCTTCGGAGGTGGATGACGGATGGGGATATTTGGGTGCTTCAAGCCGAACGTGGAGAAGATGAAAAGGAAAGGTGACCTGAAGGGATTGATTACCGCGCTGGGGTACGAGAACAGTGCGGAGATTCGCGGCCAGGCCGCGACGGCGTTGGGCAACCTGAGAGACGCGCGCGCCGTGGAGCCCCTGGCTGCGGCCATGACGGACAGCGACTCGGACGTCCAATTGAAGGCGAGACAGGCACTGGCGGAGATTGGCGTGCCTTCGATTCGCGCGCTGGTCCGCCGAATGAAGGAGGAAGACGGCGAGATTCGCCTGGCCGCAACGGAGACCCTGGGAAACATAGCGAATCCTGATCTGGGTCAAACCCTGGCCGCCGCTCTGACAACCGATCCGGGTCGGGATGAGACGGTCCTCCTGCTGAGAAGTGCGGTGAATGCGCTGGTCGCGCTCCTCGATGATCCCGAGCCGCGTGTCCGCATTGCGGCGATCCGGGTACTGGGGCGCGTCAACCATCCTCGTGTCGTCGAGATTCTGATCGAACTGTTGAGGGAGGAACCGGGCGATGCCCCGCTGGCCGCGGCCACGGCGCTCGCCAACCTGAGAGATCCGAACGCGCTGGGCCCCGTGCTGGACGTTCTGCGAGATGAAGACGTCAGTGTCCGACGGTTTGCGGAAGTGGTGTTGAGGATGGGGGTGGAGCTGAGAAAGCGGGCGGACACGGCAGACGACGAAGCCGTCATGATGATGCTCATGTTATTGCATCAAGGGAGAATGGAGGTTTTCGATCGGAATCCCGTGAAGTGGCGAAATTGGTGGACTGAGAATGGCC
>Ga0315282_10002684_pt1 | contig 32399 bp, 25 predicted proteins | sample YL17G07_20_MG_FD_203693 | JGI IMG/M metagenome (GOLD analysis project Ga0315282, IMG submission 203693) | Sediment microbial communities from Yellowstone Lake, YNP, Wyoming, USA - YL17G07_20 | ecosystem: Environmental > Aquatic > Freshwater > Lake > Sediment | place: USA: Wyoming | collected...
GGATGACTCAAAATGTCGTCATTGACGTCTGGATGCTGACATTTTGAGTCGACTGCAGCCGACCCGTTGACGCATAATGTAGGCATGAGTGACGTCTTTGCCGACAAGTCGCGTGAGACGCGCAGCTCGGGGCGGCCCATCGATCACCTCCTTCAAGCGGAGCTCGGCGCCTTCTTCCGGCCCAGCCAGCTCGAGGCGGCAGATCTGACTCGCCACCAACTCCGCGCCCTCATCCGTGCGGGGAAAGTCGAGCGGATCAGGCGCGGTCTCTACCGGCTCGTCGATGTTGAGCCGACCGAGCACTACTCTCTGGCAATGGTCTGCGCACGCGTGCCGCGCAGCATCGTCTGCCTGCTCAGCGCTCTGCGCGTCCACGGAATCGGCAGTCAGGCGCCGGCCGACGTATGGATCGCAATCCCCCACAAGGCGCGCGTCCCGCGTTTCCCCGAGCTTCGGCTACGGGTCGTGCGCTTCAGCGGACCCGCCTGGACCTTCGGCGTGAAGGCGATCGACTTCGAGGGTGTTCCTGCGCGCATCACCAGCGTCGCGCGGACGATTGTCGACTGCTTCCGGTTCGAACGCCTCGTGGGCCCCGAGGCACCGATGGAGGCGCTTCAGGACGCCCTCGGTCAGCGAAAGGTCAGTGTGAACGAGCTCTCACGCGTCGAGCAGCTGCTCCCGTCGCGCCGTCTCCGCGCTGTGCTCGACGCGAGGTCGATATGAGCCCCGACGTTGCGGCATCGATCAAGGCGCGCCTTCTCAGTCGAGCGAAAGCGCAGCGCGAGGAGTTCGAGCGAACCCTCGTCCGGTACGCCGTGGAGCGCCTGCTCTATCGACTCGGGGTGTCGCCGGTGCGCGAGCGCTGCATCCTGAAAGGAGCTAGCCTGCTCGCCGTCTGGATGTCCAACCCGTATCGAGCGACGCGTGACGTCGATGTGCTGTCCTTCGGAGCGCCGGACGACGCCGCTATTCACGCGCTCCTGGAGGAAGTCTGCGCCGTCCCGTGTGCCGAGGACGGCCTGCGCTTCGACCTGTCGGGCGTGCTGATTGTGGAGATCCGAGCCGCCCACGAGTACCGGGGCAAGCGGGCCCGCTTTCTCGCCTTCCTCGGCACCGCACGCATTCACGTTCAGGTGGACTTCGGCTTCGGCGATGCGCTCGTCGCCGGCCCCACGGAGATCGAGTACCCGACGATGCTGGACGGACTTCCGGCGCCCAGGCTGCGCGCCTATCCGCGCGAGGCGAGCGTGGCCGAGAAATTCGAGGCGATGGTCTCGCTCGACACGCGAAACAGCCGGATGAAGGACTTCCACGACGTCTGGGCTCTCTCGAGCGCATTCGCGTTTGACGGTCCGACGCTCCGGCAGGCCATCGCCGCATGCTTCGAGCGTCGGACGACTCCGTGGCAGGCAGAGGTGCCGCGTGCGCTGACCCCCGCCTTCTACCAGACGCCGGAGATGGCGGCGCGCTGGCAGAGCTACCTCGTGGCGGGTACCATTCTCTCCCCGCCGCCGGGGCAGTTTGAGGTCATCGGCGAGCGTGTCATGGATTTCCTCGGGCCGGTTCGGAGCAGCCTCGTCGAGGGCGCGGCGTTCACAAGCACATGGGAGCCTGGAGGACCGTGGCGATGAGCACGCGGCAGTTCAAGCGGTACCCGGCCTACAAGGACTCCGGCGTCGAGTGGCTGGGGGAGATTCCCGGGCATTGGGAGGTGAAGAAGGTCAAGCGCCTATGCCTTGTCCGGCGTGGAGCGTCGCCCCGACCCATCGATGACCCGATCTACTTCGACGATGCCGGTGAGTACGCCTGGGTGCGCATCGCTGACGTGACTGCGAGCGAGCGGTACTTGGAACACACAACGCAGAGGCTGTCAGCTCTGGGCAAGTCGAAGAGCGTGGCGTTGGCGCCGGGGGAACTGTTCTTGAGTATCGCCGCCACGGTCGGCAAGCCCGTGATCACGAAGATCAAGTGCTGCATACACGACGGGTTCGTGTACTTCGTTGGACTCAAAGAGAATCGCGAGTACCTTTACTATCTGTTCTCGTGCGGCGAGCCGTACAAGGGCCTCGGGAAGCTGGGGACGCAGCTGAATCTGAACACCGATACGATCGGCGATATCTACGTGCCCCTGCCGCCGGCGCGGGAGCAACAAGAGATCGTCGATTCTGTCGATCGGGAGACGACGAGGATCGATGCGCTGGTGGCGAAGAACGAACGGCTGATCGAACTGGTTCAGGAGAAACGCGCCGCCCTCATCACCCGCGCTGTCACGCAGGGACTCGACCCGGACGTCGGGATGAAGGACTCGGGCGTGGAGTGGCTCGGGCAGATTCCGGCGCATTGGAACGTGAAGCGTCTGTGGCACTTGACGCCGTCAGACCGGCACATCATGTACGGAATTGTGCTCCCCGGGCCGAACGTCGATGAGGGTGTTCCAATTGTGAAGGGGGGTGACGTGTCAGATGAGGGTCTCCGGCTCGATCGACTCAACCGTACAACGTTCGAGATCGAATCGGGATATGTGAGGTCTCGGCTGCGCGGAGGAGACCTCGTCTTCGCAATCAGAGGGAGTATCGGAGAAGTTGCCATCGTCCCGCGCGAACTGGAAGGCACAAACCTCACGCAGGATGCAGCCCGTATTGCGTATACCGCTGCGACTCACGGACCTTGGTTGGTCCAGGCGCTCAGGTCCACGGTGGTGTTCGCTCAGCTTGAGGCGGGCGCGCTAGGGGCGACAATCAGAGGCATTAACATCCGCGAGCTCAAGCGGGCGTCCATTCCCGTTCCTCCACGTGTTGAGCAAGAAAGGATCGCCGCCTTCCTTGACAGCGAGACCGCGAAGATCGACGCTCTCGTCGCGAAGGTCCGCGACGCCATCGACCGTCTCAAGGAATACCGCATTGCCCTCATCTCCGCCGCGGTTACGGGTAGAATTGACGTCCGAGAGGAGCCCGCGTGAACAGGGTTACGGTGAGGCGGGAGTTGCTGCAATGGGCCCGCGACCGGGCCGGGCGCAGTCTCGAGGCCCTCGCCGGGAAATTCCCGAAACTCCCTCAATGGGAGCGTGGCGAGGCATGGCCGACCCTGAGGCAGCTCGAACTGTTCGCGAGAGCGACGTTCGTGCCGGTAGGCTACCTGTTCCTGCGCGAGCCACCGGTTGAACGCTTGCCGGTGCCCGACATGCGGACCACCGGCGAAGGGCGGATCGGGCGACCGAGCGCGGATCTTCTCGACACCATCTACCTGTGTCAGCGCCGACAGCAGTGGTACCGCGACTGGGCGCGGTCGGTGGGAGAAGAGCCGCGCGTCTTCGTCGGTTCCGTCCGGGTCGACTCGCCTGTAGAAAAGGCGGCCGCGGCGATGCGCGCAGCCCTCGGCTTCGACCTCGATGTCCGCCGGCATTGGCCGACCTGGACAGAGGCGCTGCGTCACTTCATCGCGCAGGCCGACGGCCTGGGCGTTCTCGTGATGGTCAGTGGCGTTGTCGGCAGCAACAACCATCGCAAGCTCGATCCGCGGGAGTTTCGCGGCTTCGCAATTTCCGACGATCTCGCCCCGCTCGTCTTCGTCAACGGCGCCGACACCAAGGCCGCACAGATGTTCACGCTCGCCCACGAGCTGGCCCACTTGTGGCTCGGCGAGTCGGCGCTCTCGGACGTGGGGCCGGCCTCGATGCCCACCCAGCAGATCGAACAGTGGTGCAACCGGGTTGCGGCGGAGCTCCTCGTGCCGCTCGCCGATCTGCGCGCGCAGCTTGGCGCGGCGGATCCGCTGGAGGAGGTCCCGCGGCTTGCCCGGCATTTCAAAGTGAGCACGCTGGTCATCCTGCGGCGCCTGCTCGATGCACGGCGGTTTTCGCGCGAGGCATTCGGCGAGGCGTACGACGCGGAACTCGCTCGACTCCTGGCGAGGCGCGGTGGAGGTGGCGGCGACTTCTATCTGACCCAACCGGCCCGCCTGAGCCGCCGCTTTGCCCGCGCCCTTGTGTCGAGCACGTTGGAGGGACAGACGCTCTACCGCGACGCGTTCCGGATGCTCGGCATCACGAAGGAGGCGACGTTCCGAGAGCTGGGCGCCAGCCTGGGGTACACGGCTTGACCGTCTACCTCCTCGATGCGAACGTGTTCATCGAGGCGAGCCGGCGCCATTACGGAATGGACTTCTGCCCGGCCTTCTGGGATTGGCTCGCCGAGCACAATGCGGCGGGCCGTGTGTTCAGCATCGAAAAGGTCGGCGACGAGCTTGCGGCTGGCGACGACGAGCTCGCTCGCTGGGCTCAAGACCAGGGCGAGACGTTCTTCCTCCGCCCCGACGACGCGCTGCTCCGAAGGCTCGCTGTGGCGGGAGAGTGGGTCGCCGCCCAGAACTACCGGCCGGCAGCGGTCAGCGCGTTTCTTCAGGACGCCGATTACTACCTCGTCGCCCACGCTCATGCCCACGGCCACGTCGTCGTCACCCACGAGGTGCCCAGCGACGGCGTACGGCAGGTCAAGATCCCGAACGTGTGCATCGGCTTGAAGACGAAGTGTATGACGCCCTACGAAATGCTGAGGACCGAGCGGGCGCGGTTCGTGTTGGGTTCGCAGCGACCGCCCGCCATTCAAGAGAGCCTGCTGCCGCCCTCATCTCTGCCGCAGTGACCGGCACGATCGACGCGCGGGACACCGCTATTCACCAACTCTCAATTGGCGACCCCGCTATTGAGAGATCGGCGCCGATCTCTGAATAACGCCCGGCGGCGGACAGACCGGGAGTCGAGGTACTGGCGGGATTGGACGGCTCAGTCCCCGAGATCATTTTGCTCTTTTCGTTTCATGGCCAATTCGCTAATAATGGTCCCGCCTATTCTCGCGGCCGCAAACAGGGGGACCCATGAGCGCGGCGCGTACACGCCAGCCCCACGGGCGCCGGATCCGCGGCCCGGGTGGATACCGGGCCTACGTGCCGGCTCCCCTGCCGCCTCCCATCGAGTGGAACGCAAGCCTCGCCGCGGCGCTCTCGGCGGCCGATCTCGCCGTGGGCCGGCTGGCCGGTGAAGGGCGCCGGCTTTCGAATCCGCACCTCCTGATCAGGCCGTTCATTCGCAGGGAAGCAGTGCTGTCGAGTCGCATCGAGGGCACCCAGGCAACGCTCGGCGAACTGCTCGCGGCCGAGGCCGGCGCCGCCGTGGAGCGGAGCCCGGCCGATCTGCGGGAAGTCGCCAACTACGTCGTGGCGCTCGAGTACGGCGTGAAGCGCCTCCATACGCTGCCGCTGTCATTGCGCCTGGTGCGCGAACTGCACGAACGGCTGATGCGCGGCATGCGGGGCGACACGGCGACGCCCGGCGAGTTCCGGCGCAGTCAGAACTGGATCGGCCCTCCGGGCGCGACGCCCTCCAGCGCCACCTTCGTGCCGCCGCCGCCCGATCAACTCGCGGAGTGTCTCGGGGCGTGGGAGCGCTTCCTGCACGACGACACCCTGCCTCCGCTCGTCCACGCCGCCCTCGCCCACTCGCAGTTCGAGGCCATTCACCCGTTTCTCGACGGCAACGGCCGCGTCGGACGGCTGCTCATCACGTTACTTCTCATCGCCAGGCGCGTGCTGCCATCGCCGCTTCTGTACTTGAGCGCCTACTTCGAGGCGACGCGGCAGGAGTACTACGCGCGCCTGCTTGGCGTCACCGAGCGCGGCGAGTGGGAAGAGTGGCTCGACTACTTCCTGGCGGGGACGGCGCAGCAGGCCGACGATGCGATCGCCCGCATCCAGCGGATCGACGACCTGCTCGCCCGGTGGCGCGAACAGGTGGGCCGGTCCACGTCTCGCCAGCCGGAACAGGCGTTGGACCTTTTCGCGGAGAACCCGTACTGGAGCGTCGGCAGGCTGGCCGAACGACTTCACGTGGCGTTCACCACCGCCCAGCGGGCCATCGATCGGCTCCAGTCCGCCGGCATCGTCGCGCTCGTCGGCGAGGCGAGGCGCAACCGTGTTTACTGCGCGCGGGCAATCCTGGACATCCTTGAAGAACCACCGCGGGTGGAACGGGTCCGAAGCGCAGGACCTCGAAGGAACCGAGCATGAGCCCTGAGATCTCCGAACGCAGTTTCGAGGAGGCGATCGAGCGCGGGCTGCTCCAATACGGTCCCGACGCCCATGCCGGCGACCCGACCGCCGTGCGCGAGACGCCGCCGCCCTTCGGCGAGATGCCGCCCGGCGGGTATCGCAAGCGCCGCCCCGAGGACTACGACCCCGCGCTCTGCCTGCTGCCGCGCGACGTGGTGGACTTCGTCCTCGCCACGCAGCCCAGGGCGTGGCAGAAGCTCGCAGAGCATCATGGCACCGCGGTCAGGGAGCAGTTCCTGACGCGTCTCGCGGCGGAGATCGAGCGGCGCGGCGCGCTCGACGTGCTGCGAAGCGGCATCAAGGACTCAGGCGTCAAGTTCTGCCTCGCGTACTTCCGTCCCGCCAGCGGCCTCAACGAGGAGACGCGGCGCCTGCATGCGGCGAACCTGTTCGCCGTGGTGCGTCAGGTGCACTACAGCGCAAGGAACGACGCGCCTTCGTCTTCACCGCTTCGGCGGCCAAGCAAGAGCCTCGACCTGGTCCTGTTCCTGAACGGCATCCCGATCTTCACCGCCGAGCTCAAGAACCGGCTCAACGGTCAGGACGTCGAGGACGCGATCCGCCAGTACAAGACCGACCGCGACCCGCGCGAGCCGCTTCTCGCCTACGGCCGCTGCCTCGCGCACTTCGCCGTCGATCCGGACCTGGTCTACGTCACCACGCGGCTGGCCGCGCCGAAGACGCGTTTCCTGCCCTTCAACCGCGGCAAGTTCGGCGGCGCCGGCAACCCGCCCGTGCCGCCCACGCAGAAGGGCTACGCCACCCGGTATCTCTGGGAGGAGGCCTGGGCGCGCGACAGCGTCCTCGACCTCGTGCGGCAGTTCATCCACGAGGTCGAGGAGGAAGATGACAAGGGGCGCAAGACCGGCAGGCGCTCCCTGATCTTCCCGCGCTACCAGCAGCTCGACGCCGTCCGCCGCCTGGTGACGCACGCGCGGATGCTGGGGACGGGCCAGCGATACCTGATCCAGCACTCGGCCGGAAGCGGCAAGAGCTTCACCATCGCCTGGCTCGCTCACCAGCTTTCCACGCTGCACGACGTCAACGACCGGCGCGTCTTCGATTCGATCGTCGTCATCACAGACCGGCGGGTGCTCGACCGCCAGCTCCAGACGACGATGCGCCAGTTCGAGCAGACGCTGGGCGTGGTGGAGAACATCGACACCACCTCGCGCCAGCTCAAGGAGGCGCTCGAGTCCGGGAAGACGATCATCGTCACCACGCTGCAGAAGTTCCCCGTCATCGCCAGGGACATCGGCGAGCTGCCTGGCAAGCGCTTCGCGGTGATCGTGGACGAGGCGCACTCGTCCCAGTCGGGCGAGAGCACGAAGAGCCTGAAGGCGGTGCTCGCGTCCGGCTCGCTCGAAGAAGCGGAGGCGGAGGAGGCCGGCGCGGAAACGCCCGAGGAGGAACTGGAAGACGCGATCCTCGCCGAGATGGAGAAGCGCGGGCGGCTGCCCAACCTCTCCACCTTCGCGTTCACCGCCACGCCCAAGCCGAAGACGCTGGAGCTTTTCGGCACGAAGCGCGCCGACGGGAAGTTCGCGCCCTTCCACCTTTACAGCATGCGGCAGGCGATCGAGGAGGGCTTCATCCTCGACGTCCTCGCGAACTACACGACTTACAAGGCCTACTGGCGGCTGCTGAAGAAGGTGGAGGACGATCCGCGCTACGACAAGAAGAAAGCCGAGTACCTGCTGAAGTCGTTCGTCGAGCTGCACCCCCACGCCATCGGCGAGAAGGTCCGAATCTGCGTTGAGCACTTCGCCGCGCAGGTGCAGGGGGAAATTGCCGGGAAGGCGAAGGCGATGATCGTCACCCGCTCGCGCCTGCACGCGGTGCGCTACAGGCTGGCGCTGGACAAGTACCTCGCCGAGCGCGGCTACCCGTTCAAGGCGCTCGTCGCCTTCTCGGGAACGGTCCAGGACGGCGGGCAATCCTATACCGAATGCGGCATGAACGGCTTCCCGGAAACGCAGACCGCCGGGAGCTTCGAGCGTCCCGATTACCGCTTCCTGATCGTGGCCAACAAGTTCCAGACGGGCTTCGACCAGCCGTTGTTGCACACGATGTACGTGGACAAGAAGCTTGGCGGCGTGAACGCGGTGCAGACGCTCTCGCGCCTCAACCGCACGCACCCGGAGAAGAAGGGCGCTATCGTGCTCGACTTCGCCAACGAGGCCGACGAGATCAAGGCCGCCTTCGAACCCTACTACGAGACGACGCTGCTGTCGGAGGCGACCGATCCGAATCTTCTGTATGAGATCCAGACGTGCCTCACCGCGTTCCCGGTCTACACCGAGGCCAATGTGGACGGCTTCGCCAGGGTCTACTTCGACCCCAAGATGACGCAGGATCGGCTCTACGCGGTGCTCGCACCCGTCGTCGAGCGCTTCCAGGCGCTATCGGATGACGAGCGGCAGGACTTCCGGAGCCAGCTCACCGACTACGTGCGGCTGTACGCCTTCCTCGCGCAGGTCCTGACCTTCGCTGACGCCGATCTCGAGAAGCTGTACGTCTTCGCGCGCCACCTGCGGCGGCTGCTCCCGGCCGACCGCGCCGACCTGCCGCGTGAGGTGCAGCAGAACATCGACATGGAGTCGTACCGCATCCAGCAGACCGGCAGCGGCAAGATCGGCCTGGAGCGCAAACCCGGTGTGCTGGAACCGGTGGGCACCAAGGGAACCCACGGCGCGGCGCCCGAGGAATTGGAGGCGCTCTCCCGCATCATCGCCGAGCTCAACGAGCGCTTCGGGCTGAACCTCGGCCCCGAGCACCGCGTGACGCTGGGCCAGATGATGGAGAAGCTCGACGACGACGCAGCACTGGATGCGGCAGCGCGGGTGAACACGCGGGAGAATGTGCGGCTCACCTTCGACCAGAAGGTCGAGCACGTGATCCAGGAGATCGTGGACTCGAACTTCGATCTCTACAGGCGCATCACCGACGACCGCGCCTTCGGCGAGGCCATCAAGAACTTCCTCTTCGACCAGTACCTGCGCGCCCACCGCAGCGCCGAGGAGCTGATCAAGCGCGGCGAGTCGAAGACGCTGGAGTTCAAGTCCACGCTGCGCTGGAACCTGAAGGAGGATCGGCAGGACGACAAGGGCGTCACGCACGCGGTGCTGAAAACCATCGCGGCATTCCTCAACACCGAGGGCGGCGACCTCCTGATTGGCGTGGCCGACGATCGCTCGATCGCCGGCATCGAGCGCGACCAGCTCGAAAGCGACGACAAGTTCATGCGGCACCTGACGCAGGTCGTGCGCAACGGCCTTGGCGACCGCGCGGGCACGTGCATCGATCCCAAGACCCAGATCGTGAACGGCAAGACGGTGTGCGTCGTCAGCTGCCAGCGAAGCCCGGAGCCGGCGTTCCTGAAGTGGAAGGACATGGAGACGGCGCCAGAGGGCGACTTCTTCGTCAGGAGCGGCCCGGGCACCGTCAAGCTGCCTCCGCCGAGTGCGCAGGAGTACATTCGCACCCGGTTCGTTGGCGCAGGTAATGTCCGCTGAAGGCCCTGGCGCGCGTGATGACGGCATTGCTGAAGGAGGACACCGAGCCGTCAGGCTGCGGGGGCAGCGCTTGACCTATGCTCGCAGGACGACTTTCGTGCGACCGTCGCCGAGGTCTTCAAATGTCGAGGTCGTGACCGCTACATGGCCCGGACGCACCGCCAGTGGCCGCCGCGTTCGACTTCCATGCGCTCGAATGGACTCTCTCGACTGCCAGCTCGACTACTGGAATGTCTTGACAACGGGGCCGCGACGAACGAGACTGTCGTTCGAACGAACGTTCGAACGGGTACTTCGATGCCACCTGCCGCCCGTCCGAGACGAAAACGGACCGCGAACTTCGACCACAAGCTGCTCGCGCTGCTGCGGGTGGCGGCCCGGGTGTTCGCCGAGGCCGGCTACGACAAGGCGTCCATACGGCGGATCGCGGCGGAAGCCCGGATGAGCCTGGCCGGCATCTACCACTACTGCACCAGCAAGGAACAACTCCTCTACTACATCCAGTTCCAGACGTTCGACTCGCTCCTCCGCGGCCTCGAGCAGTGCACCGCGAACATCGCGGATCCGCGGCTGCGCCTGGCGGCCGCGGTGCGCAACCACGTCCGTCATTTCGGCGACAACATGGATGCGCTCAAGGTGTGCGCCCGCGAGCTGCAGACCCTCAAAGGCAGGGCCTACCGCGAAGTCCACGAGTTGCGCGTCGCCTACTTCAACGCCGTGCACGACATCGTCACGCAGCTTCGGCCAGGGACCGGCGCCCCGCTCGACGCCTGGCTCGCCACGGCCAACCTGTTCGGGATGATCAACTGGTTCTATCAGTGGTACGACCACGGGCGTCCTTCACCGGGGGGCTTCGCCCCGCCGGACCCCCCATCGCCGTCGCTCGCGGGGGCCCCTGCGCCCCGCTCCGCTCCGGCGCGCTCGCCTCGCTATCGCTCGGCTCGCACGCATGTGAGACTCGACGAACTTGCCGACCAGCAGGTAAGGCTGTTCCTCGACGGCTACACCCCCGCCGCCCCCTGCGCCAATCGAGGAAACGCATGAGGTACGCCGAGACCGGCTTCAACCTGGAGGTGGACCTCACCCGCGGAAGCATCGAGCGGGTGGCCACCGACCCCGGCGACACCGAGCTCTACCTCGGCGGCCTCGGCACCAACGCCCGCCTGATGTGGGATCGCGTTCCTCCCGAGGTCGAGCCGTTCGCCGCCGAGAGCCTGCTCGTATTCGGCACCGGGCTTCTGGCCGGCACGCCGGCACCCGGTTCCAATCGCACCGTCGTGTCGGCCATCTCTCCTCAGACGAGGCTGTTTGGCTTCTCCGTCATGGGCGGGTTCTGGGGACCCGAGTTGAAGCACGCGGGGTACGACAAGGTCGTCATCCGCGGCAAGTCTCCCGAGCTCGTCTACCTGTGGATCAACGACGACAAGGTGGAACTGCGCGACGCCAGGCACTTCCGCGGACTCGGCACGCTGGAGACCGCGGAGCTCGTCCGCCAGGAGCTGCACGATCCGATGGCGCAGGTAGCCTCGATCGGGCTGGCTGGCGAGAACCGCGTCTTCTTCGCCTCGATCGAGCAGGGCAAGTCCAGCGCCAGCCGGCAGGGCCTGGGCGCCGTCATGGGCGACAAGAACCTGAAGGCGATCGCCGTGCGCGGGAGAAAGGACATCAACATCGCGCGGCCGGCGGAGTTCATCAGGCGCTGCAACGACACCCTGAGCTTCGTCAAGTTCCGGGAGCAGAACCCGATTCCGGGCGTCATGCCGATCCTGGCGGGGCTCGGCTCGCCGCAGGAAATGCGCGTGCACGACGAGCAGTGGCACACCGAGAACTTCATGTGGGGCAACGCCCGCCACCGCCGCAAGGGGTTCTGGAACGAGGAGGTCCAGGCAAAGTGGACCGACACGATGGAGACGATGAGGACGCGACTCCTCAGCTGCCACAACTGTCCCCTCAAGTGCGGCGCGGCCATCTCGGTCGACACCCGGATCTGCTCGTACATGATGAAGTGTTTCTCGAAGCTCACCTACACCATGGCGGCCATGTCCGACCTGGACTTCGGCCTCACGATCGCGCGGAAGGCAACCGAGCACGGCGTCGACGCCTTCACCGCGCCGCAGACCATGGCGTTCGCCATCGAGCTTTACGAGGCCGGCATCCTCACCGACGCGGATTTCCCGGGATGGCCTCCAGACCCCGAGGGCCGGTTCTACTGGCTCCTCGACCACATCGTGCGCCGCGAGGGAATCGGCGACGTGCTCGCCGATGGCACCTACTGGGCGGCCGAACGGATCGGCAGGGGCGCGCAGGCGTTCGCCCACAACAACATCAAGAAGCACGAGCAGCTGCCGCTCAAGCTGGGGATGCTCAATCCCATCTACTTCCTGATGTACTCGACCGGCGAGAAGCTGAACATCACCCAGATCGAAGGCCAGTTCCCCCAGATGCCCTTCCCGACCAGGGAAGAGCGCGAAGCGTTCGTCAAGGACTGGGACCAGGTGCCCGACGAGCGCTTCAAACGATGGTTCCTCGACTGGGAGCTGCGCGGCGAGAAGTCGATTCCCAACTATCCGCCCGCCGAGGCGACCTGCGAGATCGTGCACTGGCAGGAGATGATGCACTACATCGACGACAGCGTCGGCATGTGCGCCGGGCTGTCATCGTTCCCGCTCAAGCCGCCGCACCACATCCACAACTGGCCGTCGATCATCTCGGCTGGCGCCGGCATCGATCTGGACGAGGCCGGCCTCGAAAAAGTGATCCGGCGCACCCGCACGCTCGTCCGGGCCAGCAACATCCGCCGGGGCATGCGACGCGAGGACGACAGGCCTCCTGACGACCACTGGAAGCACCGGTTCCCCGAGCTCGAGGCGAAGCTTCTGGACGCGTACTACGCGTTCAAGGGCTGGAACAGCGACGGCATTCCGACGCGGGCGACGCTTCACGAGCTCGGCCTCGACTGCGTCGCCGACGAGTTCGTCCGCCGGGGGATCCTGAGACAGGAGGACGAGGCCGCGTCCCCTGCGGCACCCCCGGCGGCAGGCGTGAGCGATCGGGCCACGAGCTCCGCAGGGGCGCCATGAAGTCCTCGAACGGCAGGACCGTCAAGACGATCAAGGTCGATATCGCCAAGTGCAACGGCTGCCGGGCCTGCGAGGTGATCTGCGCCGCCTTTCACGCGAAGCCGCAGTACAGCAGCACCAATCCCGCACGGTCCCGCATCCGGGTGATCCGCGACCAGGTCGCGGACGTCTACCTGCCCGTCTTCGCGGGCGAGTACACCACCGCCGAGTGCGCCGGCCGCGACAACTACATCATCGACGGCAGGGAATACGGGGAGTGCGCCTTCTGCCGGGCGTCGTGCCCGTCGCGCGACGTGTTCAAGGAACCGGATTCGGATCTTCCACTCAAGTGCGACATGTGCGAATCGGATCCGACCATCACCGAGCCGATGTGCGTGCAGTGGTGCCTCGCCGACGCCCTGGTGTACGAAACGCGCGAGGTGGTGGAGGAGAAGGCGGCCGCCATCGACGATGTCGACGTCGCGCTGAAGGCGCTGGCCGACGAGCACGGCTGGCCGAAGGTGATCGATGCGCTCGGCCGCATGAGCGGGAAGCCGCCGGCAGAGTGAATCAAAACGCGCAACGGCGAGGACGGCGAGGGAGCGGGGGCCGCCCCGCCTGCCACGCACGGCCCGTTGGGCGGGCAACGCGTCCTCGATGCGCCGCTGCCCGGCAGGCGCTGGTGGCAGCTCATCCCGAGGCCGATTTCTCATTTTGGTGACCCCTGTGGAGACCGTCGCTCCCTTCGCCGAGATCGTCGAAGCCGTCAGGCAGGCCGGCGGGCAGTCGAGCCGGTTCTGCTACCAATGCGGCAAATGCGACACGGTCTGCCCCTGGAACCGGGTGCGGAGCTTCAGCATCCGCAAGGTCGTCCGCGAGGCGAGCCTCGGTCTTTCCGAGATCGGGTTCGACGACATCTGGCGCTGCACGACGTGCGGCGCCTGCCCGTCACAGTGCCCGCGGGGCGTCGGGCAGATCGATGTCAGCGTCGCGGTTCGCCGCATCGCGACCACCTACGGCGAATTCCCCGGCTCGGCGCGGAAGGTGCGCGCTGCGGCCACCAGCCTCGCCAGCGAAGGCAATCCGCTGACCCAGGAGAGGAGCCGGCGGGACGCCTGGGCGAACGGGCTTGGAGTGAAGCCCTTTGCCGAAGGCATGGAGCTGCTCTACTTCGTCGGCTGCTACGGCAGTTTCGATCCGCGGATGCGCAAGGTGTCTGTCGCCATCGCGAAGATCCTCCAACGCGCCGGCGTCGATTTCGGCATTCTCGGCAACGAGGAGAACTGCTGCGGCGAGAGCATCCGCAAGGCCGGCAACGACGAGGTCTTCCGGTCGCTGGCGAAGGCCAACATCAGGGCCTTCATCGACCGCGGGGTGAAGCGCATCCTCGTCTCGTCGCCACACTGCTACCACGCGTTCAAGAACGACTACGCCGAGTTCATGGTGCGCTTCGAGGTCGTCCACATCTCGGAGCTCCTGGCAGAGCTCGTCGCCGGCGGGCGGCTGAAGCTCGCGCGTCCGCTGGAGAAGAAGGTCACCTACCACGACCCGTGCTATCTCGGGCGCCATAACGGCATCTACGACCAGCCCCGCGACGTCCTCGGCAAGGTGCCCGGCCTCGAGCTGGTGGAGATGCCCGACCGCCGCCAGCACAGCCTGTGCTGCGGTGGCGGCGGCGGCAGAATCTGGATGGAGACGCCCAAGGGCGAGCGGTTCTCCGACCTCAGAATCGTCCAGGCCAGAGAGACCGGGGCCGGCGTGCTGGTCACCTCCTGTCCCTACTGCATCACCAACTTCGAGGACAGCCGGCTCGGCGTCGAGGGCTGCGACGCGCTCGAGATCAAGGACCTCACGGAAATCGTCGCCGATTCGCTCGACGGGACGGAGGCGCGATGACGGCGGCGGCCAGCGGCTTCGGCGACGTGATGGTCGTCGGCGCGGGGATCAGCGGCATCCAGGCCGCGCTCGATCTCGCGACCGCCGGCTACCGCGTCTATCTCGTCGAGAAAGCGCCGGCAATCGGCGGCAAGATGGCGCAGCTCGACAAGACCTTCCCGACCAACGACTGCTCGATGTGCATCGAGTCGCCGAAGTTCATCGAGTGCGACCGGCATCCCAACATCGAGATCCTGACCAACACCGAGGTCAGGAACGTCGCGGGCGAGGCCGGCAACTTCACCGTCACCCTGACGCGGAAGCCGCGCTACGTCAACGAGGACGTCTGCACCGGCTGCACGACCTGCAACGAGTACTGCCCGATCCCGATCCCCGATCCCTTCAACCAGGAGCTGTCCGACAACAAGGCGATCCACATCTACTTCGCCCAGGCCGTGCCGCTGGTGCCCTACATCGACGCGCGGTGCCGCTATCTCGAGGACGGCACGTGCACGATCTGCGAGAACGTCTGCACGAACCACGCGATCGACCTGCACCAGGAGCCCAGGGACGAGGTCATCAAGGTCGGCGCCATCGTCCTCTCGCCTGGCTACCGCGCCTTCGACCCGCGGCCGCGCGGCGACTACGGCTACGGGACGATCCAGAACGTGGTGACCAGCCTCGACTTCGAGCGGCTGCTGTGCGCCACCGGGCCGCACGAAGGGGAGATCCTCCGGCCGTCCGACAGGAAGCACCCGCACAGGATCGCCTGGATCCACTGCGTGGGCTCGCGACAGGTCATCGACGGCGCTCACAGCTACTGCTCGGCCGTGTGCTGCACGTACGTGCAGAAGCAGGTCATCCTGACCAAGGACCACGACGCCGACGCCGAGGCGGTGATCTTCCACAACGACATCCGGTCCTACGGCAAGGACTTCGAGCGCTTCTACGAGCGGGCCAGGAACCTGCCGGCCGTCCGCTTCGTCCGCAGCTACGTCTCGATCGGCCGCGAGATTCCGGAGACGAAGAACGTCACCATCCGCTATTCGAGCGGCGGCGAGGTGAAGGAGGAGGAGTTCGATCTCGTCGTGCTCGGCATCGGACTGGAGCCGCCAGCCGATGCGAAAGAGCTCGCGCAGCAGTTCGGCGTGGAACTCGACGCGCATGGCTTCTGCAAGACCGATCCCGGCAATCCCCTGGCAACGACGAGGCCCGGCGTCTTCGTGTCCGGCGCCTTCCGCGGACCGATGGACATCCCCGAGGCGGTCGTGAACGCCAGCGGCGCGGGGGCCATGTCGAGCGAGCTTCTCCACTCGCGCCGCGGCACGCTGGCTCGCGACCGGGTCTATCCGGAGGAGCGCGACGTTTCGAAGGAGGAGGTTCGGGTCGGCGTCTTCGCCTGTCACTGCGGCGCGAACATCGGGCGGGTCGTCGACGTGCCATCGCTCGTCGAGTATGCGAAGGGGCTGCCCAACGTCGCCCACGCGGAAGAGTCGCTCTTCATCTGTTCGACCGACGCCGCGGCGAAGATCTCGGATGCCATCCGGGAAAAGGGTCTGAACCGCATCGTCGTCGCAGCCTGCACTCCGCGCACCCACGAGCCGATTTTCCGGGACACGCTGCGCGAGGGCGGTATCAACCAGTACTTCTTCGACATGGCCAACATCCGGGAGCACTGCTCCTGGGTTCACTCGAAGCAGAAAGAGGAGGCCACCCGGAAGGCCAGGGACATCGTCCGGATGTCGGTGGCGCGCGCGTCCCTGCTGGAGCCGCTGCAGGAGTCGCGGCTCCCGGTCACCCACGTCGCGCTCGTGGTCGGCGGCGGCGTGGCGGGAATGACGTGCGCCCTCAGCCTCGCCGGCCAGGGCTTCGAGGTCGAGCTGGTCGAGAAGGACAGGGAGCTCGGAGGGATGGCGCGAAGGCTTCGGACCACCCTCGACGGCCTCGACGTGCAGGCCTGCGTGCGCGATCTGGTGCGCAAGGTCTACGCTCACCCGCTCGTCCACGTGTCGCACGAGGCGACCATCACCGGCGCCTCGGGCTACGTCGGGAATTTCGTCACCACCGTGCAGTCCGAAGGGCGGACGAAGACGATCCGCCATGGGGCGATCATCCTTGCCACCGGAGCCGACGAGTACAGGCCGACCGAGTATCTCTACGGGGAAGACGAGCGCGTGCTGACACAGCTCGAGCTGGAGGCGCGCCTCGCCGACGGGGATCTCGGAGAGGCAAGGACCGTGGCGATGATCCAGTGCGTCGGCTGCCGGCGCGAGGACCGCAACTACTGCGCGCGGGTGTGCTGCAGCCAGGCGATCAAGAACGCGCTGCGGCTCAAGGCGCTGAGGCCCGAGCTGGAGGTCTACGTCCTCTACCGCGACATGCGGACCTACGGGTTCAGCGAGGACAGCTACCGCGAGGCGGCCGTGAAGGGCGTGTGCTTCGTGCGCTTCGAGCCGCCCGAGGGGCCCGAGGTGGAGGCCGCCGAGGACGAGGAAGGGCGCCCCGTGCTGCGGGTGACGGTTCCCGATCCGATACTTGGCAAGAAGCTGGCGCTCGATGTGAACCTCCTCGTGCTGTCGACCGCTGTCGTCCCGTCGGCCGGCAGCGCGGAGGCCGCGCGTCAATTCAAGGTGGCGACGAACCCGGACGGCTTCCTGCAGGAAGCGCACGTCAAGCTGCGCCCGGTCGATACCGCCGGTGACGGGGTGTTCATCTGCGGCGCCGCGCACTACCCCAAGCACATCCCGGAGACCATCGCGCAGGCCCTCGGCGCCGCCGGTCGGGCCGGCTGTCTCCTGTCGCAGGACTCGGTCACGGCGTCGGGCGCGATCTGCAGCGTCGCAGAGCAGGAGTGCGTGTCCTGCGCAGCATGCATCACGGCGTGCCGCTACGGCGCCATCGGCTGGAACGAGACGCCCAACGGCAGGAAGGCGGTTGTGAATCCGGCGCTGTGCAAGGGCGACGGGCTGTGCTGCTCGAAGTGCCCGACCGATGCGATCGTGCTCAAGCACTTCACCAACGAGGAGGTCTTCAACCAGATCGATGCGGCGCTGGCGGACGGGGGTGACCACGCAGGCCTTAGGCCTTAGACCTTGGGCCTTAGGCGGCCTTGGGCCTTTGGGCGACTGGCTGGTGACGCAAAGCCGGACAAGCCCCAAGGTCTAAGGTCCAAGGCCCAAGGCCTTTATCGGATGGAGACAGCTTGAGCAGGATCATCGCGTTCCTTTGCCACTGGTGAGCGTATTCGGCTTCGGACCTGTCTGGAGTTACCAGGCAAAGCTACTCACCTGACATCCGCATCATCCGGGTCATGTGCACCGGCAGGGTCGATCTGTCTTTCCTGCTCCGTGCCTTCCACGGCCGTGCCGATGGGGTCATCATCGGCGGCTGCTGGCCAGGGGAGTGTCATTACGTGACCGAGGGCAACTACGACGCCCTGGGCAACGTGCACCTCTGCAAGCGCGTGCTCGCGCACATCGGCGTCAACCCGGAGCGCCTGCGCATCGAATGGATCTCGGCGGCCGAGGGCACGCGGTTCGCCGGGATCATGAACGACTTCGCACGGACGGTGAACGCGGTCGGCCGCCTCGGCAAGGCCGAGGGCATCGCGGATGCCGACCTCCGGCTGCGGCTCGAGAACGCGCAGAAGCTCGTCCCCTACCTGAAGCTGGTGCAGCGGGAAAAGCTGCGACCTCCGACCCGCAAAGAAGACGAGATCAACGCCTTCTTTGCCGGCGAGGAAGCGACCAGGGTGTTCGATGAGTTGATCGCCGACACGCTGCTGCCCGGCGCCGCGTTCACACAACCCTCGGCCTCGCCCTGTCAGTTGGCCTGTCCGATCGGCACGCAGGCATGGCGTTACGTCGCCCACATCGAACGCGGGGAGTACGAACAGGCCTATGTGGCGATCCGCGAGGCGAATCCATTCCCCTCCGTGTGCGCTCGGGTGTGCGATCACCGCTGCGAACGAAGCTGCCGGCTCGCGGCGTCTGGCGACACGCCGGTCGCCATTCGCGCTCTCAAGCGTTTCATCACGGATACGGTCGATCCCCGCGTCTATGTGGCAGCTCGAGCCAGGGAGCCGAAGGCGCAGAAGGTCGCCGTCGTCGGGGCAGGCCCCTCCGGGCTCACCGCCGCGCATCTGCTGTCGCTGCGCGGCTACAAAGTCACGGTGTTCGACGCCAACGACGAGCCGGGAGGCATGCTGCGGCTCGGAATCCCGGGCTACCGGTTGCCGCGGGACGTACTCGATCGGGAAATCGCCGCCCTGCTCGACGACAACATCACGCTGCAGATGGGAGTCTCGCTGGGCCGGGACATCACGATCGACAAGCTGTTCGACGACGGGTTCGACGCCGTGTTCCTCGCGGTCGGCTCGATGAAGAGCCTGCCGCTCGGCGTCGACGGGGAGGAGGCGCGCGGCGTTTATCCGTCGCTTCGATTCCTGGGGGAATTCAACCTGCGAGGCGCGAGCCTGGCCAGGGGCAGGGTCGGCGTCATTGGCGGAGGCAACTCGGCAATCGACGCGGCTCGCCTCGCGCTGCGACAGGAGGGAGTGGAACAGGTCACGATCATCTATCGACGCACGCGCGAGGAGATGCCCGCGTTTTCAGACGAGATCGACGCCGCCATCGAGGAAGGCGCCGTGCTCACCTGCCTGCTGTCGCCCGTGAGCGTCCAGACCTGCGACGGAGCCATCGTCGGCGTGACGTGCGTGAAGAACGAGCTCGGCCCGCGCGACAGCAGCGGGCGCCGCCGCCCCATACCCATCGCGGGTTCCGAGCACGTGCTGCCGCTCGACACGCTGATCGTGGCGGTGGGCGAGAAGCCCGAGATCGAAAGCATCCGGCCGGCGAAAGGCGGGGGATTCGACGTCAGGACGACCGATTGGGGGGCGATTGCCGCCGATCCGCGCACGCACACGACCAGCCGCAAGGGGTTGTTTGCAGGAGGAGACATGGTGACGGGCCCCAACACGGTCGTCGACGCCATCGCCGCCGGCAAGAGAGCCGCCGTGATGATCGATCGCTACCTTTCCGGTGAAGAGCTCCGGCAACCCGGCGATGGTGCCCGGTCGGGCAGGTACGTGGACCCTGCGCCGGCAAGACGGCGTGCCGCCGGCGACGAACGCATCGAACGCCTCGCGGTGCCTCACGTGACCGCAATCGAGCGACGAGCGGGTTTCGGTGAAGTGGAGCAGGTGGTGACGGAGGAGGTCGCCCGCCGCGAAGCGCGCCGATGCCTGCGCTGCGACCTGGACTTCGACGGTGACGCCGGGAAATAGGGCAGCTGCTCCTGTGTGCTGACCGGGCGCGCCCGCCTTTCCGCGCCGGGTGCCGCCGGCGTCCGCTGCCAATGGGCGATCACGATGCCGCAGCTCAGAGTTGGCGGGATGACGGTCGAGGTGAGTGAAGACGGGTTCCTCCTGGAGCCGGGTCGCTGGAACGACGACGTCGCCGCCGCGGTTGCGGTGACCGAAGGCATCGCGGAGCTGACGGCGAAGCACTGGAAGGTGGTGCGCTACATTCGCGCACACTACGTCGAGTTCGGCGTGCCGCCGCTCATCCGCAAGCTCTGCAGACAGACCGGTCTCCAACTCAAGGAGATCTACGCGCTCTTCCCGGGCGGTCCCGCCAGGGGAGCGTGCAAGGTGGCCGGCCTGCCGAGTGCGAAGGGGTGTGTCTGATTGTCAGTGGCGCGACGCCAACGGACCGGTCAGGTACTCCGGGATGTCCTCCGGCTTGCGCGCGCCGGAGCGGATCTCGCGCGTGATGATCATCGACGTGAAGAAGATGTTCACGTCGACGTCCACGTTCTTGAACATCGACCCGATCTCCACGATCTTCCCGTTCATGTACTCGATCTCGGTCGGCAGACCGCGCTCGAGATCCTTCCACATGGATGGGAGGTGATCGCCGCCGTTGTCCAGGTAATGGATGCAGAACTGCAGCGAGCTCTCGCCGTAGTAGTAGCCGACCGCCGACCCCACCGACAGTCCCTCGCGAATCAGCATGTTGGCGAGGTTGCGCGTGTGCGGCAGCCCCATCGCCTGGCGCATGGTGATGCCGGTGCTCGCGCAGAGCGCGTTGAGCGCGGAGTTGAGGATCGTCTTGAAGAACACCTTCTTCTTGATCTCGTGCGACGAGGCCAGCTCGGTCGCCAGGCCCGCGACGGTCAGCTTGTCGATGATCGGCGGCAGCGCCGTGGAGCTGCCGTCGAGCGGCGCGATGTAGTTGGGCGCGTTGAACCACTGCATCACGACCGGGCCGCCGTCGGGCGGCACGCCGCCGGCGAAGTTGACCACCGCGCGGCTGACGTTCTCGCGCGGAAAGAAGGTGGCGATTTCGTCCTCGGGCCCGATGCCGTTCTGGAAGCTGATGATCGGCGTGCTCGGATCGACGACCGCGGCCAGCTGCGGCAGCAGCGTCTTGAGCGCCCAGGCCTTCGTGCAGATGAAGAGGGCCGTCAGCGGAATGCTCGCCAGGTCGTCGACCGACTTCAGCAGGAAGGGCAGCTGCGTGTCGATCTGCGTCGTGCCGGTCACCGCCAGCCCGTGCGCCTGCAGCTGCTCGAGCCGCTCCTCGGCGCACTCGACCAGCAGGATCTCCTGGCCGATAGAGGACAGGTGCGCGGCGACGATCGACCCGACCGGGCCGGCCCCGATCACCGCAATGGGTTTGCCTGTCGCCATCGTCATTGCCTTCTCCTCGGGAGCGCGTCACGCTCAGACCGACGCGCTCCTGGCTGGTAGCAGCGTGTTCGTCCGATGCCCACACGCTGCTACTCGTCTCTCCACGCCGGCGGGCGACGCGCGAGGAACGCTTCGATCCCCTCGTTTCCGTCGTGGCTCGCCAGGACGCGATCCACGTACAACCGTTCCGCGGCATCGAGCGGCTCGCCGAGCGCCGCGGCGAGCGGCGAGCCCGAGCGCGCGGCCCGCACCGCGTGGCGCAGCGCGCAGGCCGAAAGCGGCAGCAGGCGCGCGCGGTACCAGGTGTGGAACGCTTCCTCGACGTCGCCCTCGAAGATCGCGGCGACGAAGTGCGCGCGCTCGGCCGTGGCCGCGTCGATCTCGTCGCCGGTCAGCAGCAGATGCTCGGCCAGCGCACCGCCAAGACGCGCAGCGCCGGCGACGGCGAGGACCGGCGGAAACACGGCGAGCTTGATCTCCGGACACCCGAAGCGCGCGTCCGGACCGGCGAACACCAGGTGGCACGCCAGCGTCAGCTCGAACGCGCCGCCGAGGCAGCGCCCCTCGACCAGCGCGGCCACCGGCACCGGATAGGAGGCCACCTGGCGGATGAATCGATGAAACCCCTGCAGCATCGCCGGCGCCCGGTCGCGGCGGTGTTCCTCGACCGAGGCGCCAAACGAGAAATTGCCGCCGGCGCCGCGCAACAGCACCAGGCGCAGGTGCCGCTCGTCCTGATGCGCGGCCAGCGCCGCGCCGATCTCCCCCATCATCTCGCCGCTGAGGATGTTGCCCTTCGGCCGGTTCAGCAGGATGCGCAGCACCGTGCCGCCGTCGACGAGGGACGTTTCGATCGTGTTGTACCCGGACGCCTGCTCAGCCACGCGATTTGTCCTCGGCGCACAATCCGGCTGAAGCCGGATCCCACAATCCCACCCTGTCAAACCTTCTCGGTCTTCTTCATCCCTGCGAGCGCGGACGGCGGCATGACCGCGTCGATCATCCGCTCGTCGAAGCGCGCCCCCTCGGCGTAGAGCCGGCGCAGCTTCGCGAAATCGATCTCGCGTTCGCGCCGGTCGCCGAAGTGGAACGCCGGGAAGCCGGCCGCGGCCTCGGTGTTCATGTTCAGGGCGAGCCAGGAGCGATTGCTCTCGCTGTTCGCGTACCAGTGCTCGAGCTTCTTCTTCCGCAGGCTCTCCAGCGTCTTGCGCGTGCAGTCGGGGAACGTGTGCAGCAGCTTCGTGACCAGGCCATCGACGGCCTGGTCGAGCGGCGCCAGGTCGATGGTGCACGCGGAGGCGAGCTTCTTCGCCTCGTCGAACGCGGCTCCCGTCTTCCACTCCCCGAACACCACGCGGCCCGTCTCGTCGACGTAGCGATCGGTGACAACCGTCGGGTTCGGCACGAACCGGCCGTCGGACGCGCGGTGGGCCGGCACGACGTCGTTGATCAGGCCGAGCCGAAGCGCCATGTGCGCCGACCAGGGCTCGCACAGCACGAGCGATTCGGCCGCGCGGGCAAAGCCGACGTAGAGGTGCAGGAAATCGGTGGAGCCGCCGTCGGGCGCCGAGCCGTGGACCGGGCCGGCCTGCCCGAACCGCGCGTGATCGCCGGCGACGGAGAAGTCGCACGCCATCCCGATCTCCTGGCCGCCGCCGATGCGCATGCCGTTGACCCGGCAGATGACCGGCTTGTCGCACAGCAGGACGCCGGTGACCATGTCGTTGAACAGGCGCATGTACTGGAGGTACTCGAGCGGCCGCCCGGAGTAGTACGTCGCGTACTCGGCGGTGTTGCCGCCGGTGCAGAACGCGCGCGTGCCCACCGCGGTGACCACGACGGCGACGGCGCGGCGATCGGCGCTCGCGCGACGCAGCGCGAGGATGACTTCCTTGACCGCGTCGGTGGTGTAGGAATTGAGCTGGCCCTCGTTGTCGAGCCAGATCCAGATCTGATGCAACCCGTCGACCGCCTTGCCGGCGCGGTCGTGGACCGGCCGCTCCTCGTAGCGGATCGACGTGAACCGGTAGTCGGGCACGAGCTCGTGGTTGATGAGGTCGGTCATCGTTGCCTCTTGGCAGCAAAGCGGATCCATGGCGCGCTTCGTTGCTAGCTTCTCGGGTCGAGAATCATCCGGTTCGCCAGCCGGTGCTGCGCCATCGCCTCGAGCAGTTCGTTGACGCGCGACATCGGCGCGTGCTCGACAAACGGCGCGATCACCACCTGTCCCTGCGAAATCAGCCGCAGCACGTCGGGATACTGCGCGGGCGGACAGCCCCAGGTGCCGTGGATCGTGGCGTCGAACGCCATCAGGTTCGACAGGCGCACTTCCACCGCCTTCGGGGTGTAGCCCACCTGCACCAGCGTCGCGGCGCGCGACAGCAGTCCGAACGCCAGCACCTGACCCTGCGGCGTGCCGCTGCACTCGAAGATGCGGAAGTTGAGCGACGCGATCCCCCAGGATCGCGCGATCCCGTGAACCTCCTTGCGCACCTCCTGCGGCGAGCGGCCGTCGACCAGGACCGTGCGCTCGGCGCCATGCACCGCAACCAGGTCGAGGCGATCGCGCCGCACGTCACAGGCGATCACGCGGCCGCCGAGCGCTCGCGCAATCTGCACCAGGAAGCTGCCGACGCCGCCGCTGCCGACGACCATGACCGCGTCGCCCGCGTGCACGCCCGCCCGGAGGACCGCCTGGTAGGCGGTCGAGACGGCGTCGGCGACGACCGAGATCTCGCGGACATCGACGCTCGGCGGCAGATCGTTCAGCGACACCAGCGCGGCCGACGGCACGAGCAGGTGCGTGGCAAAGCCGCCGTGGATGTCGTTGCCCGGCATCTTCTGATCGGGGCAGGCGTTGCCCCGCCCCGAGCAGCAGAAGGCGCACCGGCCGCACGGCAGGACCGCGGGGACGACCACCAGATCCTGCGCAGCCTGGGCCGATGCGGCGCCACTCTTCCCTGCGGCGACGACCCGGCCGACGACCTCGTGGCCGAGCACCAGAGGGAGCGGATGCTTGGTCGGCACCGAGCCGTCGGCAAAGCCGAGATCGGTGTGGCACAGGCCGCAGGCGAGGACTTCGACCAGCGCCTCGTCTGGAGCCGGGTCGGGAAGATCGAAGTGCTGAGCCACGAGGGGGGTCGCAGGGCTGTTGAGGAAGTATGCGAGTGCCCGGACCGGCATGGCGATCCTCTTGTCGTCGTGTGATGAAAGCCAACATGAAGGATAAGTGCGGGGTGTATACTAGCACAACTCGTTGACACTGTGGCTAGAGCGTGCTATGAGGATCGAGCGAGCGTTCGGTCGGCGTAGATCGCAGGAGACCGGCGTGCCGTGTCTCTGGCGCACCCGCCGCGCCGTCGGCACGCGGAAACCCCGCCCCCGGGGAGCGCAACAACGGTTACCAGCTACGACCGCAAGCTGGCCGGCATCCTCGCCGCCGCCGCGCATGTCTTCGCGGCCCAGGGCTACGACCGCGCCTCCATCCGCGAGGTGGCCGAGCAGGCCGGCGTCAGCGTCCCCGGCCTCTACCACTACGTCCGCTCGAAGGACGAACTGCTCTACCTGATCCAGCTCCACGCCTTCGAGTCGCTGCTCGAGCGCCACCGCCGCGACGCGCCCGGGATCACCGACCCGGCCGCCCGTCTGGAGATCCTGCTCCGCAACCATCTGGATCGCTTCCTCGCGAACCTCGACGAGCTGCGTGTCTGCGCTCGCGAGATCGACCGCCTGACCGGCGATCACCGCGCGCGCATCGAGGCGGTCCAGCGCGAGTACTTCGCCGTCGCCGTCCGCATCTTCGTCGACCTCGGGCAGCAGCGCGGCCCTCTGACCGTCGATCCCCGCACCGCCGCCCTCGCCATGTTCGGCAGCATCAACTGGGTGTCCACCTGGTATCGCGCCGGCTCGAGCCCTTCGGCCGACGTGCTGGCCGCCCGTCTCCTCACGCTCTATCTCGACGGCGTCCTGCCGCGCGCAGGCGCCGCCTCGTTGCAGGCCGCGGGCGAGCGTTTCCCATGCGCCTGACAGTCAACGGTGAAACGAAGAACGTGCCGGACGCCATGACGGTGTCTGCCCTGCTCCAGCGCGAGGGCGAGTTGATCAACCACGTGCTGGTCGAGGTGAACGGCGAGTACTTCCCTGCGCGCAGGTGCGCCGACAAGGTGCTGGCCGAGGGTGATGTCGTCGAGATCATCCGACCCGCCGTTGGCGGATAGGAGCGAGTGTGATTCCCGGAATGCTGCTGCCGCGGTTCGAGTACGAGGCGCCGCCGACGCTCGGCGATGCGCTCGCGCGTCTGGCCGCGGAGAAGGCCGGGGCGCGCATCCTCGCGGGAGGCACCGACCTGCTCGTGAAGATGAAACGCCGCGTGATGCGCCCGCGACTGCTCCTCTCGCTCCGTCGCGTCGCCGGCCTGGATGCTGTCGCAACGACCGACGCAGGCGGCGTTCGCATCGGCGCCATGACGACGATGAGCGCACTTGCCATGGGGTCGGGACTCAACTCGCCGCATGCACATTTGTCACACAGAAATGTGATCGGCGAATTGAGTCCCGACCCCCTTTGGACCGCGCTGGTGGAAGGGGCGGCGTCGGTGGGCGGGCCGATCATCCGCAACCGCGCCACCATCGGTGGCAACATCGTCAACGCGCGGCCATGCGCGGATACGGTGCCGGCGCTCATCGCGCTTGGTGCCCGCCTGCACCTCGAGGCCTGCTCCGGGCGCCGGGTGGTCGACATCGACGGCTTCCTCACCGGGCCCGGCGAAACCCTCATCCGGGCGGACGAGGTGCTGACCACGATTGAGCTGCCGCCGCCCGGCGCCCGATTTCACGGCAGCTGCTATCTGAAGGCGACGCGCCGCGCGGCGATGGAAGTGACGATCGCCGGCTGCGCCGCACGCATCGATCTCGAGGACGACGGGCGCACGGTGAGAACGGCGCGCCTCGTGTTCGCTTCGGTTGCCCCGGTCCCGCTGCGCGCGCGGGGGGCCGAGCAGGCGATCGAAGGCCGGGTTGCGGATGCCGGCGTCGTTCGCGAAGCGGCCGCGCTGGCGCGCGGCGAGGCGCGGCCCATCGACGACTGCCGGGCGCCGGCCGATTTCCGCGCCGAGATGGTGGAAATCCTGGCGCGGCGGGCCCTGGGCATCGCGATCGATCGGGCGCGGGGGAGCGCGGCATCATGAAGCGGGTGCTTGCCCTCGCCGTCAACGGCACCCGGCACGAGGTCGCAATCGACGCCCGTCGCACGCTGCTCGATCTGCTCCGCGAGGATCTCGGGCTCACCGGCACCAAGCAGGGGTGCGGCGAAGGCGACTGCGGCGCCTGCGTGGTGCTGCTGGACGGCGTCCCCGTGAATTCGTGCCTGGTGCTCGCAGTCGAAGCGGAGGACCGCGAGGTGACGACCATCGAGGGCGTGGCATCGGGTGCGTCGCTCCACCCGGTGCAGCAGGCCTTCCTGGAAGTCGGCGCCGTGCAGTGCGGCTACTGCACGCCGGGGATGGTGCTGGTCGCCAAGTCCCTTCTCGACCGCAACCCTTCGCCGACCGCCGCGGCGGTCCGTGCCGCGATCTCCGGCAACCTGTGCCGCTGCACCGGGTACCAGAAGATCGTAGAGGCCGTGCTTCTCGCCGCGGACCGCATGGGCGCCGACCGTCGGACTTTCGGACCTTCGGCTTGCCCCGCCGACGCTGGCGACGAAGACGAGCGAAGGCGGGACTCTCGGACATCTGGCGCGAGGGACGGTCAATGAGCGAGCGCAACACCCTGCTCGGCGGACGCGCGGTCCGACTCGACGCCCCGGACAAGGTGACCGGCCGCGCGCTGTACACCGACGATCTGAGGCGCCCCGACATGCTGCGCGGCGCCATCCTTCACAGCCCGCTGCCCCATGCGCGCATCCGGCACATCGACACGTCGCGCGCCGAACGGCTCCCTGGCGTCGCGGCGGTGCTGACCGCCTGCAACACGCCGGGCGTGAAGTTCGGCGTCAGCCCCGCCCGCTACGACGAGACAGTGTTCGCACGCGACAAGGTTCGATACGTCGGCGACGAGATTGCCGCCGTCGCGGCTGTCGATCTCGACACGGCGCTCGAAGCGATCGATCTCATTCGCGTCGAGTTCGACGAGCTCGAACCAGTCCTCGACGCCCGGCGCGCGCTGGAACCGGACGCGCCGCAGGTGCACGAGCAGTACAAGGGCAACGTGTGCGCGCGCGTCGAGCAGGATTTCGGCGACGTCGAGGCGGCGCGACGGCGGGCGTACCTGGCGCGGACCGACAGCCTGTCGAACAAGATGCAGAACGGCGCCTTCCTCGAGCCGCAGTGCGCGCTCGCCGAAACCGACCTGCACGGGCGGTTGACGCTGTGGACGTCCACGCAATCGCCGCACTACGTCGCCCGGACCGTCGCGATGGTGCTCGGCATGCCCGAGCACCAGGTCCGCGTCGTGATGCCGCGCGTCGGCGGCGGCTTCGGTCCCAAGGCATCCGCCTCGTCGATGGAACTGGCGACGTGCCTGCTCGCCCGCGCGACGGGCCGCCCGGTCAAGACCGTGTTCACGCGGGAACAGGTCTTCCTGCACGCGCGCGGCCGTCACCAGTTCTTCCACACGATGACGCTCGGCGTCGACCGCGAGGGACGTTTGCTGTTCCTCGATCACGAGGCGGTGCTTGACGGGGGCGCCTATTCGAGCTTCGGCATCGTGACGGCCTACTACGCGGGCAGCCTGCTCGGCGCGCCCTACCGGCTGCCGAACATGCGCTACAAGGGGACGCGCGTGGTGACGAACAAGCCGGCGTGCGGGGCACAGCGCGGCCACGGCGGCGTAATCGCCCGCGCGCTCTTCGAGATGCAGCTCGATCGCCTCGCGGCGGACCTGGGCATCGATCCCCTCGAGATGCGCCTGAAGAACGCGATGGGCGCCGGCGAGACCACGTGCAACGACCTGAACATGTCGAGCCTGGGCGTGCGCGAGTGCCTGGAGGCCGTTCGCGAAGCGTCCGGCTGGACATCGCGCTCGAGTCGTCGCGAGCCGGGCCACGGCATTGGCGTCGGCTGCGGCTTCTTCGTATCGGGCGCCGGCTATCCGATCTATCGATCGCGCACGCCGCATTGCACGGTGGTGATCAAGGTGGACGAGGCCGGCGGCGGCATTGAGGTGCGCAGCGGGGCCGCGGAGATCGGGCAGGGCTGCGAGACGATGATGGCCACCATCGCCGCCGAGACGCTGGGCATCCCGCTGGAAGAGGTGCGCGTTCGCTCCGGCGATACGGATCTCGCGATGGACCTCGGCGCCTACTCGAGCCGCACGACGCTGATGACCGGCCAGGCGACGAAGCAGGCGGCCGAAAGCGTGCGGCAGCAGGTCCTCGACGTCGTGGCCGAGGTGATGCACGCGGACGCGGCCGACCTCACGCTGGAAGACGGCGTCATCAAGGTCAAAGGAGAGCCGGGAGACATCGACGCCATCCGCGGCGAGTACCTCAGGGAGCATCGCGGCTGGTCGCTCGACCCGCCCGGCCCGTACCTGACGTTCGCCGAAGCGTCGCGGCTCGCCTTCCTCGAACGGGGCACGGTGGTCGGCACCGGCTTGTATCGGCCTCCCGCGCTCGGCGGCTCCTTCAAAGGCGCGACCGTGGGGACCTCGCCCGCCTACGGGTGTTCGGCGCAGGTTGCCGAGGTGCGCGTGGATCTGGAGACGGGGCAGGTGAGGGTGGAACGCATCGTGGCCGCGCACGACTGCGGGCGCGCGATCAACCGCACGCAGGTGGAAGGCCAGATGCACGGCTGCATCTCGATGGCGCTCGGCGAGACGTTGATGGAAGAAGTGGTGTTCACGGCGGACGGGCGCATCGCGAACCCGAACCTGGCCGACTACCGCGTGCCGACCTCGCTCGACATGCCCGAGATCGACGCGATCATCATCGAGAGCCACGAGTCGAACGGGCCGTACGGCGCGAAGGAAGTCGGCGAAGGCGGGATCATGCCGACGATTCCGGCGATCCTGAACGCGATCTACGACGCGACCGGCGTGCAGATCGACGAGCTGCCGGCCTCGCCGGAGCGGATTCTGCGGGCGCTGCGGAAGCGCGGCGTCGTCCCGGGCTGAAGCCCGGAACCTACGGCAAGAATGGCAATCCTGGTGAATTGCAGCTTCGGGTCTTCACGCTTCATCGTTGGAGGTTCCGGCCTTTAGGCCGGGACACAAGAGGTGCCCATGGATCTCGACAACCGCGTCGCCATCGTCACCGGTGGCAGCGTCGGCATCGGTGCCGCGATCGCCCTCGATCTCGCGGCCAACGGCGCGAACGTCGCCATCAACTATCGCCGGCACGACGCCGAGGCGTGCGCGATCTGCGATCGCATCTCGACGATGGGCCGGCGCGGCCTGGCCGTGAAGGCCGACGTCGCGAGCTTCGCCGACGCACAGGCGATGGTCGACGCGACGCTGAAGCAGTTCGGCCGCCTCGACATCCTGGTCAACAACGCCGGGATCAACCGCGACGCCGTCGTCTGGAAGATGACCGAAGAGCAGTGGGACGAGGTCGTGGCGACGAACCTCAAGGGATACTTCAACTATATCCGGGCCGTGGCTGGCGTCTTCAAGCAGCAGGGCGCCGGTAAGATCGTGAACATCACCTCGATCAACGGCTTGCGCGGCAAGTTCGGCCAGTCGAACTACACCGCGGCGAAGGCGGGCATCATCGGGCTTACCAAGACGGTGGCGCGCGAGCTGGCGAAGTTCAACGTCAACTGCAACGCGGTGGCGCCGGGGCTGATCGAGACCGACATGGTGAAGCAGGCGCCCGAAGAGGTGCGCAGGAAGGCACTGGACGAAATAGCGCTTGGACGCATCGGGACGCCGGAAGACGTGGCGGCCGTCGTCACGTTCCTGTGCACGGAGCGTGCGCGTCACGTCACGGGCGAGGTGATCAAGGTGGATGGGGGACAATACATCTGATTCACGGAGGCTTTGGGCTTTAGGCTTTGGGCTTTGGGCTTTGGGCCTGACTGGGCTCAGGGCCTGAGGCCTACCCAAGGCCCAAGGCCTAAGGCCGACAAGGATCAAAACATGCGTGAGGCGGTGATTGTCGAGGCGGTTCGAACCCCCGTTGGGCGTTTCGCGGGCGCGTTGAAGGACGTGCGGTCGGACGACCTTGCTGCGCGCTGCATCGCGGAACTCGTCGCGCGCGCGCGTCTCGACCCCGCGCTGGTCGAAGACGTGGTCTTCGGCTGCACGAACCAGGCGGGCGAGGACAATCGCAACGTCGCCCGCATGGCGCTGCTGCTCGCCGGCCTGCCCGTGACCGTCGCCGGCCAGACCATCAATCGCTTGTGCGCCTCCGGCCTGAGCGCCGTGACGACGGCCGCGCACGCCATCAGGGTCGGCGAGGGCGACGTGTTCATCGCGGGCGGCACCGAGTCGATGACCCGCGCGCCGTTTGTGTTCGCAAAAGCCGACGCCCCGTTCGGGCGCGAGGTGAAGGTTTACGACTCGACGATCGGATGGCGGTTTCCGAACCCGAAGCTCACAGCCATGCATCCTCCGCTCGGGATGGGCGAGACCGCAGAGAACGTGGCGGAGCAGTACCACCTGACGCGCGAGGAGCAGGACGAGTTCGCGCTGGGCAGCCAGAAGAAGTGGGCGGCGGCACACGCCGCGGGACGGTTCAACGACGAATTGATCCAGGTCGTGATTCCGCGGCGCTCGGGCGACCCCGTCGTCGTGGACCGCGACGAGCATCCGCGCCCGGACGCGACCATCCAGCAACTGGCGAAGCTGCAACCCGCCTTCAGGAAGGGCGGAACAGTTACGGCGGGCAATTCGAGCGGCATCAACGACGGCGCGGCCGCGCTGCTGCTGATGGAACTCGAGACGGCGCGTCGTCTCGGCTACGCTCCGCTGGCGAGGGTCGTCGCCACCGCGGTGGCCGGCGTCGATCCCTCCTACATGGGCCTCGGCCCAATCCCCGCCACGCGCAAGGCGCTCGAACGCGCCGGCCTGACGATCGACGACATCGACCTCGTCGAGCTCAACGAGGCGTTCGCCGCCCAGTCGCTCCCCTGCATCCGCGAGCTCCACATGGATCCCGCGAAGGTGAACGTCAGCGGCGGCGCGATCGCCATCGGCCATCCGCTCGGCTCGACCGGGGCGCGGTTGATGACGACGCTCGTTCACGAGATGAAGCGGCGCAAGGCGCGCTACGGTCTCGTGACGATGTGCGTCGGCGTCGGCCAGGGAATCGCGACGATCGTGGAGCGGATGTAGGAGCCGGAAGCCATGGAAAATTGGACCAGGTCCAATTTGCAATTCTGTAATCGGTCGGATGGCATTCCGGCGGCCAGCTGATAGGCCCCGTCCGCTTAACCACAGGACAAGGCAATTTCGTCCCCTTCTGGTGTCGCCATACCGGTCGAGACGGGCCGACGGCTGCGGCGAAGGGGATGTTCCAGGGTTTGGTGGGGGCCAGCTTCCTTGATCCAGTTCTCGCTTCCGTACGGTCTGCCGGTTTCGGCAGACGTGCGGAGCGCGTCCAGTTCGGCGCTTGGCGGCCGCAGGTTCACGAGGGTCCGCCACCCGGTCGGGAGCGGGAGCGGCCCAGGGACAATGACAGGTTGTTCCGAGGTGGGCGACACGCAGGCTTCCGGTTGCAGCCGTTCGGCCAAGCTTGACCACGGCCAGTCTTCTGCTTTGTCCACCAACCCCGCACGACGGGCATTTGCCTCCACGTATCGCACCACATTGTAGTAATACTTCGAGGTTTCCACCGGGAAGCATCGAAACCGTTCTTGGTACACGTGACCCTCGCCGACGGTCTTCGTGCGTCTCCGAAAATAGGTTGCATGACGCAGGGCGAGCCAGTGCACGAACTCGGAGATTGCATCGTCATGAAGCGGCCACAAGACTAGCCTGGATTTCCACGGAGGGGAATTCGCCTAAGCTGGACCGCTGTCGGCGGGGCCGTTGTACGTCGTGAGCCGGAGGGGCCGCCCTCCCCACCAAGGGACCGCGACCGGGTTGTCCATCAGGCCCGAAGCCAGCACGATCGGCAGGTGTGAGCGGCGATGGAAGCTGACCTCGACCTCGTCCTCGGTAATCGTCACAGTCGCCGGCATCGCGACGAGGTCACGGAAGATCTGGCGGGCCTGCGCGTCGC
>Ga0315282_10002685_pt1 | contig 32389 bp, 29 predicted proteins | sample YL17G07_20_MG_FD_203693 | JGI IMG/M metagenome (GOLD analysis project Ga0315282, IMG submission 203693) | Sediment microbial communities from Yellowstone Lake, YNP, Wyoming, USA - YL17G07_20 | ecosystem: Environmental > Aquatic > Freshwater > Lake > Sediment | place: USA: Wyoming | collected...
TATGACTTGTGCTTCTCAATAACATGCAGCTATTATATCAATGAATCTCCCATCGAGAGAGATTCATTGATATGTTTTTCATCCCCGACTAAAAGTCGGAGCATTCAAACATAATTTCTCGTAAAGACTATGAATATTAAACGAGCATTCAGGGTATGGCAGAGACACGCAACGGTTTATACAAAGCTCTATAAATCAAGTATAGCTCTGAATTTCATAGAACCAATTCTCTATCTTGCCGCCTTAGGGCTTGGCCTGGGTGCTTTTGTAAAAGAAATAAACGGCGTGCCTTATATAAAATTTATAGCCCCAGGAATCATCGCATCCTCTTCCATGTTTGCTGCAACCTACGAGTGTACTTACGGAACTTATGTCCGAATGACCTATCAGAAGACCTTCGATGCGATACTGGCAACACCTGTCAATATTAATGACCTTGTGGCTGGTGAATTAATCTGGGGAGCTACGAAAAGTGTGCTCTATGGCACGATAATCATGTTGGTAATCTCTCTCTTCGGGCTTGTTGATTCCCCCTTGATAATCTTTGTAGTCCCTTTTCTCTTTATAGGTGGTCTGATTTTTTCTGAGATATCTGTCATTGTTGCAGCTATTGTTCCAGGAATAGAATCCTTTAACTATTTCTATACCATCTTCATGACCCCTATGTTTCTTTTTTCAGGGATCTTTTTCCCCCTCGATACCCTTCCTCCCATCATTTCGAAGATTGCCTTCTTCACCCCCCTTTATCACCTTGTTAATATCTGCAGGTCCTTCTCATCAGGATTACCATCCCAAACTTTGTCAGACATTGCCTGGATTCTTGCTGCAGTCGTACTCCTCACCCCGTACCCTTTCAGGCTGATGCGTAAGAGGATAATAGAATGAAAAACAAAGTGTTTCGTAAGGGCATAAGAAAAGAAACGTTCAACCCACTCAATTGTTTTTTATGAGATTTTTCTATTTTAAAAATATTCCGGATTTGCTATATTTTAAACAGTTTTAGGGAAATACGACAGTTCGTATAGTAATTGTTATGTGTGAGAGGTTAAAAGATGAATATTCCAAGTTTACCAACAGATAACCTTTATAAGTTTATGGCGCTTAGTGGAATCATATTAATTATAAGTAGCTTTTACATCGTTTGGAAGCACGCTGACAGATCCCAAGAGTTACTCAGAGAGCTGAATGCAGGTTTAGCTGTTGAAAACACTTATTCAGATAATCGAGGGTCGGATTTACCGAATTTAAAATTAAAGTTAGAAGAACTTAAATTTATACTCAAAGAAAAGCCATCGTATATGACCTTCTTATTAATAAGTCAAATTATCGGTTGGGTTCTAAGCATAATAGGCTTCGTACTTTGGTATTTAAGAGTTCAAAAATATCAAGATATTATATTAGCAGAACAAGCAAGGTCATTAAGAACCGATAATAATTCACAAACAAAATAGGAATTTGATAACAGCGATATCGTAACAGAATTCTTACATAACCACTCACTCAAGAGGGACGCGTCAAAAAACGCCGCGCCCCGTGGCTCAATCGTTGGCGCAGAGAGGCGCAGGGCGGCTTTGCCGCCAGAGCGCATATAATAAATAAAGGCAAATAGAGTAACAGCGATCATGCAGCAGACCTTCGAAGAACAAGCTGAAAAGTTTATCTTACGCTATGAACTGACAACAAAAAATTAATAAAAAGAAATCGGAAAATAATAAAAACAACTGTGTCTGCGCCAACGAGGGCGTATGAGCAATCGATTCGCTTATGAAATACATATAATCATAAATAGAAAGCGCCAACAAGCGAATCGAACAGACCCCCTTCGGGGGCTGCTCATCCGCCCTCGCTGGCCTGCAAGAAAGAGGAAGATGAGACCATGAATCTAAAGATCGCTATCAGGAACGAGACGCATGATGACGTCTGCGCAATAACAGAGGTGACTATCGCAGCGTTCAAGACCTTGGAAATCAGCAACCACACAGAGCAGTTCATCATCGAGGCGCTGCGTGCCGCCAAAGCTCTTACGGTATCGCTGGTCGCAGAAATGGATGGTCGAGTAATAGGGCATATTGCTTTCTCTCCCGTGACCATTTCCGACGGCACACCAAACTTGTATGGACTTGGGCCTGTTTCCGTTTTACCGGGGCACCAGCGAAAGGGCATCGGCAAAGCACTAATAAAAGAAGGATTGTCACGTCTGAAAGATATGAATGCCCGAGGATGCTGTCTCGTGGGGCATCCGGATTATTACAGGAAATTCGGGTTCAGGAACATGTCTGGACTTGTTCTTGAGGGCGTGCCACAGGAGGTATTCCTCGCGCTATCTTTCGACGGACATACTCCGCAGGGCACCGTCACTTTCCACGAAGGATTCAAAGCGGATGGCCAACAAGAGGGTGCAGGCGACGCTTTACAGCGCGTCTGACCCTCGGCGTTAGCTGACAAATAATGAAAATATTCTTATGTATCTTGGCCATCGCTCAATTTGCCGTTATTTGCGTTTCCCGTACAAAATATGACCAGCAGCTCGAAACAACAGATTTAGAAAAATCGCAGGTGATAACCCTTCACAAAAAAAACATCTCAAAAAGAAGTTTATTCTGGAAAAACATACGGACAACCACCATATTTTCATTGACAATACCCCGACAATACCTCGACAATACCTCCAATAACTCCGTAATAAATATAGTTATCCTATCATACTTCAAAAATTGTTCAATGCATAAACAGGATTGTTTCGTTCATTGACAAGCAGGGTTATTTTTCATATACTGGCAGATAAATTATATAGTAAAAAATAAGTTGGGCACAGTACTAAGAAAAATAGAATATAAGGAGGAGTAGAATGAACAGGGTAATGCACATCGGTTTTTTTTGTGTCATATGCCTTATGGTTTTAGGAGCGTTTTCCATAACTGGGGCGCAATCTGAACTTAAGGACATGCCGTATTTTTCCGGGATGCCAAATTACGAGATTTGGGATGCTGATGACAAGGAGTTTGATGAGTACAAGTTCTGCGACGGGAAGAAACCCGTGACGGTAGAAGGCAAACTTTGGAAACGGGAATATGGCTTGAAGAATGAAGGTAAAGAGGCGAGTGGCCTCCAGATAATCCGTAATTACTCAAATGCCATCAAGAGCATGGGTGGAACAATACTCATCGAGGGAACCAAAGAAGCAATAGAGGCGGTTTGCCCAGAAGGGGAAGGGTATGCCCGTCAGGTAAATGGAAGAGTTGTCAAGGGAGGAAAAGAACTCTGGGTTGAAGTCGGCTACCATGAATATAACGGCACTTATTTGATAACAGTACTCGAGAAGGAGGCTATGAAACAAGATGTCACGGCAAGTAACATGTTCGATGCCCTCAACCGTGAGGGGCATATCGCACTTTACATAAACTTTGATACCGGCAAGTCAACTATTAAACCTGAATCCAGGCCCATTGTTGATCAAATAGTCCAGATGATGAAGGCAAACCCTGACCTCAAGATAAGAGTGGAGGGCCATACGGACAACATGGGCAACCCGAAATCGAATAAGACCCTCTCTGATGAGCGGGCAAAGTCAGTTGTTGCAGCTATAGTCGCCAAAGGCATTGATGCTAAACGTATGAGTGCTGCAAGCTATGGCGAGGATAAACCTATTGCCGATAACAAAACAGAAGAAGGCAGGGCAAAGAACCGCAGGGTCGAGCTGGTAAAGAAATAAGACGGCAGGACTTATGAAGCCTTACTACAATTATTGCATATAGTAAAGGACTTCTTAAAATGGAGAACAATCGGGGCCAAGATAAGTGAGATTCTGCTACTTTTCTCAAATCTTTAATCTCAGCCTCCGAAGAGCCACCTCTTCAGATTCCATAGGTGTAAAAGCTTCTGGGTAAGTGCTGTTTGATCAACCTTTGTCTCAAGATCCTTGAGTTCAATGCGGAGGCTTTCTATTTCTGCATCCTGTGCCCTTTCAAGCCCACCGTCAGCGATAAAATGTCTTACCTTATCAAGCTCACCTGCATCGAGCCATACACCATGCATACCACACTCATCGATTATTACACCTGATAATTTTGCAAAATTCTTTCTATTCATCAGCTTTCCACACCGAACACAGGGTATATATTCAACAGGATCTGTTAATGGTTCACGGAGATATTCACCTTTATCATCTTCTTTCCTGTAAACATCATACTCTCTGGTAAGGATGTGAAACTCACCCCTGTCCAGCCACATGCCACTGCATTTCGGACAGATGTCATATTCTTCGCCATTCTCAAATAGAATTTTCAGAGGCACCTTGCAACGCGGACATGCAGGGGGAAGAGGCTTTTCCGTAGTATGTAGATGACCTCCGCAAAAAGGACAAATCTTATAATTTATGTTTATATCCTTCCTACAATATTCGCACTGCTTTGTCTCTTGCATACTCCTCTTTACTTTTCCCTATTCCTTAGTTATCGAAAAATATGCTTCTACATTCCACCCATAGAATCACCTGGCAGGTCTCCAAAAAAGAATGTGTTAAAAACTTCTGGTATCAGCCTTATGAAAGCAATCACCTTACCATCCTTAACCCTGTAATAGACTTCAAGGAGATCATCTCTTCCATAAACAAAAGGATGATACAGAGGCCTCAATTCAAATCCAATGATATTTCCTTTTTCATCGAGAATCTTGCTTAATTGTGAGCGCCAGAAGGCATTGTGAAAACTGACAAACTTTTTTGCTTCACTCAGGGCATCTCCTGCGGTAACTCCTTTTTTCACCTTATAATCATATTCAGGTGCATAAGGTTCAAACTCATACCGGTCCCCTTCCTTATCAAGAATAACGAGTGTTTCTAAATCATTAATGTGTCTTCCTCCATACAAGATAAGAGTAAAGGTTCCAGTTACTTCTTGATCCTTCGCTTCTACAGTCTTTAAGTATCTTGCAGCATCTGCTGAAGAAACACAGGCTAAAAGGAGCAAAAAGGGGAAAAGAGTAAACATTAAAGTTTTCATAGGTTTTTTCATATAACCACCTCCTATTTTTATGCTTTCTCTTTCTTTAACCTCTCGAGGAGTTTCAGGCTCTCTTCGAGATTCTCGGAATCATTAATAATTTCGAGGATGACCCCGATATCCTTCTTCCTCTTGAGAAGATACCCGAGGGCTTTCAACTCTCTACAGTCTTCCAAAAGACCCCAATGATCTCCGAGACCGCCATCATGAAGGCCACTATATCTATGAAGGTGTATAAAACTCAGTTTATCTATGATATCCGGTTCAAGTTCCCTCACAAATCTTACTGAGTCTATACCTGCTGCCTCAACATGCCCTATGTCGAGAGTAACAGAAGTTGCAAATTTTCTCCAGAACCATTCTATATCATGTGTATTATTTGCATTCTCGATCGAAACAGGACATATTTCTGAAAGTTCGAAAAGGGCTTCTCGGTAAGCCTCAGCATAAATTCCTTCAAGCCGTGTACCCCACGGTGTAGTCTCATCGTGCACGATGAGAGCTAAATCCACATTTCTTGCAATGTAGCGCATTTCTTGCATTGTCTTTGCTCTCTGGTTACCTCTTGTCTCAGAAAGAAAATACCCCACAGGGTGTATCACATATTTGCGATTCGCGGTGCGGCAAGCAGAAACCGCCTTCAACATGTGGTCCATTCCCTCTCTAAAACCTCTGTACACAGATATCTGAATGAGATCCGCAGGGTAAAGACCAACTTCTTCCTCTTTTACTACTCTGTAACCATAGAGCATTTCTTTATTTTAACTTTTTTCCCTTGCCTCTGCCATTGTTTCCTTCTTTATTTTCTCCTAAATTTCTTGAATTGTTGTAAGATTAAAAGCTTTCATTATTACAATAAAAATATAATCTAAGGGGAGGTAAGGTGACTTCGGCAGACCTGTATTTAGAAAAGGTAGATTTTTTGAAATATCTTAAGAAAACTAATTGTGCCGAGTGTGGCATTGCATCGTGTGAAGAATTTATCAATGCCCTCAGAAAGGGGATGAAGAGACCTCAGAATTGTCCTTTCCTCAGTAACAATGAGGCTTATGCTTTTGAGGTGGCCCTAAAGGCTAAGGATTTGTGGCCTGAGGTACCCCTTCTTACGCACCCAAGGCCGAGTTTAATTGGACCCGTGGAAATAAATAATCCAAACTTTGAGTCATTAGTGCTTATTTCAGGCAATAATGATTATACTGAGCAGGTTCTTCTGACTACTTTAGGAACAACAATAAGCCCTTTCTTTGTTCTCTTTGTGGATACTGATGGAAGCACTGTTGATATGTCAATGATTTATCAGATCCTTACAGCAGAAAGAATCCATAAAGCAATTAAAGAGGCAGACATACAGGAAAAGGCAAAGAAGAGAGCAATGATCATTCCAGGCTTTGCATCTTCTCTCAAGGCAGATATTGAAAAGTTGACAGGCTGGCAGGTTACAGTCGGACCGATCTGTGTAGCAGAACTTCCTCTTTTCCTTGCTGAAATTTGGGTCCCACAAGGAAAGTAAAAAAATATTCTGTTTGTAAATAGTCTGAATAAATTATAGAGAGCATTTAGGTAAGCTCGTCAGAAACTTTTTGGAACAAGGGGCTGGGGATTATCCCCAGCCCCTATTTTTAACAGATATTACGGTGCGGGGGGATTAATCGTGAAGTAATTGTCACTTACATCTGTACCCAACACAATCCCATTTACATCTACCAGCTCAACCTTTACCTTACACTGGGTCCTTGTCTGTTCTACATCTGGCACTGTCCAGAGATAACTTCCGGGATTGCCTGTAAGGGTTTTTATTCTTTCCCATTTAGCTCCAGCATTTCTTGTAAACGTCAACCTTACTTTCGCTACTGGGGTTCTTCTCGTGCCATTCGTTGTCCATGTAATTGTATAAGGATCTGTATAAGGATCTCCTGATGTCAAAGATATCCCAGGATCACTCGGTGCATCTAATTTTATTACCTCTATCGTAAATGTAGAATCTGATCGGTCTGAGCCTACCTTTGTACCGGTTGCATCATATCCTGTTACCCTTACCAGGCATTGTCTTTTGTTACCTAATGGTTTAGGTACTGTCCAGGGATAGCTTGTGCCTGACGCCTTCTTTTTTATGAAATTCCATGTCGTCCCATTATCTGTTGAAAATTCCAGGTCAAATGCCACCTCTACTGGGGCATTCCAGCTTATGGGGTACGATGGTAAACCCGAAGGTATCACCTCTCCTCCATTTGGATCAATGACGATTATTGCTCCATTCTGTGTCACGGTAAATGTTTGCCCTTGTATATCTATGGTTCCTGTCCTCAAGGTAGTGAGTGTATTGGCTGCAACTGTATATTTTACTGTCCCATTTCCGGTACCACTACTACCAGAAGAATTGGTTATCCAGTCCACACTGCTCACGGCATTCCAGGTACATTCACTCTGTGTAGTCACATTAACACTACCCTTACCACCAGAGGCAAAGAAGGTTTTGCTTTTTGGTGAAATGGAGTATGTGCATGGATTAAATGTTACTTTCACCGTTTTATTCGTATTCATCGCCACTGTACATGTTTTTGATCCACCTGTGCATGCACCCGACCATCCAGCAAAAGTAGAACCTGCATTAGCAGTGGCTGTAAGAGTTACCTGCGTGCAGGCTTTGAATGTATCTGAACAGACAGAACCACAGTCTATGCCAGCAGGGTCACTTGTGACGGTACCAGAACCTGTACCGGCTTTGTTTATTGTAAGAGTATATTGGGAAACAGGAAGGCTTATGCTTAACTTTGATACAAAGACATCCATACCTCCATTACTAACTTCATTGAAAGCACCGGAAGTTGTTGGAAAATCTGAGGAGTCTGTTTCACCAGCCACATATACATTTCTCCTTGAGTCTATGGCGATATCTGCAAAAAAACACTTATCAAAACAGGTGCCTGTATTGAAAGCGTCATTACCCGTTCCACCAAGAAATGTAGAGTAGAGCAATGGTGATGTTAAATCTCCTTTTAATGTTGTTACAAAGGCATCGGTGAAGCCACCATTATACACAGGATAGTCAGCATTTTTTGTAGGGAAGCCTGATGATCCGGTATAGCCAGTTACATAGACATTTCCACATAAGTCCAGGGCAATGGAAGTGGCAGATTCATTTAAACTGCCACCTAAAAATGTTGAAGCAAGGAGAGTAGTTAAATCTCCGTTGAGTTTTGATATAAAGGCATCACGAGAAAAATTGTACAAAGGATCATAAGCTTCAGATGTTGTCGGAAAGTTTGTTGAAAGAGTTTCACCAGCAACAAGTATATTTCCATTGCGAGTTACAACTATTGAATTGGCTTTGTCATCACTCCCCCCACCTAGATAAGTGGAAGCAATGAGAGTCGTTAAATTTCCTTTGAGCTTTGATACAAATGCATCAGACAAACCGTTATAAGAAGTATCATAAGCATTAGATGTTGTCGGATAATTTCCTGAAAAGGTAGCACCAGCTACATAGATATTTCCATTTGTATCTGAAGCCATAGAATAGGCAGTATCATTCAGACTGCCGCCCAGGAATGTTGAAGCAAGAAGAGGGCCTGTCAAGTTACTATTCAGCTTTGATACAAAAACATCAAAAGAGCCATTATAAACGATATCATAGGCACCAGATGTTACCGGAAAGTTTGCTGAAGAGGTCTCACCACTTACATAAACACTCCCATCGCTGCGTATGAGTATTGAAGTGGCAGATTCGCTACCGCTACCACCGAGAAATGTGGAAGCAAGGAGAGTTGTCAAATCTCCATCAAACTTAGATACAAAAGCATCACTAGCATTAAGGGTTCTATCAAATGCATCCAAAGTTGTCGGGAAATCTATTGAGAGAGTTTTTCCAGCCACATATACTTTTCCAGAGCTGTTGATGGCTATAGCATTTGCAGATTCACCGTTAATGCCACCCAGGAAGGTGGAGGCAAGGAGAGTAGTCAAATCTCCGTTAAACTTTGATACCAAGACATCAAAAGAGGCATTATAGGTAGTATCAAAGGCATCCGATTTCGTCGGAAAGTCTGTTGAGAGGGTTGCCCCTGTTACATATATGTTTCCGTCACTGTCAATGGCCATAGCATTGGCATAATCTTCAGAGCTTCCACCCAGATACGTTGAGGCAAGGAGTGGATCAATCACAAGCTCTTTTGTTCTGTCATAATCTCCTACTTTAAAGCCATAAGCTAAGTCTGGGGTTAGGTATTGGGGATTAGGGGTTGGTGTGTTGTAAGCTACTTCTATATTAATCCTGTTGCCATCAATCTCCTGGTAAGCCACTGGTTTTGTGAACCTAACTGTCCCAAGTTCAGTCTCTACATCGAGACCTCCTGATTCATTGATTTTGAGTCCTTTTGCACCTTTCAGTCTTACCTTTATATCCTCAGGGTTGGCACCAGGTATTATAGAGAATATCTTTTCAACATTATTCTCATAAGCTTTCAACCTAAGCTCTATATTTCTATAAACCTCTCCAAGACTAACGAGCTCATATGTGGGGATATTGCTCTTCCACTTCGTTGGGTCTTTTCCAACAAAGTAACTAACCTTAGTAATTGATTTTCCTTCACCCTTTATATCCTTAACTACACCTCCATAAAGCTCTTCTTTAAGAGCCAATCCCTTTACGACATTATCTTCACCAATCTTATGGAAGGAATAAACTACCTCACCTTTTTTTGTTACAAAGACAGTGCCTCCAATCGTCTTGGCATAGAACTTAACCTGTTCAGCAGTCTGTCCCTGATTTGTTATGAAAGGCACATGAAGCTTTGCAATAGTGTGGGTGATTGCTTGGGCTTCAGTCCATATGAATGTAAGGACCAAAAGTGTGATGAGTATAGATAGAACCTTTAATAAATGCTTTTTTCTCATTGCTTTCCCTCACTTCCCCTTGAGGTAAGATTTATTTAAAACTACCACAAATTTCCTCTCTTTATCAATGAAAATCTAATAAAAACAGACTCTTTGATCCATCGAATGAAAACTCAAAATAACCTGTCAGATATCAATGGGAAATATTCTGAGTGTATGTTACACTACCCCAAATTCTCATTTGGAGGTAATATGGAAAAAGATTCCTCCCAGAGAAAAGCAAACCCCTTAAGGATACAGCTTTTGAGGAGTCTACCGCTTTCCGTCAAAGAATCCCTTTCGAAAGAAGAAGTCGACGCTATTCTCCATAAGGATGTTTGGCCCGATTCTCTTATTGAAAAGCTCAAGGGTTACTTTGAGGAAGATTAATACTGAGTAATTGAACTCTTCTTCGGTACTGTTATCAGGAAGGTAATGTGCAGGATATAGTCACAAAAGCAATTTCTCACGGTGTTTATGTTGTTACCGTGCGAACAAAAGAGAAAATCAATGGTATGACAGCAGCATGGGTATCACAGGTCTCCCTTAACCCCCTAATGCTGATGGTCTCCATTGCTCCAGCAAGACATACCCATAATCTGATCAAGGAGTCAGGTTACTTCGCAATAAATGCTCTGACTGAGGACCAAGTAAATATAGCCAGGCATTTTGGTTCCAAGAGTGGGAGGACAGTAAACAAGTTTGAAGGACAGTCGTATTCCGATACACCAAAGGGCTCACCTGTTCTCGAAGGGGCATTGGCCTATTTTGAATGTAAATTAATGGATACTTTTAAAGCGGGGGACCATACACTCTTCATCGGAGAAGTTGTTACTGCAAAGCTTTTAAGGGATGACAAAAAGCCTTTGATATTTCATTGGGAAGATTATTTTTAGCGCCACTATATAGCTGACCTTTCCTCCTGATACTTGGCAAGGACGTCCCAGAAGGCTCCTCTAAAGCCTTCCCTTATTGCGTCTTCGATTACTTTGTTAGCGTTGTAATTGTAGTTTTGGTTTGATTCCTCTTTAGAATTGAAGTAAAATCGTTCGTCTCCCTTTACCAATTCTTTTATGAATTCGTCTACCCCATCTCTGATAGTCTCATTCAGATAAAAATAAGGACGCAAAAGGGAGGAGGGAACTTGATACCCTGAATCCTTAAGGTATTCATGAAAAGCCGTTCCTGGATACACCCTTATCCCGTAAGATGTGCCCACCCTGAAGGGTTTAAGGGTCTTCGTATCTTCGATTACCTTTTTTATAGAATCAAAGGTTTCGCCTGGCGCACCAAGGAGGAGGTCTACCATAACCTTGATACCCTCCTCCTGGCATATCTTAACTGTTCTTTTCACATTCTCATATCTGTAACTCTTGTTGAGAAAAGAGAGCATTCTGTCATCGGTATGATCAACGCCAAAATTTATCCCCTTACATCCAGCCTTTCTCAGGAGGCGGGCTAATTCCCGATCCATGACGTCGGGTACCCCGTAGGCATACCATGATATTTTCTCTCCCAATCTGCTGTCTATAAGAGCCTTACTTAAAGATTTCACATACTCTATAGAAAGATTAAACTCAGAATCGCACAGGTGATAATGAGCAATGCCATCTTTAAGGAGCTGTCGTACCTCATCTATCACGGATTCTATGGACCTGAATCTCACTCTCCTTGCTTTTGCAATAGGGTCTGCACAGTATATACACTCCCTGTTACACCCCCTCATAGTTTCGATTCCTGCCATTCCTCCCTCCCGATAATAAGAGAGATTGTCAATGAATCCACGTTTCGGTCTGAAATCCTTCAAAGGAAAAAGTGGGGCATAGAGGATGCCTTTAGGTCTGACCCCTGCTGAGACAAGACTCCCCAAAACCTCCTCTCCTTCTCCCCATATTCCAGCATCAGCTCCTGTGTAAAGTAGTGTCTCTAAGGGCATGATGGAAAAACCGACTCCTCCCAGGATTGCAGGGATTCCTTTTGCCTTTACTTCTGATACTACTGACTTTATTTTGTCCAGGAAAAATTCAGTCGTAGCATAACAACTATCATCAATATTTCTGACCGTGATCCCAACGCAATAAGGGGAAACCTTTTCAAGAACATCAGAGAGGCTTTCCTTATGGATATTCATGTCATACAACAAAACATTGTGTCCTTTCTCAATGAGGAAGGATGAGATATACTCAAGTGCCAGGGGGGCCACAGGTGGACTTATGTCATTGGGATTAACAAGCAGTACCGTTTTCATCAAGAAAACCTCCTGTAACGCTAAATAATATTCCTATAGAATAAGTAGAGGATATAGTACTTGTTGTCCCGAAAATAACTATTCAAATCTCCCACTCCCCCCTTTTCTAAAGGGGGGAGTGGGAGGCTTACTAATTTCATGTTCGTTTGTGGAGATGCAATAGTCTAACATCGTCTCTATAGCTGAAGCAGCGTAAGGCCTGATGCTGGGTCAAATTTCCTTCGGGCATCAATTCCCTCTATCTCTATAATAACAGCTTCAAGAACGAGAAATGTCTCTGAAATCTCCCTTAGGCAGCCTACCTTAACCATATCTTTCTTTCCGAAGGCACCATGGAAATGAACCTTTGGTCCTGATTCATCCCAGAATATTGTGCCGATACCCAAGACTTCATGACTCTCCTTTATTTCCCTCCATACAGGTGTTGGAGGTATCTCATCTCTTTCAGGACCAACAACCACCCTCCCCTGTCTTATTCCTCCAAGAAGAAAGAATATGGCACTTCGTATTGCTTCCTTTTTTGCAACGTCATTGATACTTACCAGAATATCTTCCTTATCTTCAAATCTCGCTATCACAACCCTTCCTGTCTTACCGATCTGATACTTCATAAAACCTCCTGCAAAATATCTTAATTTTAGACTGACTGGATGAATACTCCCTGCAGTAAGCTGCAGGATATCTAAAATATCCCCTCCCTTGACGGGAGGGGCTTGAGGGGAGGGTGAAACATTAGAGTCACCCCCACCCTAACCCTCCCCCCTCAATGGGGAGGGAAGTACGAAGTACCCCTGTAGCAAAACTACAATTAATAACAGTTTAATCTTCAGTCCTTATAGGTGAAAATGTCTTTGGAGAACATTCAATCCTTTAATCTCTCCTGTACAAATTCCTCTAAGACTACTGACACTTTTTTTATTGCCTCTTCCTGCGGCAAGTAATAAAGGAATTTGTCTATATAATCTCTTTCTAATAACAACCGAAAGGAAGGCCTGAAATGAAGATCATATACCCATGAGAGATGCATGAGTTTAAAATCATTCGAAGTCTTTAACTGCGATAGAGAAGCCATCTGTCCTCTCTGAATGCATGAGAGAACTTCCTCTGAATAATCCGTTGTATCTGGAAGTCCAAGCCCTACCGCAGATGCCCTTTCTTTTTCAGGAGTCTCATAATATTCTAAAAATACTCGCCATATATCCAGTTTGTCCGCGTCCTTTATTAATTTAATAAAGAATATAATATCCTCTTTTTCTATTTTGGGAATCGAAAAGACATTGTGGAACCTTACTGCTTTGATAATCAATTCCTGTTCGCTATCAGGGAGATTCTGTAAAGTCTTTTCCTCAATGAGTGTCTGGGCTCCCAGATATCCGTGATTGACAGAGTTGCGATCTCTGAAAGTCTTATACTTTGCATACTGCGGGAATCTTCCGATATCGTGGAAAAGTGCTATTACCTCAGCCAACATCACCTCTTTATCGCTGAGAGTCAATTCCAAGCCAATCTCTATAATGTTTTTACATACATTGAAGGTATGTTGTTCTTTGAGAGAAATATTCTTTTGATCTTCCTTATTTGGTGAATAGAAAGATCTAACATAATCAGAAAACCAGTTTTTAAAAAAGATTAAATCGTCCCTGATCATCCTTAAATTATACTGTATTAATATCTACAAAGAAGTTCCCGTTTTCCTGGAGATTCCCCTATTTTAATAAAATTGTTGTTTCAGTAATCTCCCCTTCCCCCTCTTTAAAAAGAGGGGAATAAATTACTTTTATAATATTAGCACCATATTAACCCACCAGTTGCATAAATTTTCTTCGCTTGAGGAGGCAGATGTGATGAAAAGCCCTGCCATCGACACCTTACAGCCCTCCCATGTGGTCTGCCAGCCTTTTCAGGAATACACAAAAGGTGAAATCTACGGTCACGTGTATCAGAATAAAATCTTGTCGATTTGCAGGGGTTTTCAGCATTTCTGCCTCCTTGTTAATGCAACGTTTGGGTTAAGTCACCCTTTTATAAAGGGGGATGGAGGGGGATCACTAATTTTCATCCCAAATCCAGCGATAACAACAGTAAGCGGTTAATTTACCTGTCATTGCGAGCACTCGAAGGGTGCGCGGCAATCTCCTCAGCAAAGGCAAGATTGCTTCGTTTCACTCGCAATGACAATCCTTATCGCTGAATTCGGGTTCATGTTTTTTTTTGTAAATCAGACATGTAAGTCTCTTTTAGAACGAGTCTATGATTCTTTCTATCCTCCTACCAGGATAACAGTTACATTGGGGGTTGAAAAAGACATTGCAGAAATTTCTTCAGGAGTTCCCTTTGTAATCTTTTCATCAGGGTAACCGAGCTTTTCACAGACGAAGATGAGGGGTGATAAGTCACTAGCGTTGGGTGATGAGATAAGGACTTTTGAAATCTCAGCTGGATTGTTTTCCCTATCAGTAAGGATTGCAATTTTTTTATGTCTTTCAAGCAAAGCAGGAATATCTTTTATTTCATATCTTGGACTTCTTCTCTTTTGAGGGTCTGGGCCTCTGTGAAGACTCATGAGAAAGGCATTGTCCCAGGGCTCCTTTATTCGCGAAAATGCTATCTGGATACTCGAGAGATCTGGCATAATCTCCACCTTATCCTTCCCGAATTCATTGATGACCCTTCTTCCAATACCGAAAAACAAAGGGTCTCCAGAGGCAAGGATGGTTATTATAAGACCTTTCTCTTTGTGCTCGCTGATCCGGGATTTTATGAAGTCTATAGTACCATCCACAGTGTCAATGACAAAGAGTTTTTCTTCCACTTTCTTAAACTCTGTATACCTTTTGAAGACCTCGAAGAGCCTGTCCGAGGAAAGGATAAACTCTGAGTTATAGATAATCTTACGCTCCCTCTTATCAAGGGGTTTGTAGCCAATTCCTATGACATAGATTTTAACCATCAAATAATTAATACGTCAGAATTGCTTACTCTCAAGACGGTTAAGAGATCCTTTTCCTGCTCTTCAATATCGTCTTAAAGGAGACCGTCAGGTAATCTGCTCACATCTCTGTAAAGGAAAACAGGGCCATCTTTACAGACAAACTTGCTGCCATGCTGGCAATGGCCACATTGGGCTATACCACATTTCATTCTCCTCTCGAGGGAAACATAAACCCTGGAAGGAAGGAATCCTCTCATGAAAAGTCCCCTTGAGATGAAGAGCATCATAATTTCAGGTCCGCAGATGAAGGCAAAGGTCTTTATAGGATTGAGCATCGCTTTGTCTAAGAGTTGTGTCACAAGGCCAACATCATAATCCCATTTCATATGAGGCGGAACTTCATCAACGGTTAAAAAAACCTCAATATCTTTTCTATACATATCGATCTCACTCAGGAAGAGCATATTATCAGGACTCCTCGAACCATAAATCAGGGTAACCTTTTCGAAGGAATCTCTCCTCCGTAAAATTTCCTGTACCACAGGTCTTAACGGCGCAACACCAACACCACCTGCAACGAGAAGAATATCTTTTCCTGTGGCATCTTCTAAAGGCCAACACGAACCGTAAGGCCCCCGAAGATATAAGTCATCCCCTTCCTTGAACCTTTCGATGAACTTCGTTACTCTTCCAACTGCCCTTATGGTATGTTGGAATCTGCCTTTAGATACAATCGAGCTTAAGGATATAGGAGCTTCTCCAATTCCAGGATAACCAACCATATTGAACTGGCCTGGTTTTGCACTGTATAAAGAATCCTCAAGGGAAAGGCTGTAAGTCCTTACATCTTCTGTCTCTCTTTGTATGCCTGTAATAACTGCCCTTAGGGGTAAGAGGGGTGTTTTCAACGGATGGGACTCCCCTGGATCTCTTTTGCCATCTCGGTAAGATCGATCTTTGTTGGACACCATGTTATACATCTGCCGCAACCAACAGTCTTTATTACACCATACTGATTTGTGTAGTTTAAATTATGTATTACAAATTGCCTGAGCCGGGATGCCCTTCTCAGCCTGAAATTTCCAGCATGAACCTCTGCAAACCTCAAATCCTGGCATGCATCCAATTGCCTGATTCTCCTTACCCCTTTGAGATCCATACTTGTTTCATCGACAATGTCATAGCAGAAACACGTAGGACAGACCATTACACAATTCGAACAGGAAAGACATTTCTCATCAGCCGTCGTTGTCCACACCGGATGATCGAGGTTTTTCATAAAGAGATCATCAAGCCCGTCAATGTCAATAACCTTTTTGAAACTTTTAAGGACTGTTTCCTCTTTTTCAGACTTGACTCTCCATTCATCAGGGCCAGCCTCTTTCCCTTTTATGGTGAATAGTTCAGAAGCTTTGCTACTTTTAATCTCTACCAAGTAATCCTCGCCGAAATCCGTTAAAATCATATCGTATCCTGCTTGAGCCTTGAGAAAAGGGCCTGCACCTACAGATGAACAAAAACAGTTTCCCGAAACTTGCATACAGTTAAGACCAATAAGAATGGTGCTTTCTCGTCTTGCCTTGTAGAAGGGATCTGGAAAGACTCCGAGGAATGTCCTGTCCAGATAAAGGATTGCGTTGATATCACAGGGGTGGATACCTACAATAACCTGTTTTTCAATCGTTGGAGTAATCTCCTCAATGGATACAGGAGCTTCCATCCTGAATTTCAGTATATCCTCCCTTGGCTTGTAAATAAACATTTTACCAGGTGATAACATCGTTGTTTGGTACTCCATGAAGAGATCAGTGGATGAGGATATTTCTCTAAAGGCTACATAATTTCTTTCTTTCACAGGTCCAAAAACCCTGTGTTCAGACCTAAGGGCATCTATGAACTTGAAGAATGAATCTTTTTTGATTAAAAGGTTAGAACTTCGGAAAACGTTTTCCCCAGTCATACCACTTCCAGACGTCTCTTGTTAGTTCCTCATATTCACCTTTGATATGTTCAAAGAGGCGAGCATTTTCGATCGCTATAGCACCACTGCTTGCAAGAGCAGAGAGGAAATTTATCTCCGATTGGGTAAAGAAATACGGATGGGATGTGTAAACTCTGATCACACCGATAACTGTCCCTCTGATACTGAGTGGCACTGAGAGTATTGATCTTATGCCTTCCCTGATTATCTCTTCAGGATACTGCAACCTTCCATCCTTAGAGACATCAGAGACCGTTACCGCACAACCTTTTGTACACTCAGCATCAATATGGCTTTTCCCCACTTCAATAGGTCCTTTTTTCAAGTATGCTTCGCTGAGACCAAACGTTGCCTTTACTTCAAGTGTCTTCCGTTCCTCATCGAGAAGTCTGATAGAAGCAGCTTTAAAACCGAGTGCTTTTGCCGCATTCTCAACAATCTTTGAGAGCACTTCATTCAGAGAGAGTGTTGAGCTTATAGAGTGTGATATCTCTATGAGGGTCTGCATCTGCTTCCATATCTTTGCCCTGTCGACAAGGATACCTCCAAGGGAAGCAAGTACCCTCATTGTCTGGATCTCCTTATCGTTAAAATCATGAGGCTCCGATGCATATAATCTGATTACTCCTATTGCCTTCTCCTGTACCATGAGGGGACAGCTCAGCGCAGACTTTATCCCTGCCTTTTTTGCTTCTTCAAGATATAACACATGGGGTTCTGCTGTTATATCCCTTGTACTGACACATTCCCCTGACAATACTTTCTGATCAATAGGATGCTTTTCTAAAAGAACAGGACCTCTTTCAAGATATGACTTTGGCATACCGTATGCAGCACCGATCTGGAGGGTTTTTGTTTTCTCATCAAGAAGCCTTATGGTACAACCTTTGACACCTATGATTTCTACTATATTTCTCGCAAGGACACTCAGTGTAGTTTCAAGGTCATAAGAGGAAATCAGATCCTCTAAAAGCTTATACATATCAAATGAGGGCTTGTCTTCTTTCATGCCTAAAAGTTATCAGAATTGCAAGTTCATTGTCAAATGTGTGTCATTGTCAAATGTGGATACAACGGGTTACATTGACAGCTTCATGGAAAACAGTTTAAATTCATTCTAAAAAAAGATGGTTAATAACTACGATGACATTTATTTTATGAGGATGGCACTCGAAGAAGCCAACCTCGCCTATGCAGAAGAGGAAGTCCCTGTAGGAGCTGTCCTTGTAAAAAACGGTAAGGTTATTGCAAGGGCACGTAATCAAAGAGAGACTTCAAAAGATCCGTCTGGGCATGCTGAGATCATCGCAATCAGGTATGGCTCTCAAGAGGGAAAAAACTGGCGCCTGACAGATTCAACACTCTATGTGACAAAAGAGCCATGTATTATGTGTGCAGGTACCATGGTTAATGCAAGACTCGGCAGGCTTGTCTATGGATGTAAAGATGAAAAGGGTGGCGCCGTTGATAGTCTCTACAGGATTCTTTCAGATAAAAGGCTAAACCATCAGGTAGAGGTCGTATCGGGTATCCTCGAACAGGAGTGCTTAGAGATACTAAAAAGGTTTTTCCAGAACCACAGATAATTATAGATAACGCACTAAATGCTTATACATTGTCATTGCGAGCCCGAAGGGCGTGGCAATCTCGTTCATTGAGATTGCGGGAACTGTTCGGAGTTTAATATAACCCAAATCCAGCGATAAGGATTGTCATTGCGAGTAAAACGAAGCAATCTTGCCTTTGCTGAGGAGATTGCCACGCACCCTTCGGGTGCTCGCAATGACAGGTAAATTAACCGCTTACTGTTGTTATCGCTGGATTTGGGTATAAGATTGCTTCGGCTTCGCCTCGCAATGACACTTCATTTAATGTGTTTGTATTATTCACTGTACTGTTACTGGTTACTGGTTACGTTTTAAAGAGTGACTTGAAATTCTAAAACTTTCTCTCCAAACAAGAATCTTTTTCTTACAACTTTAACTTTTACTGTATCTCCAGGTTTTTTGTCAAAGATTGCAATTTTTACGTCCTCAATGGACTCTATCTTCCAATCGTCTATGGAGATTAGGACATCACCTTTCTTAAGTCCAGCTTTAAGTGCAATACTTCTTGGCAAAAAATCTTTTGCTTTTATTCTGCCTTCCTCTTCCTGGAGGAAGATCCCAAGTTTCGGAGAAACAGGTGGTGTTATAGGATTTGGGAAAAGCACAAAGTCTCCGATATCCATAGCAAGTTCTTCGGGGACTCCATTGATTAAAGTAGAATAGTCTTTTCCAGTCAGCCGGAATGCCCTCTTCGGGATACCTGAGCTGAATATGATGTGTTGCTCGCCTGCAAGAACGATCATCTGATGGTCTGGATTATTAGCCATAAATTGTGCGATTGAATGGGCCATGGTCTCATCCCAGAGCGTCTGGGACTGGAAAAAGTAGTCAAAGTTTTTAATATGGGATATTGCATGGAGTTGAAATGCCTTTTTTACCCTCTCTTTGTAATCCTCATCAGGCATATCGATATCCTGAGGGATCTCTTTCTTTTCCTCTTGAGTGAGGGAATCAAGTCCACCTTCCGAAACTTTCTTGACAATTTCTTCCCTGAGATTAAGAGCTACCACAGGGATTCCTTTTGCCCTTGCAAACTCAATAATCTCACGATACAAATAATAATCAAACTTCCACCTTTTAAAATATTCTGAGGCTTTCAGGAATTCCTTTTCACTTATGGCTCCAGAGAGATAATCATCAAGAGCCTTCTGGAATGGCCTTTGGAACATCTCCATGCCGATCGCAAACTTTTTGTCTCTTTGAAAAAGCTCCATGATGATTTCAAGTTGAACTTTATGATCCTCGTAATTTGTATGTCGTTCCCCTACATAGATAACAGGTTTATCAATAACAGCATTAATTATCTCGCTAAGATTCACCATCTTCTTTGGGTCAATCCCCAGCACAGGCTCATAGAGGCTTAAGCTGATTCCCCGCTCAGTCTTTTCGGTAACTTTTTCTATATTTTCACCGCCCTTGAATCGTATCCGGGAATACTTGCCATAACGGAATAATTTTCTTGCTACAGGGTCTACCTCTTCTTTTGTATCGCCATTGGCATAGGCTACGACCTTTTCTGAATTAAGAGGGTTTTGTTGCACGATAAGGGTAAAACCAGCTTCGGGCTTGCTGATTTGCCCAAAGAGCCTTTTAAGAACAGGGCTTTCAAGATCCAAAACCAAGAGAGAGGAAGTTTCGATGTCTTTGTCCTTCACGTCTTGTTCCTCTTTCGCTATAAACCCTTCTTTTGTAAAGACATCGATTAATGCAACATACTTTTCTTTTTTCTTTTCAGGGAAAACAATAAGTCTTTCCTCATCCCCCAGAAGCCGTGCTATAACTGGTGGGTATTCTTTATCAGCAAGCCTTCGCATAAGGTCGTATTCCTCATCAAAAGCTATCCTGATGGCCTTTCTTTCCAGGGGAATCTCGAAGGACTGCCTTTTTTTTTCAATCTGAAGCGTGTCCTTTATCTCACCTTTTTCAGTAACAATTCTGACAGGCAAGGAAAGCCTATATGGCTTTCCTTTCTGAAGAATCTCAAAAGATACTGTCGGGACTCCCTTAAGCACGATAACCCTTATGTCCTTTACATCAAAGGAAGGTACATCCTCTCTTTCAAGCCACTGGCTGAAAAACCACTCAAGGTTATTACCCGATGCTTTTTCAAATGTCTTTTCTACATCAGCCCATGAGGCTTTGGAAAATTTCTTTTCCTCAAGGAGGCCACGTAATGCACTGTAGAATATATCTTCGCCAACAAGATTCTTGAGCATATGAAAGACCATTGCACCTTTTCCATAGCCGATGGCAGCTGATGCAAAATCTCTCCTTTCAATAAAATCCTTGAGCGGAATTTCCTTTGAAGGAGTTACATAACTCTGGTAGTCTGTGAGAATCTTTTTCCTGTGTTGCCATCCTGCACCTTTTTGTTCTTCATAAAGGTGGTCTGATAGATAGGAGGTTATCCCTTCAATCCAGTTTCCACTTTCGTAATCACCATAAACGTAATTTCCAAGCCATTGATGAAGTATCTCATGCCCAAGGGAGGTCTCTGTAATGAAGGGAAGGTGTACAACAGCACGTCCTAAAAGGGTGAATGTAGGCATTGAATATCCTGTGGGTAGGATGTTCTCTACAACAGAAAAGCGTTTATAAGGATACGGGGCGAGGAGCTCTCCATAAAGAGAAAGGTATTTTTTTGTGTATTCCATGTAGGTTTCAGCAAGAGAGATATCTTCAGGAAAAAAATAGGTATAAATCTCAATGCCTTGGTAATTTTCATGCTTTTCTGTGTATAGGCCGGCCACAAGATTAACGCTACTGAGAGGGTGTGGGAAATTAAATGAATACTCTAAGCCCTGGGTGGTATCCGTCATTTTAATTTCATCTGCCTCGGATATGACTTTGAAACCCCGAGGAAGAAGTGCTTTAAGATTCCAGAGAGCCATGCCGTCAAAGGAGGGATACCAACTTGATGTCACAGCGATTCCCTTGTCGCTTATCATATTTTTTGAGACAACGCCAACATTCTCAAGGTTTTCTATTTCCACTTCTCCTGATTCTGGAAAGGAGCCTTCATATGTTACTTCAAGTTTGCCTTTTCTACTCAGTTTGAATATTCCACCCTTTATTTCAGGCTCAAGAGGCTGCCCGTTAAATCTTATGGATATGATTTTGAGGTTTCCTGTAGAAATGATTCTCTCACTGTCTTCTTGGAAAGTGATATGTGCAGTTCCTTTTAAAAGATTGTTCTTTACATCAAATGAAACAGAAAGGTCATATATGGGGAGTGTTTCTTCAGCTCCTGCTATAGCTGCAAGAAATACCATGAATATAAAAGTAGCAAGGATACAAAGTTTCATTTATATATCTTCTTTCTTGCTCTTTATTTCATCTATCTTGTCAATTAAATTTTTCAAAGCTGCAATCATCTCATGAGACAACCTCTGTATGGTGTCCATTCTCTCAATCGCTTTTAAAAGAAGGTCATGTAACTCGTCCTCTGTTACTGACGAGTCTACAAGTTCTAATGTTCCCTTGACAGCTATGATATTTTCGTCAAGCTCGTTTGATAATTCTACTAGTCTGTCATTGCTTTTCGTCATATTTTGTCCCCCTATGCTATGACAATTAACAAATGACGCTGCTGATAAATATTTTTCTTCATTTTAAACCCATAGCCTTCTCAAGACTTGCTTGTGATACCTTATAATTATAAAGGGTCTGTATGTAAGAAAGCTTTGAGTTCGCCAGCAATACCTCCGCATCAGTGACCTCGATGGGGTTTCCAACGCCGGCCGAGTATCTTCCGGTTGCGATTTCAAAGTTCTCCTGCGCCTGTTTTACTCCAAGTTCCGCCGTTGGAATACTGTCCTCTGCTTCCCTGAGATTCAAATACGCCTGCTGCACCTCTAAGAATATGGTTAGTTTCAGTGATTCTTCATTTGCCTTCAGGACATTTAGATTTGCCTTCGCTTCCTCTACCTGATATCTTGTCAGAAAGCCGCTGAATAGTGGAAACGAAAGGGTTGCCCCTATATTCCACCCCTTGTCAAGTGGGAAGGTGTTTCCTGCATAGTCATAACCGGCAGTTCCGGTCAATGCCGGGTAGTAGCCTTTCTTTGCAAGTTCAACGGAGCTTTCCGCTGCCTGCTTCTTTGCAATGATTGATTGTAAGTCAGGCCTGTTTTTGTATGCCCTTGATAGTGCATCTTCAAAGCTCATTTCGTATCTCTGGTACAAAAGGTTATCCTCAATAATATATTCAGGGGCTTCAGGGACGCCCATTGCATTGTTCAGATTTACTATTGCTATCCGGACTGCATTTTCTGCCTTTATTAGATTCAATTTCGCATTGCTCAAGTCCGCCTCTGCCTTAGTCACATCAAATTTCGGCTTTGTGCCCACCTCAAAAAAACCCTTTGCCTGCTCAAGGTGCTTCTCGAACTGTTTTACCGTATCGACAGAAACATCCCTGTTGCGCCTTGCCAGCAATACCCCGTAATAAGTCTGCTTCACATTAAGGGTTACCTGCTCTGACACATTCTCAAGGTCTGAGAGGGAAGAATCATAATTAAGATTCTGAATCTTCACCTGTGTTGGAGTTTTTCCAAAATCGAAGATGTTCTGGTTGAGGGTAACCCCCGTTGAATATGAATTAAACATTACGGACCCGGTTCTAAAACCAAACGATGTCCTTGCGCCAACGGAAGTTCGAGAGGCACTTGATGTCCAATCTATCTGGGGATAATAATTTGCCTTTGCCTGCCCAACCCTGCTCTGACTTGCGTCCGCTGTATTCGTGGCGGCAATGATAGCAGGCTGCATTTTGAGTGCTATCTCAATACATCTCTCCAGATTAAGAGATTCACCCTTTTTTATAATCTCTTCTGCTTCAACTTTAAAAGGCGTAATGGATATGACAAAAAATATGAAAGGAATAAACCATTTCATTTTAACCTCCAGTCGGGCTCTTCACGATCTCAGGTCCCTTCTTAATTTTGTGTTTTCTAAGCCAGGAGCTTACCTTTTCCTGGAACTTGTCCATATAATAAAAAACTACAGGTGTTATATAGAGCGTCAGGAGCTGTGAAACAATCAGTCCGCCGACGACAGCCATTCCCAGCGGACGGCGTGATTCGGCGCCGGCGCCGAAACCTATGGCAATCGGCAGGGTTCCCATAAGAGCCGCCATAGTGGTCATCATGATCGGGCGGAAACGTGTTAAGGCACCTTCATATATTGCTTCCAGCGGCGCCTTCCCTTCCTTCCTCTGTGCCTCCAGGGCAAAGTCGATCATCATGATGGCGTTCTTTTTGACTATCCCCAGAAGCATGATGACCCCCACAAAGGCATAGATATTAAGGTCTTTATGAAAAAGCATGAGGGTCATGAGCGCCCCGAATCCTGCAGCGGGAAGTCCTGAAAGAATGGTCAAGGGATGGATGAAGCTCTCGTAGAGGATTCCAAGCACGATATAAATGACTAAGAGGGCCATTATCAAAAGCAGCCAGAGCCCTTTCATTGACGACTGAAACGCCTGGGCAGCGCCCTGAAAACTGGCGCTGACGGTTTGCGGCAACGTCGTACGGGAAAGTTCCTCAACGGCATGCTCGGCATCCCCCAATGATATTCCCGGCTTAAGGTTGAAGGAGATAGTAACTGCAGGAAGCTGTCCAAGGTGATTCACCGTCAGGGGACCGGTGTTTCGTGCAAGAGTCGCCAGTGTGCTTAACGGCACCAGTTGGCCGGTATTTGAATGTACATAGAGCATTGAGAGAGCCGAGGGATCCATCTGGTATCTGGGCTCCAGTTCCAGAATTACCTGGTACTGGTTGTTGGGAGTATAAATGGTAGAAACCTCCCGGGAGCCGTAGGCATAATAGAGGGCGTCTTCTACCTGCTGTGCCGTTATCCCGAGGGCAGATGCCTTATCGCGGTTGATATCAATATTGACCTGCGGATTTTTTATCTGCAGATCGCTGGTCACATCCTGCAATTGGGGCAGCGCCCGCATCTTGCCTTCCAGTTCCATAGCTGAACGATATAGTTCTCCCGTGTCCGGGCTCTGCAGGGTGAACTGGTACTGACTCTTGGTCAGCGTGCCGCCTATACGGATACTGGGGAGATTCTGCATAAACATCATAATGCCCGGCACCTGTAAGACCTTGGGCCGCAGTTCCTGGATAATTTCGTCTGCGCTCAGTGTACGTTCGCTGCGCGGTTTCAGGCGCATGAACATCCGGCCTGTATTATTCGCAACGCTTAGTCCGCTGGCGCCCACAGCAGACATAAAAGCAGCAATATTGGGGTCCTCGGCAACTATCGCAGCCAGTGCTTGCTGGTGCTTCACCATGTCTTCAAAGGAAATACCCTGGGCTGCCTCGGTGAAGGCGAATATCTGGCCGGTATCTTCCGAGGGGAGGAATCCCATCGGAATTTTTGTGAACAAGAAACCCGTTACAACAGTCAGCACAATAGTAACCATCAAAATAGTCAGGCGATGCTTAAGGACAAGCTTCAGAGTCAATTCATAGGTATGCCGCATTCCGTCGAAGAAACGTTCCATTAACAGATAGAGACGACCATGCCGCACAGCAGCAGCCGGACGGATGAAACGGCTGCAGAGCATGGGGGTAAGCGTGAGCGAGACAAAGCCGGATATGAGGATCGCCATGCTTATGGTCACCGCAAATTCGTGGAGAATTCTGCCGAGGATCCCTCCCATGAAGAGCACCGGTATGAAAACCGCAACAAGGGAAAGGGTCATGGATAAAATGGTAAAACCGATTTCTCTGGAACCGGTGAGCGCAGCCTGGAATACTCCTTCCCCCTTCTCTATATGACGCATAATATTTTCGAGCATGACGATGGCATCATCCACCACAAACCCGACCGACAGGGTCAGGGCCATAAGAGAGATATTGTCCACGCTGAATCCCATCAGATACATCGCGGCAAAAGTCCCGATGATCGAAAAAGGCAGCGCAAGGCTCGGGATTACTGTCGCGGAGATGTTGCGCAGGAAGAGAAAAATAACCAGCACGACAAGACACAAGGCGAGCAAAAGGGTAAACTTGACGTCCCTCACCGATTCTCGAATGGAGACGGAACGGTCGTACAGGACTTCCAGCTTAACAGAAGGCGGTATCTGGGACCTGAAGGTCGGCAGTAACTTTTTAATGCTGTCCACCACCTCGACGGTGTTCGTGCCCGGCTGACGCTGGATTGCCAGAACAACTGCACGTTCATTTTTGTACCAGTTCGCCACCTTGTTGTTTTCTACGCTGTCGATGACCTTGCCCAGTTCTTCAAGGCGGACCGGCGAGCCGTTCCGGTAGGCCACAATGAGAGGACGATAGGCTGCTGCATTGTAAAGCTGCCCGGTTGCCTGGATGGTAAATGCCTGCTTCTGGCCTTCAAGGGTCCCTGTGGGAAGGTTCACATTCCCCAGCGCAAGCGCGTTTCCTACTTCATCGATGCCGATCTTTCTCGTCGCCAATGCCATGGGATCGAGCTGGGCACGGACTGCATATTTCTGAGAACCGAAAACCTGCACCTGTGCAACACCGCTGATCATAGAAATACGCTGAGCAATGAATGTATCAGCATATTCATAAACTCTGTATATTGGAAGTGTTGGCGAGCTAAGCGCCAGGTAGATAACAGGCTGGTCTGCGGGATTTACTTTACTATAAGTGGGAGGTGTCGGCATATTCTGCGGCAGTTGCTTACCCGCTTTTGCAATCATTGCCTGAACATCCTGACCAGCTGCGTCAATGTTTCTGCTGAGATTGAACTGCAGCGTAATCTGAGTATTTCCGAGAGCGTTGGTAGAGGTCATCGAGTCGAGCCCTGCGATAGTAGAAAACTGCCGCTCCAAAGGAGTTGCTACAGCCGACGCCATGGTTTCCGGGCTGGCTCCCGGCAAGCTGGCGGTAACCTGGATGGTAGGAAAGTCCACATTCGGGAGGTCGCTTACCGGCAGAAGCCTGTATGCGGATATCCCGAAAATAAGGATGGACAGCATGATCAGGGTGGTCATGATCGGCCGCCGGATGAATAGCTCCGGAATGTTCATTATCTATTTGCCTTCGGCCTTATTTTTAATTTCAACTTTGGCGCCCGGAACAAGCCGGAGCTGTCCGTCAGTGACGACTTTTTCATTTGGCTGCAGTCCCTTCTCAATAACGGTTTCGCTGTTGAGTGTTCTGCCCGCAATTATGGGGCGGGATTCAACGGTGAGATCGTCCTTTATGACAAATACATACTGTCCCTTCTGTCCTGTTTGAATCGCAGACGAAGGAATCACGAGGGCATCTGGCTGTGTCGTAAGCGTCAGGATTGCGTCTACAAACTGGCCTGGCCAGAGCCTCTTTCCCTTATTGGCAAATGTACCTTTTAACTTGATTGTTCCTGTAGCAACGTCAACGGTATTATCTACGAAGGTCAGTATCCCTTCCTCAGGATTGGCTTCGCCTCCGGTTATGAAAGCCTGAACTTCCACTTTTCCACCTGACATGTATTTCTTTATTTCTGAGAGATACTGTTCCGCCAGCGAAAAGGTCACATAGATGGGTTGAATTTGATTGACGACGACTATGGGATTGTCCGCATTTGCTTTAATAAGGTTGCCTTCATTGGCAAAGAGATTACCAGTCCTACCGGTGATGGGAGAGTAAATGTAACAATATTTCAACTGCAGTCGGGCATTTTCGACTATAGCCTTATCAGCGTTGACTGTTGCCTCAAAGGTAGCGGCATTGGTACGAATTTGGTCATACTGTTCCTGGGCCACATAACCTTTCTTCACCAGTTCGGCATAGCGTCGGACTTCTTCGCGTGCATTTTCGAGTTGAGCGGTGTCTTTTGTGAGGTTTGCCTCAGCCTGTTTCAGAGCGGCTTCGTAAGGACGGGGATCGATGGTGAAGAGGAGATCACCTTTTTTTACATCTTGCCCTTCCTTGAAATGGACACGGATAAGTTCTCCTCCTATCTGAGATTTAACCGATACTGTAGAGTAGGCTTCAACATTACCAATGGCACGAATCTGTACTGGGACGGTTTTTTGAATAACCGTACCGGCTGTCACCGGCACTGGTGGCTTGGGAGGCGGTCCAGCTTTTTTGGAACAAGCAGGCAGGAATGATATCAATAAAACAGATAAAATGAAACATACAATTGCTTGTATGGATATTACAAATCCCGAGTTTAGCTTAATCGCTTTTGATTCTCGCATCTTCCTTTTTGACCGTATTCAATTTATATTCTATCAAGGATAGTTCTTTCTGAATAGTCGATAAATGTTCGATAAGGTTAATCCATTCACGTCATAGCAATGTACTATAACAACTGCTGTTACAGCAAGAGTGCGCTTATTCATATCGTAACGCATCAATGGGGTCAAGAAGAGATGCCTTATAGGCTGGATAAAATCCAAAGAATATTCCTACCATTCCCGAAAAACCAAAAGCGAGTAAAATTGAAAAGGGTGATATGATTGTGGACCAACCTGCGAGCACCGACAGTATTTTTGAACCGGATATGCCAACAATAATTCCAGCAACCCCGCCGATTAATGACAAGGTGAGTGCCTCAATTATGAACTGTAGTCTTATGTCCCATGTTTTTGCACCCATAGCCATTCTTATTCCTATCTCTCTTGTCCTCTCTGTAACCGATACGAGCATAATGTTCATAATACCAATCCCTCCAACGAGGAGAGAAACTGATGCTATGGCTCCAAGCAATAAAGTCATTACCTTTGTTGACTGTTCTGCTGTCTGCATAATCTGGGTAAGATTCCTGACGGTGAAGTCATTCTCCTGCTTTGGGCCGATATGATGTCTCTGCTTAAGTAAATCATTCATCTGTTTCTCGGCAGGTGCTAAGTCTTCTGTACTCTTGGCCTTTACCATGATTATCCTAACCATCCCCGGGAAAGATGTTCCAAAAAGTTTTTTTTGTGCTGTTGTAACCGGGACATAAATAGTATCGTCCTGGTCCTGACCTTGTGGAGACTGTCCTTTTGGTGCAAGGACACCTATAATGATAAACGGAACATTTTTAATCCTGATAAATTGACCTACAGGATCCATATTCCCAAAAAGATTGTCCACAACTGTCTGCCCCAATAAACACACCTTTGCAGCACTCTTGACATCTTGCTCTGTAAAGGGCCTACCTGAAGCAAGTGTCCAGCCCCTGACAGTCAGCATACTCGGAGTTGTTCCTACAATCCCGGTTGACCAGTTCTGATGGCCATAAACAACCTGTGCGACTCCGTTGAGAACCGGGGCGGCATTCTGGACTGCGGGACATTCCTTCTGGATAGCAGCTGCATCTCCCATGGTAAGAGTAGGTTGTGTTCCGGAACCCATTCTCACACCTCCCGCTGTAGTAGAACCCGGAAGAATTATGAGGAGATTGCTTCCCATGCTCGAAATCTGCTCGGCTATTCTCTTGCTTGCTCCCGTACCTACTGCGAGCATGGCAATAACAGCTCCAACACCTATGATAATTCCGAGCATTGTGAGGGCCGAACGCATCTTGTTCACTCTCAAAGCCCTGAATGATATTCTAAATGTCGAAGGTATGTTAATCATGATCTTCCCCTTGGTTCATCACTGATAATAAGTCCGTCCAGGAATCTAATTATCCGTTTACTGTATGCCGCTACATCATTTTCGTGAGTTACGAGTATTATCGTAATGCTTGACTCAGTATTCAGTTTTACAAAAAGCTCCATTATCTCAGCACTCGTCTTTGTGTCGAGGTTTCCTGTCGGTTCATCTGCAAGGATTATTGGTGCGTCATTCACAAGAGCCCTTGCTATTGCAACCCTTTGCTGCTGACCGCCCGAGAGCTGATTAGGATGATGGTCTCCCCTGCCTTCCAGGCCTACATTTTTAAGGGCTTCTAATGCCCGCTCCCTTCTCTCCTTTGCGGGGAAACCGTCATAAAGCAGTGGGAGTTCAACATTTTCAAGGGCAGATGTCCTCGGAAGTAAATTGAATCCCTGGAAAACAAAACCTATTTTCTTGTTCCTTATGGCTGCCAGTTCATCCCTGTCAAGATTACCGATATAAATAGCCTCCAAGAAATATTTGCCGCTTGTTGGCTTATCAAGACATCCTAAAATGTTCATAAAGGTTGATTTACCGGAACCTGAAGGACCCATTACTGAGACAAATTCACCTTTTTTTATCGTTAAAGACACGCCTCTGAGTACATTCACGTCAATATCACCAAGACTGTAGACTTTCGTGATTTCTTGTGCCTCAATAATTGCCATATTAGAACATCCTTGGGCCGGAAGGTAAGGGTTGATTTATCTTTGTAAGAGCTTCTACTATCACTTCCTGCCCTTCTTTAATCTCGCCTGATACAAGCTCAGTATAATTCCCGTCACTTATGCCTGTAGAAATCGGTACGCGTTTTGGTTTCCCTTGTTCGAGTATCCAGACTGCAGGCCCTTTTTGTAGCGCCGCGGTCTTAACCCCCTCAGCAGATACGAATCTCAGAGCAGCATTTGGTATCTTCAGAACGTCCTTCTTTATTGATATGATTATGGATACATTGGCGGTCATCCCTGGCTTAAGCTTAAACTCAGGATTATCCACCTTGATCACTACATCATAAGTGACAACATTCTGGACTGTTATCGGAGCATTCCTGACCTGCCATACCCTGCCCTTGAAAGTAATGTCAGAATAAGCATCAACGGTAAATTCAACATCCTGTCCAACCTTAACATTACCTATATCCGCCTCAGCCACATTTGTGTCGATCTGCATCTTTGTAAGGTCCTGTGCAATGCTGAACAGTGTCGGCGTCTGAAAGCTGGCAGCAACAGTCTGCCCAACATCCACATTTCTCGATACGACAATCCCATCTACAGGGGATACTATCTTCGTATAATAAAGGTTTGTCTCGGCAGAGCTTAAGGCTGCCTCTGTCTGGGCAACCTGAGACTTTGCCGCGCTTGCCGAAGCGTTTGCAGTTTCATAGTTTGTTTCTGCTGTATCAAGATCGCTCTGCGCTATTAGGTTCTTTGATAGCAGTTCCTTATTTCTCTCCATGGTTCGCTTGGCGTCAACAAGTGTTGCTTCGGCTTTCTCCTGATTTGCTTTCGCGGAAAGGAGATTTGCCCTCGCCTGATTCACCTGTGCCTCAAATAGAGCAGGGTCTATCCGGGCTATCAGCTGACCTTTCTTTACAGGAGAATTGAAATCCACATATATTTCTTTTATCGTGCCTGATACCTGTGTGCCCACAAGGACAGTGGTCACCGGGTTTACTGTGCCTGTGGCGGTAACTGCCATTTCTATATCGCCTCTGATAATCTTATCAGTTCTGAACTGCGGTTCATTTCCGTTGCCCCTGAATAAAATGAATACAGCAACGGCAATGATAATAACAATTACGCTAGCAATTAGAATTTTCTTCATCTTACCCCCATCGCCTTCTCAAGGCTTGCGGCAATCTCATAGTCACTGAGTGCCTGAATATGGACTGTCTTGTCATTTTCCTATTGGTGTCTCCATGCCAGCTACTGTAAAAGAAATTAACGAATCAATAAGTGAGTCCACATCGGGTTCGGTGTTAACTTTCATTGATTCGAACTTTGGGTTTTTATATATGCGTATGGTACGCGCCAGCGCCCCTATGACAAACTGATACCGCCAGAAGATGGCTTCTCTGGGAAGTTCAGGCAATGCCTCACTCAACATTTCAAGCATCACCCGAGAAAACGGCTTCATAAGACGGAAGAAAATCTTCTGTGCGGTATCGTCCGGGTCAATGAATGACCTGCCAATGAGAATGGTAAAATCCACTTCACCCTTTCTTGATTCTTTAAAGCGTAGGGCAGGCTCAATAAAGGCGCGAAGGATTTCTCTTGTAGGTGGCTTTAGTCCGTGCTGTCTGGCCTCGTCCCTGATCTCTTTTAATCTCTTCTGCCTGACCTCATTAAGGGGCCGCAACCTGCGCTCAAAGATGGCTTCAAACAATGCCTCTTTAGAGCCGAAGTGGTAATTAACTGCCGCCAGGTTAACTCTGGCACTTTCTGTAATTGCCCGCATAGAAGTAGCCTGATACCCCTCACGGGCAAAAAGCAACTCGGCAGCGTTTAAAATTTGTTGTTTTGTGTCCAAGTGTCCTATTTTTAAAATTTATTAAACACTGTTTTAAACATTCGTTTAATATAATCTAAAAATTGATGAATGTCAACATCATGCTGTTTCGGCTTATCATATTTAAGACTGAATTCATCTGCTCATGATATTCGTAATTGTGTTGATAATATCGAATCTTTATTTCCCCATTCTTTGCTCTTTTTATATTTTATGCTACATTGTGCTACAATTTTGCATATCCAACAAGATTTTATCAATGGGGTGAAAATCATGGAGAGAAGGAGTTTATCAATTTTTTTGCTTGCCATTGGATTGTTCTTTTTGTCCAGCATTTCAGAAGGAGCAAACTGGGAAAAGATTACAAAAAGTGAAGACTGCAATACATCAGTATTCGTAGATACTAAAAGCATCAGGCATATTTCTAAAACTTTCGTTAGGGCATGGATTAAAATATTATTTGATAAACCATTTGTTTTCAATTCAATATCTACTACTAAGATATTAGACTGTGTGGCAATTGATTGTTGTGAGAATAAGATAAAACTGGACTGAACCCCTCCAACTGGACACGAAACTGAAATAGGTTAGAATACTGACGAGCAAAAGAAGTCATAAGGCAAATTCATGATGGATGGGGATTTTGGGGGACTAGTAAGATATGGGTAGCTAT
>Ga0315282_10002686_pt1 | contig 32389 bp, 28 predicted proteins | sample YL17G07_20_MG_FD_203693 | JGI IMG/M metagenome (GOLD analysis project Ga0315282, IMG submission 203693) | Sediment microbial communities from Yellowstone Lake, YNP, Wyoming, USA - YL17G07_20 | ecosystem: Environmental > Aquatic > Freshwater > Lake > Sediment | place: USA: Wyoming | collected...
CGCGGCACCATGCAGGTCGAGCCGGGCCTCGAGCGCATCCACCGCTCCCGCGCCCAGGCGGTGATCATGATCGGCACCTACGACCCGTGCGCCCAGTTCATCAAGCTGGCCCACGAGCGCGGCTTCCGGCCCGTCTTCCTGAACGTCTCCTTCGTCGGCCCCGAGCAGCTGGCCGGGCGCCTGGGCCGTGAGGGCGAAGGCGTGCTGGTGACGCAGGTGGTGCCGCCCCCCACCGAGACAATGCTGCTTGCGGGGGCGCGCGAGTACGTCGCCGCACTCGCCCGCTACTTCCCCGGTCAGAGGCCGACCTTCGTGGGCTTCGAGGGCTACCTGAACGCCCGCGTCCTGGTCGAGGGCCTGGAGCGCGCGGGGCGCCACCTCACCCGCGAGGGCTTCCTGCGGGCTATCGAGTCGATGCGCGACTTCTCGCTGGGCATCGCCAATCCCCTCACCTACGGCCCCCGCGACCACGAGGGCCTGCGCGACGTCTATCTCACCGTCATCAAGGACGGCCGCTTCCTGCCCATCATCTCGGGGCGCGTGCTGCGCCAGGAGCTGGAGGGCTCCTCCCGCCGCACGACGCCCCAGGAGCCCCAGGCGGCGCCTCGGGAGGCAGCGCGCTAGCCGATGGCCCTCTTCGCCCGCCTCCCGCTGAGGCACAAGATACTGGCCGGCATCCTGGCCATGGTCGCCTTCGTCGCCATCGGCATCCACGTCGTGGCGGTGGACTACATCCTCATGCCGCGGCTCGAGGACGAGCTCGTCCGGCGCGGCTTCACCATGGCGCGGGCCGTCTCCGTGCAGGCGGGCGACCTCGTCATCACCCACGACCGCCCCAAGCTCCTCGCCCTCCTCTTCGAGAAGCGGCGCCTGGAGGAAAGCCTGTCCTACCTCATCGTCACCGACTCGGCGGGGAGGCTCCTGGCCGACACCTTCGTCGAGGGGATGCCGCCCGGCATGGTGGCCGCCCACCCGCTGCCCGCGGGCAAGCTCTGGGACATGAAGCTCGTCCACATCGGCGGGAAGACCTACTACGACACCGCCTACGCCGTCATGGAGGGCATCTACCCGGTCGGCACGGCCCGCGTGGGCCTGAGCAAGGCGCTCGTCGACGACATGAGCCTGCGCATGCACGTCGCCGTGTGGTCGGTCATGGGGGTCCTGGCCGTGATCGTCATCTGGGCCGGCAGGCGCTTCTCGCGGCAGATCACCCGCCCGCTGGCCGGCCTGACCGCGGCCGCCGACCAGATCGCCGCCGGCAACCTGGACATCGAGCTGAGTGAGAGCGCGCAGGCCGCACCCCCGGGCAGCACCCAGGTGCCCCTCGGGCTGGTGCCGGGTGCGGAGCCCAGGGACGAGCTCGAGCAGCTCACGGCCACCTTCGCCCACATGGTGCGCCAGCTCAAGCACTCCCGCGACGAGCTGCGCCACGCCTACGACTTCCGCGACAACCTCATCCGCTCCTCGCCCAACGCCGTGGTGGCCAGCGACGAGGAGGGCCGCATCGTCCTGTTTAACGAGGGGGCCGAGCGCCTCTTCGGCCGCAGCGCGGGCGAGGTCCTGGGCCACGTCCGCATCCAGGACCTGGTGCCCCCCGTGGCTGTCCACGCCATGGAGGCCGCCCTGGCCGGCGAGGGGCGCGTCAGCGACGTCGAGACGAGGGTGCTCCACCGCTCGGGCCGCCACGTGCAGGTGGCCATCTCGGCCAGCGTCATCAAGGAAGAGGGCAGGGTCGTGGGCACGGTCGGTTTCCTGCGCGACCTCACCGAGAGCAAGCGCATGGAAGAGGAGATGAAGCGGGCCGACCGGCTGGCCACGGTGGGCAAGGCGGTGGCCTACATCACGCACGAGATCAAGAACCCGCTCATGGTCATCGGCGGGCTGGCCAAGCAGGTGGCCGCGCAGCCGGCACCCGGCGAGCGCGAGCGCGAGAAGCTCGATATTATTGTCAGCGAGATCAAGCGGCTCGAAACGATCCTGCTCGAGGTCGGCGAGTTCACCAAGACCGCACACCTCGAGCTGCAGCCCGTGGCGCTGCCCGCCGTACTGGCCGACGTGCTCGCGCTGATGCAGGCCACCTTCGAGAAGAAGCAGATCAGGCTGAGTGCCGAGCTGCCGGGGGGCCTGCCGGCCGCCCTGGGCGAGCCCTTGAAGCTCAAGCAGGTCTTCATCAACCTCATCAAGAACGCCACCGACGCCATGCCCCAGGGGGGGCAGCTGTGGGTGAGCGCGCGCGCGCATGAGGGCCGGCTCCAGGCGCGCATCAAGGACAGCGGCCCGGGCATCCCCCCTGAGGTGATGCGCGAGCTATTCACGCCCTTCTTCACCACCAAGCCCAAGGGCACCGGCCTGGGCCTGGTCATCTCGCGCCAGATCGTCCAGGAGCATCACGGCTCCTTGCGCGTGGAGAGCGAGCCGGGGCAGGGCGCCGAGTGCATCATCGAGCTGCCGGTGGCCGCCGCCGAGGCCGGCGCGCCGCAGGCCGCCTAGAACTCAAGCAGTCAAGAAAAGGATTCCCATATGAGGCATTGCGCCAAGATCATCAGGGTGATGTCATGCATCTCCTGCCCGTTCATGAGTGTGCGGGGCGACGAGCTAGTGTGCAACAGCGCTTTGGGCGGCCGCAGTGCCGGCCCTATGGCCGAGATGGTCAGCCGCGACCGCATCCCCGATTGGTGCCCGTTGCTCGACGAAGACCTCTTCCTCCACCACTCCTGAGAGCCCAAAACGAAGCCCCGGAGGGCTCTCTCCCCCCGGGGCTCCCTGTCTGCCCGCGCCGCGGCCCTAGACGTGCTGCGCGGCCTCCTCAGGCGTGCTCAGGACGTCCACCATCTCCCACACGGCCCCGACCAGCAGGCTGAGCCAGCCGATGAAGTAGGAGACGACACCGGCCCAGAACCAGATGGTCTTCAGGGCGACGTAGTCGAGCGGCAGCAAGCCGAAGGCCACCGTCAGCAGGAAGAACAGGCCCGCGGCGGCAACCAGCTCGAAGGGCTTGCGGCGCAGCTCGTAGCCGGCGAGTCTCGCAAACAGCGGGGCACTCAGCGCGGCAACCGCAAGGATAAGGGTAGGATACATTGCAGTTCACCTCCGGGTGGTTCTGTGTGTCCACCCAACAATCAGATAAGCACGGGCGCAGGGGCGGGCAAGGCTCCCCCTCGCGGCCGCGGAGAGGGCCAGGCGCCTGTTGAAAAGCAGACCGCCTCAGGCCTTTTGAAGGTAGCTGAGCGAGGCGGCCGAGAAGGGCACGGGGGTGAGGCCGAAGGTCTGGTAGAAGGGGGCGGCGTCGCAGGTGTTGCCCGCAAGCAGCATCGTGATCTGGTCCGGGGTGAGCGGGAACCAGGGGAAGCGCGAGAGTGCCCGGGCAAGCAGGCGCAGCGGGGCCACGGGCAGGTGGAGCTTGAGGGGCGGGCGCCGGCCGAGGGCCTCCGCGACGGTGTCGAGCACGGCGTCGTAGGTGAGCCGGTCGGGGCCGCCGACCTCGAAGCTGCGCGCAAGGGCCGCCTCCTTCTCCAGGGCCAGACTGAAGCCCGCGGCGACCGTCGCCACCGCCACCGGCTGGAGCTGGTAGCGGCCGTCGCCCACGACGGGCACCACCGGGGCGCGGCGGAGTATCCCGGCCAACAGGCTCACGAAGCTGTCGCCGGGGCCGAAGATGATCGACGGGCGGAAGATGGTGTAGGCGAGGCCGCTGCCGCGCACCAGCTCCTCGGCGGCCCACTTGGTCCGGTGGTAGCGCGAGGGCGCCTCCGGCCGGGCCCCATTGGCGCTCATGTGAACGATGCGCCTCACCCCGGCCTCACGGGCGGCGAGGATCACGTTGCGCGTGGCCTCGACGTGGAGCCGCTCGAAGGTGACGCCCTTGGCGGGCAGCTCGCGGATGATGCCCACCAGGTGCACCACGGCGTGCATCCCCGCCATGGCCTCCGCGAGCCCTCGGGGCCGGGTGGCGTCGCCGGGCACGCCACCGGGCGCGTCACCCAGTACATCACCCAACATATCACCCAACACATCACCAATGACCTGCCGCGCAGACGCCTTCAGCCGGTCGGCCGAGGGCGCGCGCACCAGGCAGGTGACCTCGTGGCCGCGCGCCGCCAGCGCCGCCAGGGTGTGGCCGCCCACGAACCCCGTGGCGCCGGTGAGCAAGACCTTCACGCCTCCTCCTTTTCCCTCTTCGCTTCCAGGCTGATGACGAGCTGCGGGAAGCGGGCGCGGATGACGCCTCCGGCCAGGTCTATCGCCTGCGCGCAGCGCTCGATGAGCCCGCCGTCGGCGGTGGCCACCACGCCCGGGTAGCCCTCGATCTCCGCCTCGGGGTAGGGCGCGGTGCGGGCCTCGCCGGGGAGGTTTGCCTCTGCCAGGCGGGCGCGGGTGAGGGCGGCCAGCTCGCCGCTGTGGGGCACCGGCGCGTCGAACAGGAAGAGGGTGGTTGAGGGTTTGGCTAGCGCGATTGCCGCGAGCAGCAGGGAGAGGGCCTCGCCGGTCGCCTCGCTTGGCCGGTAGCCGGCGGCGGCCCGGGCGACGTCCCGCACCACGCCGTCGTCGGCGGCCACCAGGGGGCCACCGCGCAGGGCCGTCTCCAGACTGATGAGCTGGTTGTGGCCGTCAACGGCCAGGGGCTTGCCGGCAAGGTCTGTTAGCGGGACGAGCCTGGCCCGCCGGGCTTCGGCCACCCGCGGGGCGACGACCGAGCGCCGCAGCAGGTCGCGCTCCAGGGCGGGCAGCGTGTGCCGGTTGCCGACGAGGGTGAGGCTGGTCTCTGCGGGGTAGCCCCGGCCCAGCAGGAAGCGGAAGTCTGCCGCCGCCTCCCTGAGCCGGGCCGCCCCGACGCTCACGGCACCAGGCCCTGGAGCCAGATGAGCCGCTCGATGCCGGGCAGTTTCGCCACGTCCTCGGTCAGCCCCTTCCAGTCGGGCCGGGCGGGGAAGCGCAGGCTGAAGCGGTAGCTCATCGAGCCCGAGGCCAGGTTGTGCGTCATGCTCACGAAGAGCACGTCGGCCCGGTGGGCGCGGAGCGTGTCTTCGAGAGTAGCCAGGCGCTCGTTCAGGCGCGGCCCCGAGACCTGGAGGCGGGTGAAGGTCTCGCGCTGGAGCATGTTCTCCAGCCCCTTGGAGCGGAGCGCGAAGAGGATGAGGATGGCCAGGACGCAGGCGACCACCCCCAGCAGGTAGTCGCCCACGCCGACGGCCAGGCCGATGGCGCTCACCGTCCAGAGCGAGGCGGCGGTGGTGACGCCGCGGATGGAGCCGCGCCCCTTGAGCACCACGCCGGCTCCGATGAAGCCCATGCCGGTCAGGGCCCCCTGGGCCAGCCGCCCGGGGTCGGCCCGCAGCAGGTCGGGTGCGCCGAACTGCCGCGGGATCTCCAGCGAGATGACCATGAGCAGGCTCATGGCCAAGCCCACCAGGGCGTGGGTGCGCAGGCCCGCCGAGCGGCCGTGCGACTCGCGCTCGAAGCCGACGAGGGCCCCCAGGAAGAGGGCCAGGAGCAGCCGGATGACGGCGACGACCTCGGGGCTCATCAAAGCGCCCCCCGCGTGTTGGTTGCGCCGCCGCGCAGTGGAGAGTGGTCCTTGATCATGGCGCTTAATACACCATTTTAGCCACTTGGGCCATATACTCTCAGGCGATGTCCTCTGGGAGCCCGTTGAAAAACACGCCCCATCCAGGCCGTTCAAAAATGCCCAGATGCAAGGCGCGTGAAATCATGCGGAATGAAGCGTACTTAGCGTACGCCGCAGTGACAAATGATGAGCGCGGGCGCCGCAGATGGGCGTTTGATCTGCGGCCTGCTAGGTGATGTTTTCGGCCGCCTGGGCCAGCCGCTCGGCCTCGGCCACGTAGTCGGCCAGCAGCTCGTGGAGCTCGCGCTGCGTCTTCTTTGCTGTACCCTTGGCCGCACCCTTGGCCGGGCCGGTCGCCGTCTCGACCAGCGTCCGCCACAGCCCGGCGTTCAGGGGCAGGCTGCGCCCCGCCGCCGAGAGCACCCCGGGGGCGTCGAGCGGGGCCACCCCGCGCTCGCATAGCGCCACGCCGCGGAAGACGGCCAGGTACAGGGGCAGCGAGGCCGCCAGCAGGGCGCTGATCTCCTCGGGCAGGACCGACATCGCGTAGGCCCGGCGCAGCACGACCACCTTGCCGTGCAGCTCTCGGACGCACTGCTCGCCGAGCCGCCGCAGGTCGGGCTCGAGGCTGGCCAGCAGGTCGTCGCCGACCACCTGCCTCGTGTCGAGCTTGAAGTGGAGCAGCTCGAGCGGGAAGGCGTGGGGCAGGCGGGCCACCTCGGGGCCGGTCAGGAAAAGGGGCGGCTCCAGGCCCCGGCGGCGCCACTTGGCCACGGCGCCGTGGGCACGGTGGAGCGTGCTCAGGGGTTTGATCACGGCCAGGCAGTGGGCCGGCCAGAAGAGGGGGGTCTCCAGGCCGTGGAGGCTGAGCGAGGCCAGCTCCGGCCCCAGGGCCCCCTTGAAGTCCTCGGCCAGCTCCTCGCTCCTGGCCAGGAGCCCAGCGCCGTTCATCTCGACGGCCGCCACCAGCGACCAGCGCGCCCCACCCCCCAGGGCTCGCTGCCGAAGCCGCTGAAGCCGCCGCCGAAGCCCCCGAAGCCGCTGCGGTAGCCGCTCTCGACCGACGACCGCCAGCGCAGCCTCCCCGTGCGGAAGATGGCCAGGTTGGCCAGGGCGATGAGCACGAAGACGGCCAGGAAGACGAAGGCCGAGACGGCCGACTTGCCGCCTTCCTCTTGCGGCGGGGCGGCGGCCAGCGCGGGGTGCGCGGCCAGGAGCGGCAGCAGGGAGAGCGGGGCGACGAGGCGGGTGGGGAGTGGGCGGCGCAAGGCGCTCAGAGGCCCTCTTTGCGCAGCTCCTCGATGAGCTGGCGCTGGCGCTCGGTGAGCCGGCCGGGTGTCTCGACGAAGATGCGCACGTAGGCGTCGCCGCGCCCATTCCCGCCCAGGTGGGGCACGCCGTAGCCCTTGAGGCGCATCTTGGTGTTGTTCTGGGCGCCCGCGGGCACCTTGACCTTCAGCGTCTTGCCGTCGATGGTCGGGACCTCGATCTCGGCCCCCAGGGCGGCATCCGAAAACTTCACCGTGCGGTCCACTATCAGGTCGTCGCCCTCGCGCCGGAAGACGGGGTGGTCGAGGACGGTGATGCGCACGAACAGGTCGCCGGGCACGCCCCTGGGCCCCCCGGGCTGGCCCTTGCCGGAGACCTTCAGGCGCTTGCCGGTGCTCACGCCCGCCGGGATCTTCACCTGGACGCGCGCAAGCCCCCCGTCGCGCTGGAAGGTGATCAGCTTCTGGGCCCCGAAGGCGGCCTCGGAGAGCGTGATGGGCATCTCGTAGAGCAGGTCGCCGCCGCGCCGGGGTGGGGCGGCGAACTCCTCGCCGAACCCCGGTTGGGGCTCCTCGGCGTAGCCCTCGGCCCCAGGGCCGGTGTAGAAGCGGTAGGTGCGCGAGGGGCGGCCTCGGCCTGGGCGATCGCCGAAGATCTGGCTGAAGGCGTCGGCCCCGAAGCCGAACTCCCGGAAGAGGTTGCCGAAGTCGAAGTTGCGGAAGATGTCTTCCTGGCTGTAGCGCTGGCGGAACTCACCGGCCCCGACCTGGTCGTACTGGGCCCGCTTCTCGGCGTCGCTTAGCACGGCGTAGGCCTCGTTTATCTCCTTGAACTTCTCCTCGGCCTCCTTCTTTCCCTTGTTGCGGTCGGGGTGATACTTCATCGCCAGCTTGCGGTAAGCCTTCTTGATCTCATCCGCGCTAGCAGTCTTGCCGACCCCGAGAAGCTCGTAATAATCTTTAGTGGCCATATCCGCCTGTTTAATGGAAAAACCTAACCTCATCTAAACACGGGTGGCGATGGTGTCAAGCTGGAAGGCGGCCGCGGTGCGGCGGCCTCCCGGGCACGGAGCCGGGAGAGGCAAGATCGGGGCCGCGGGCAGCGCCCGGTGGCCAACCCAGAGAACAAGTCCTTGCGCGGGCATAGATAAATCGTCTCTTGACGGCCTCCGGCAAAGGGATTGTAATAATCTTTCCTGCGAGGAGAACCTAGGCATTGTCCGCTACCCCTGAAGCGAGCCTTCTCCGCAGCCTCATCGGGCAGGCGCGGGAGTCGGGCCTCGCTCAATCCCTCATCGACCTGCTGCCGGTAGGGGTGGTGGTCATCGAGCCCCCGCACGGGCGCATCGTCCTGGCCAACCAGCGCGCCCGCACCCTCTGCCTGGACCCCCTCGACGGGCTGCCCATTCCCGAGCACTCCCGCCGCCTGGGCCTCTGCCGCCTCGACGGCACCCCCTATCCGCCCGAGGAGCTGCCCCTGTCGCGCGCCCTGCTCGCGGGCGAGGAGGTGCACGGCGAGGAGCTGATCATGCGCCGGCCGGCCGGCGACCTCCACGTCGTGGTCTACACCGCCCCCGTGCGCGACGCCGGGGGTGCCATCGTCGCCGCCGTGGCCGTCTTCGAGGACATCACCGAGCGCCAGCGCGCCGAGGAGGCCCTGCGCCAGCAGGCCGTCGTGCTGGGGGAGCAGGCCGAGCTGCTCGACCTGACGCACGAGGCCGTCTTCGTGCGCGACCTCCACAGCCGCATCCTCTTCTGGAACCGGGGGGCCGAGGCCCTCTTCGGCTGGAGGCGCGAGGAGGCCCTGGGCAAGGTCAGCCACGAGCTGCTGCAGACCAGGTTCCCCAAGCCGCTCAAGGAGATCGAGGCCGAAGTCGTGGAGACGGGGAGTTGGGAGGGCGAGGTCCTCCACACGACCCGCGACGGCGGCGTCCTCGTCGTCGACAGCCGCTGGGCGCTGCGGCAGGGCGACCCCCGCCGCCCCCTGTCCGTCCTGGAGAGCAACCGCGACGTCACGGCGCGCAAGCGGGCCGAGGAGGCCCTGCGCGAGAGCGAGCGGCGCTACCGCGAGCTGGTCGAGAACTCGGGCGACCTCATCTGGAGCCTCGACCTGGAGGGGCGCCTCACCTACATCAACCCGGCCACGCAGCGGACGCTGGGGCGGCGGCCGGAGGAGATGACCGGGCACCACTTCGGCGAATTTCTGGCGCCGGGGCAGGAGGCCGCGGGGGCGGAGCTGTTCCAGCGCCGGCTCTCCGGCCAGGAGTCCCACGAGGCCGAAATCATCTTCGCCAAGCCCTCGGGCGAGCAGGTCTACGTGAGCATCATCGCCCGGGCCGTCCTGGGGCCTGAGGGCCAGGTGATCGGGGTGCAGGGGGTGGGCCGCGACATCACCGAGCGCAAGCGCCGCGAGCGCCTCGAGGCCCACGCCCAGCTCATGGAGGCCATCTTCGAGGGCAGCCACACGCAGCTCGTCTACCTGGACCGCGATTTCAACTTCGTGCGGGTCAACGAGGCCTACGCCAGGGCGTGCGCCCGCACCAAGGAGGAGTTCGTCGGCCGCAACCACTTCGAGCTCTACCCCCACGCGGAGAACCAGGCCACCTTCGAGCGGGTGCGCGACACCGGCGAGCCCTTCGAGACCTTGGCCAAGCCGTTCACCTTCCCGGACCACCCCGAGTGGGGCGTCACCTACTGGGACTGGAAGCTGACGCCGGTCACGGGGCCGGACGGACGGGTTGACGGCCTGGTCTTCTCCCTGGTCGACGTCACCGAGAGGGTCCGCCGCCAGGAGGCGATGGACCAGGCCAACCGGGAGCTCGCGCAGCTCAACGAGCGGCTTCAGCAGTCGATCGAGGAGCTGGAGGTGGCCGAAGAGGAGCTGCGCGTCCAGAACGAGCAGCTCGTGGAGGCCCGCAGCCGCCACGAGGAGCTGGCCCACCGGGAGCAGCAGCGGGCCAACTGGCTGGCCGCCGTGCTCGAGGAGATGCCCGTGGGCGTGATGATCGTCGCCCCCCCCGATGGCCGCGTCGTCCTGGCCAACCGCACCATCCATCAGATGTGGGGCTACCCCGCCGGCCAGGCCCCCCTGGAGCACTACGGCAGCCGGTGGCACCTGCTGCGCGCAGACGGCCAGAGGCTGTTTGGTGAAGAGCGGCCGGTGTTGGTGGCGCTGCGCGAGGGCACGGTCTTCTCGCATCAGGAGCTGACCCTGGTGCGCCCCGACGGCCGCCACGTCCCCGTCATGTTGAACGCCGCGCCCCTGAGGAGCGAGGGCGAGATCACCGGGGCCATCCTCGTCGCCTGGGACATCTCGGAGCAGAAGGCGGCCCAGCGCAAGATCGAGGAGGCGAGCCGCCTCAAGGACGAGTTCCTCTCCCTGGTCTCCCACGAGCTGAAGACCCCGGTGACCTCGATCAAGATCTTCTCCGAGATGGCCGCCCGCCGCCCGGAGATGGTGCGCCCGGAGCTCCTCAAGCGGCTGCTGCGCCAGACCGACCAGCTCGTGCAGCTCATCAACGACCTGCTCGACGTCTCGCGCCTCCAGCTGGGCAAGATGCCGATCGATCTTCAGCCGTTGGACGTCGTCGATCTGATGCGCGACGTCTGCGAGCGCCCGCTCTCCGAGCCGCGGCTCATCTACTGCGTGCCCGAAGGGGGCAGGCTGATGGTGCTGGGCGATCCCGTGCGCCTGGAGCAGGTCTTCTCCAATCTCCTCGACAACGCGGTCAAGTACAGCGAGCGCGACAGCAGGATAGCCGTCCGGGTGAACCGCCGCGGCGAGCGCGTCCTGGTCGAGGTGACCGACCAGGGCATCGGCATCGCCCCCGAACACCTGCCCCACGTCTTCGAGCGCTTCTACAAGCCGGGGCCGCAGCAGGCCGTCTACTCGGGCTTAGGGGTGGGCCTCTACATCTGCCAGGAGATCGTCGAGCGCCACGGTGGCCGCATCTGGGCCGAGAGCGAGCCGGGCAAGGGAAGCACGTTTTTCGTCGAGCTGCCTTTGGCGAGCGCCTGAGAGGGCAAGGCTGGGGCTGGCCGGCGTTCTTGAGACGGGCCGCAACGGGCTTTTCGCTATAATGAAATCAGGACGCTTGACAGGCTACAGGTTTGCGCGTCAGGGGACCCCATGGAGCGCAAGTTCAGGCTGCTCGCTCTGGTGGGCGGCGGGCGCCGGGCCAAGGAGTTCCTCGAGCTGCTGGACAAGAAGGCCTGCTTCGGCTGCGTGCTCGGGGTGGCCGACCCTGACCAGTCCGCCCCGGGCCTCCAGTTCGCCAGGGAGCGGGGGTTGCTGGCCACGCCCGAATACCGCGACCTCTACCCCCTCTTCGGTCTCGAGGTGCTGGTGGAGGTGACGGGCAGCGACGCCGTGCTGGAGCAGGTGCTGCGCACGCGCCCGGCTCATGTGACGGTGATCGACCACACTCGGGCCCGGCTGGTGACCGAGAGCCTGGCCGGCCTGGCCGATCCCATCTGGGCCGAGGAGCTGCTGCGCCGGCCCGAGGCGGCCGACTACCGGGAGATCTTCGAGGCCGCCAACGACGCCGTGTTCGTCCTCGACGCCGAGACCGGCCACGTCCTGGACGCGAACCGCAAGGTGACCGAGATGTTCGGCTACAACCGCTACGAGGCGGTGCGGCTCGACCTGGATGCGCTGAGCGCGGGCGAGTTTCCTTACACCGGGGAGCGGGCCCTGCCGGGCGTCAAGCGCGCGGCCGCCGGGCAATCCGTGCTGGCGGAGTGGCGGGCCAGGGACAGGGCAGGGCGGCCGATCTGGGTCGAGGCGAGCATGAGGGGCTTCATGCTCGGGGGCCAGGTGCGGGTGCTGGCGGTGCTGCGCGACGTCAGCCAGCGCAAGCGGGCCGAGGAGGAGCTCCAGCAGGCCAACGCAGAGCTGCAGCGCCTGAGCCGGCTCAAGGATGAGTTCCTCTCCATGGCCTCCCATGAGCTGAAGACCCCGGTGACCTCGATCCGCATCCTGTCCGAGCTGGCCGCGCGCCGTCCCGCCGAGATCAACCCCTCGCACATGGCGGCCATCGCCCGCCAGTCCGACCAACTGGCCAGGCTGGTCAACGACCTGCTCGACGTCTCGCGCCTCGACCTTGGCCGCGTGCCGGTGGAGGTGCGCCCCGTCGATCTGACCGAGCTGCTGCGGGATCTGTGCGAGCGGCTTCGCCCCGTCTATGAGAGGCACCGGCTGGTATGCCGGCTTCTCCAAGCGCCAGCCACGGTGGCGGGCGACCGCGCCCGTCTGGAGCAGGTCTTTGCCAACCTGCTCGACAACGCCGCCAAGTACAGTCCGACGGGTGGCCGGATCGAACTGGGGATGAGCCGCCGGGACGACCTGGTGGTGGTGGAGGTGGCCGACGAGGGCATCGGCATCGCCCCCGAGGACTTGCCCCACATCTTCGAGCGCTTCTACAAGCCGGTCGCCCAGCAGGCGGTCTTCCCCGGCCTGGGCGTGGGCCTCTACATCAGCAAGCGGGTCGTCGAGCGCCACGGTGGCCGCATCTGGGCCGAGACCGAGCCGGGCAAGGGAAGCACGTTTTTCGTCGAGCTGCCGCTGGCCCAGGAGGTGCACTAAGTGGCGCCGCCCCAGCTCTAAGTTTTCTGCATAGAAGTACGCCCGAAGTTGGATGAGCGCGGGCGCAGCAGATGGGCGTTTTGCAGCGGCCTGCCGGGCGCGGAGGATAGACGACGTCAACGCCAGGCGCAAGGTCCGGCGGAGGGCGCGCGCAAACTAGAGCGAAAACCTTAAGGGGAGGGCCAGGGCAGCCCGCAGCAGGGTGGCGCTGGCCCTCAGTTTTTGTGGGGGGACGAGGTGGGGCTAGCTGGCCGGGGCTAGCTGGTTGTCTCCTGGGCGGCCAAAGGTTCGGCGGCGGCTGCCTCGTCGCGGCTGACGACGAAGCTGCGGAACTCCTTGCAGACGTCGCGCTGGGGGCAGCGCTGCTCGCAGATGCGGACATCGATGCGGGGCAGGTTCCTCTTGCGCTGGCAAAGGATGTAGCTGGCCAAGCGTTCGTTCCTCCCTTTTGGAGCAGTCTGATTTAACTTTGAGGCAAGAGGGGCCATCTGTCAAGGTAAAACAACGACATATGGCTCAGGACAGCGCGGCACCCCCCAATAAGTTGGGCCTCAGGCGATGCCGGCCTCGCGCAGGAGGGCGATGGACTGGGCCACCTGCTGCCTGGGGGCGGGCCAGGCCTCGATGACCTTGAGGGGGGCCGCGGCGAGGAGGTCGGCCAGCGCCGCGAAGTCAAGCGTGCCCTGGCCCGGGGGCAGGTGGTCGGTCAGCTCGCGGATGTCGTGCAGGTGCGCGCCGACGAGATGGTCGCCGAAGCGCTCGATCTGCGCGCGGTGGCTCAGGAACCCGACCCGCTCCTGCACCTCGGCATGCCCCGTGTCGTGCCAGTAGCCCAGGGGGGCGCCCCGGAAGGTCTCGAAGATGCGCAGCATCTCGGCGGGGCTGGGCACCTCGTGGAAGTGGTAGCGCACCTCGAGGGCGATGGTGACGCCCAGGCGCTCGGCGGGCTGGAAGAGGCGCTCCAGGGCGAGCATGGCCCGGTCAACATAGGGCGCGGCCAGCTCGCGGCGGCGCTCCACGGCCTCGGCGCGCCAGGAGGCGGCCTCCGCGGAATCGACCAGCTTGTCGAAGTAGAGCCGGCGGAACTCGGCCCACAGCGGCTCGATATCGGCGACGGTGCCCAGGTGGAAGACGACGGCCGCGGCCTCCAGGTCGCTCGCCCACTCCAGGGTGCGGCGGGCGAGATTGATGCTCGCCTCACGCTCATCCTTCCAGGGGCTGGCCAGGCTCAACCGGTCGCCCGAGGCCAGGGCCGGGGGATAGTCGTCTGGCAGCGGCACGGGGTGGTGCAGGGAGGTGACGGGGAGATTCGCGGCCCGCAGGAGGGGCACGAGTGCCTTGAGGTCGCGCTCCTTGAGGCGGTAGTCGATCTCCACCCCGCCGATGTCGAGATTGGTGAGTGCGGCGGCCATCTCGGGGGCCGAGGCGAGGTCGGCCACGTAGGCGGTGGAGAGGGCGATGGTCAAGTGAGGTTGCCTCTGGCTAAGGTATTTTTCATGGCTTCGCGGGCTTGTGCTCTGCCTCTGGCGGTGGCGAGCCGCCACGGGCAATAACCGGTCGCGAGCCGCCACGGGCAATAACCGCCGCTTCCGGTGATGGGGCATTGTCGGCGGTAGCGCTGCGGCGGAGCCCCCCCGGCGTTGCCGAGGGGGAGGGGCGCGCCACTGATGCCCCGCTGGCAACGACAGCGGGATTCCGGGCCCGCACTGACAACTCAGCAGCCACCAAGCCGCCTGGGCCCGGTTATTGCCCGTCGGCGCTGCCGACCCCGCAAGGGCTATCCCAATGGCGCCTGCCAGGCAGAGCACGGATGGTGAAGAGGAAGAGAAGAGTCCTCTTGCCGCGTCGCCGCTGGCCGTTAAGGCGCTGTGTCTCCCGAACCAACGGCAAGAGAGAGCGAGCTTCCCGCACCCGCAACGCCCCGCTGGCAACGACAGCGGGATTCCGGGCCCACACTGACAACGCAATAACCACTGAGCCGCCTGGGCCCGGTTATTGCCCGTCGGCGCTGCCGACCCGCTGCCAACGGCAGCGGGACCCCGCCCCCACGCCGAGCCTGCAGTAGCCATTGAGCTTCAAGGGGGCGGCATTGCCCCTAGCGGCTCGCTAGCGGCAGTAGCTCGGCGTGCCGCCCCAGGCCGTGCGCTTCTTCCAGAAGGGCGAGATCTCGCGCAGCCGGGCGATGATGGGCGGCACCTCGGCCAGGATGAAGTCGACGTCCTCTTCGGTATTGTAGACCGACAGCGAGAAGCGGATCGAGCCGTGGGCGGCGGTGAAAGGGACACCCATCGCCCGCAGGACGTGGGAGGGCTCGAGCGAGCCCGAGGTGCAGGCCGAGCCGGAGGAGGCGCAGATGCCGAGCTTGGAGAGCTTGAGCAGGATGGCCTCGCCCTCGACGTACTCGAAGCTGACGGAGGCGGTGTTGGGCAGCCTCGAGGCCCCCTCGCCGTTGATGATGGAGTTGGGGACACTGGAGAGCAGGCCCGCCTCGATCCGGTCGCGCAGCCTCCTGACCCGCTCGCGCTCGGCCTTGAGGTTGGCCTGGGCCAGCTCGCAGGCCTTCCCCAGGCCGACGATGTAGGGCACGTTCTCGGTGCCGCCGCGCCGGCCACTCTCCTGGTGGCCGCCGACGACGAAGGGGGCGAAGCGGGTGCCCTTGCGGATGTAGAGGACGCCGATGCCCTTGGGGGCGTGCAGCTTGTGGCCCGAGAGCGAGAGCAGGTCGATGTTGGTGCTCGCGGCCATGTTGAGGGGGATCTTGCCCACGGCCTGCACGGCGTCGGTGTGGAAGACGGCCCCCTTGGCGTGGGCGATGGCCGAGCACTCCTCGATGGGGAAGACGACACCCGTTTCGTTGTTGGCCCACATGACCGAGACGATGGCGGTGTTCTCGGTCACGGCCTGGCGCAGGCGGTCCATGTCGAGGCGGCCGTCGCGGTCGACGGGGACCTCGACGAGCTCGTGGCCCTGGCGGGCGAGGTGGCGGCAGAGGTTGCGCACCGCGGGGTGCTCGACCCTCGTGGTGACGATGCCCTTGCGGTCGGGCCAGCTCTCGAGCGTGCCGCGGATGGCGGCGTTGTCGGACTCCGTGCCGCAGGAGGTGAAGACGATCTCCGAGGGGTCGGCCCCGATGAGGGCGGCCACGCGGGCCCGCGACTGGGCGATCTTGTGCTCGACCTGGCCGCCGAACTCGTGCATGGAGGACGGGTTGCCGTAGAGCTCGGTGAAGTAGGGGAGCATCTCGGCCACGACCTCGTCGGCCACGCGGGTGGTGGCGTTGTTGTCGACATAAACGACGCGGGCCATCAGCGCACCTCCTCGACTATCAGCTCGGGGGAGACCAGCTCTCTCAACTTCTGCTCGACGTACTGCTTGAGCGTCACCTCAGCCGCCGCGCAGGCCCGGCAGGTGCCCCGCAGGGCGACCAGCACCTTGGCCCCGTCGATGTCGATCAGCTCGATGTCGCCGCCGTCGGCCTGGAGGGCCGGCTTGATCTCGCGCTCGAGCGTCTTCTCGATGAGCTTCATCTTCTGGATGTTGCTCAGGCGGGCGGGCTGGCCCTCAGGAGCGCCCTGCTCGGCCAGGACTCGCTCGATAATGCGCCCGATCTCCTCGTGGCAGGAGCCGCAGCCGCCACCGGCCTTGGTGTAGTTGGTCACCTGCTCCACACTCCTCAGGCGGTTGAGCCGCACGGCCTCCTCGATCTCCTTGCGCGTGACGCCGAAGCACTGGCAGACGACGTCGGATTCTTCGTGGGGGGCCTTCTCGCCGCGACAGTTGGCGATGGCGGCGAGGAGTGCCTCCCGGCCCATCACCGAGCAGTGCATCTTCTTCTCGGGCAGCCCGCCGAGATAATTGGCGATGTCCTGGTTGGTGACTCGCTCGGCCTCCTCGAGGGTCATTCCCTTGATGATCTCGGTCAGGGCCGACGACGAGGCGATGGCCGAGGCGCAGCCGAAGGTCTGGAACTTGGCCTCGCTGATGCGCTTGTCCTCACCGAGCTTGAAGGTCAGCCGCAGGGCGTCGCCGCAGGCCAATGACCCCACCTCGCCGACACCGTCGGGGCTCTCCACCTCGCCGACGTTACGCGGGTTGTCGAAGTGCTCCTTGACCTTCTCCGTGTAGTCCCACATAAAAGCCTCTCCTCACAAAATGCCAAGAGGGGGCGTGCGGCCCCCTCTGATAGGCGGGAAACCACCTCAAACAATACAAATATTGCCCCTTCCGGTCAATGTGAAAAGGGCTGGGGCGGCCGGCAGCGCCGGCAGGCAATAACCGGCAGCGAGCCGCTGCGGGCAATGCCGCCCCCATGTAGCTAAAGGCTATTGCGAGGCCGGTGTGGGGGCGGGGTCCCCTCGGCGTTGCCGAGGGGTCGGGGGGTGCCACCAACGCCCCGCTGCCAACGGCAGCGGGATTCCGCCCCCATGCTGACATTGCAATAGCCGCTGCTGCTCACGGGGGGCGGCATTGCCCGTCGGGGCTCCCGACTGCCCTCAGGCCGGGCGGGCCTGTGCCTCGCCGCTTGGCCCCGGAGGGGCTTTGGCACCCACGACGGCTCGCCCGCGGTCGGTCCGGCAAACTCCCTTTGGTCAGACAGTGCCGTCCCGCTGCTTGCACCAGAGCAAGCGGCCTCGCGGGCTGGAGCCGGTGGGTACCCGCCAAAGGCCCCTATGGGCCGTAGCGGCGAGGCACGGGGTTGTCGCCGGCGCTGCCGGCGGCGGCCGCACCGCGGCCGCGTATTTCCATGCCCCGGAACTGGTCGGCAGTTGCTCGGGTTTCCTTTCTCTCGGCGTTCATTTGGCGTAGGCGCACCTTGTTCCCGCCAAGCGTACAAGTGAGACTCTTCTCTTCAACCATCCGTGCTCTGCCTTGCAGGCGCCATTGGGATAGCCCTTGCGGGGTCGGCAGCGCCGACGGGCAATAACCGGGCCCTTGAAGCCCTGTGGCGACTGGAGGCTCGGCGTGGGCCCGGAATCCCGCTGTCGTTGCCAGCGGGGCATCAGTGGCGCGCCCCGACCCCTCGGCAACGCCGAGGGACTCCGCCGCATCGCTGCCGCTGACAATGTCTCATCGCTGGCCGCGGCGGTTATTGCCCGTGGCGGCTCGCCACCGCCAGAGGCAGAGCACGAGCCCACCCGGCGACCGAGGGCCTCTCGCCGTTTCTTGCTGCTGTCCGCTAGACAGAGCACGAGCCCGGCGACTGAGGGCCTCTTGTCGTTTCTTTCCTGCTTTGCCTTTGGCCTCCGATGCCACCCCTATCCGGGCTCTTGCCCGGTTGTGCTATTGTGACACAATGAGACACCCCGGAACGAGAGCCAGGAGGTCTGTTCCCATGCCGCCTAGCCCCATGCTGCCCGCCTATCCCGAGTTCGCCCCCATCGGCCTCGAGCACCAGGAGGAGGCCGGCCGCCTGCTGGCCGAGGCCCAGCCCACCTCCTCCGAGCTGTCCTTCACCAACCTGTTCATCTGGCGCCACCACTACCGCTTCCGCGTCTCGACCCTCGCGGGCTGCCTGCTCGTGCTCGGCCAGACGCCCGGCGCCGAGCCCTTCCTGCTGCCGCCGGCGGGGAGCGGGGCCGCCGACGTCTGCCGCCGCCTGCTCAATGAGCGCCGGGTTGCCCGCAGCATCGAGCGGGTGCCGGAGGGCTATCTGGAGGGCTGCGGCCTGAGCCCCGAGGAGTTCACCCTGACCGAGGACCGCGACCAGGCCGACTACGTCTATCCGGTGGAGGACCTGATCCGCCTCCCCGGCAACCGCTACGCGGCCAAGCGCAACCATCTCAAGCGCTTCCGGGCGCAATACCGCTGGGAGTACCGGCGCCTCACGGCGGAGCTGGTGCCCGAGTGCCTGCGCTTCGAGGAGGACTGGTGCCGGGTGAGGGCCTGCCCGAGGCAGCTCGGGCTCGAGGCCGAGCGGGTGGCCATCTGGGAGGCCCTGGAGGGCTTCGGGCGCCTGGGCTACGTCGGCGGGGCGATCCTGGTCGAGGGGAAGGTGGCGGCCTTCAGCCTCGGGGAGCGCCTGAATGATGAGTGCGCCGCCGTCCACATCGAGAAGGCCAACCCGGAGATCGAGGGCATCTACCAGGCCATCAACCAGCAGCTCCTGGAGCACGAGCTGTCGCAGTTCAGGTTCATCAATCGCGAGCAGGACTTAGGCGACGCGGGGCTGCGCCGGGCCAAGCTCTCCTACCACCCGCACCACCTCGTGCGCAAGTTCGTCGTCTCGGCCAGGTAGGCAAAGGCCGCTTGCCTGCCGCAGGGCCCCACCCACCGGCCGACTGCGACCTGTGGCCGATTGTCCGCCGTGGCCCCTTGACGGCCTCGCGGAGTGTTTGGTATTATTTTTTGAACTCGCGGTGACCATCTGAAATCCTCCATTCGACCTCTCGCGCTTACCTGTGTCGCTTTCCTCCTGCTGGATGCAGTTGGATGAGGTGTTTCGCCGGGGTATGTCAGCCGCCCCTGTTCCTGGGGAGCGGACTGGAGATGTGAGACTACGGGCAGGGGCATGGGCATCGGCGCCATCAAGATTCTCATCGTTGAGGACGACCCGGATACCGCGCTGCTGACGGGGCTGGTGCTGGAGACGGAGGGCTTCATCACGCACAACCTCCCCTCGGGTGAGGAGGCCCTCGTTTACCTCCACGGAAACCAGGTGGAGCTGGTCCTGCTCGACCTCAAGCTCAAGGGCGATATCGACGGCTTCGAGGTCTGCCGCCGCCTGCGGGCCAACGACGCCATCGCCTTCATCCCCGTCATCTTCTTCACCGCAAACTCCACCCCGGAGAACCGCAAGCTGGGCCGCGAGGCGGGGGGCCAGGGATTTTTGGCCAAACCCTTCGGCTACGAGCAGCTCCTGAGCGAGGTCCGCAAGCTCTTGCCCCTGCGGGCTTGAGTCCACCCGCCACAGGCCAAGTTCCTTCCTGCGCCAAACAGCCCCGGCACACTCTTTCCCCGCAGCCGCATCCCCATTTTATCTTGACAAAGCCCCGGCCCAGCCGGAAACCTTCTTGAGGCAGACCCGCCCGCGGCCAGCGGTCACGGAAGAACACCTCCCAGCGGAAGCCATTGCGCGGAGTGCGAGCGAGGCGTGGCATGAAGGCAAGACGTTGCAGTGCAAGACGCTGCGGTAAATGGGGGCGGCCCGCGCGGGGCACCCTGGCGGCGGCAGTCCCGGTGGCAGTCCCGGTGGCATTCCTGGTGGTAGTCCTGGTGGTGGTCCTGACCGGGCTCACCTGCGCCTGGCTGGCCACGGCGGCGTGGGCCGAGGCACCGCAGGCGGCCCAGGCCCAGGCGCCAGCGCAGCCGCAGCAAGCCCCAGCTCAAGCCCCGGCCCCGGCGCAGCCGCCAGCCCAACCACAGGCACAGCCGCCCCTGGTCAGCCTGGAGGAGGCCGTGCGCACCGCCCTGGCCGTCCACCCGAGCATCAAGCAGGGCCAGAGTGTGGTCGATCAGAGCAAGGCGGTGGTGGCCCAGCGGCAGGCCGCCTACTGGCCCTTCGTGGACAGCGACCTGGCCTACCAGCGCGTCAAGCGCGGCTTCGTGGGCGGCGTGTCGGGCGGGGCCACGGTGACGCAGTTCAGCCAGTACACGGCGGCCCTGCACGCCCAGCAGAACATCTACGACTTCGGGCGCACCGGCAACCGCGTCAAGGCTGCCCGGGGCACCCTCGAGGCCAACCGCTTCGGTCTGGTGTCCACCGAGGGCGACGTCGTCCTGAATGTGAAGGTGGCCTACTTCCAGGTCATCCAGACCCAGCGGCTCCTCGCCGTCTCCGAGGCCAGCCTGCGGCGCCTGGAGGCCCACCTGCGCCAGGCCGGGGGGCTGCACGAGGTGGGGCTGAGGCCCAAGATCGACGTCACCCGCGCCGAGGTGGATTACACCTCGGGGCAGGCCGACCGCATCACGCGCATCTCCAACGTCGGCGTGGCCAAGGCCACACTCGTCAACGCCGTGGGGGCCCCCCTGCCGCTGAACTACGAGGTCGAGGAGTACCCGGTGAAGCCCGCCCCCGGCGCCATGGAGCCCCTGCTGGCCGAGGCCCTCAAGCAGCGGCCCGAGGTGCGCCAGCTCGAGGCCCAGATCGTCGGCCTGGAGGCCCAGGTGTCGGCGGCGTGGGCCGACTACCTGCCCGCGCTCACCGGCAGCGGTGACTACAACTACTCGGGCAGCCAGTTCCCCCTGCCCAACAACTGGGACGCCGGGGCGAACTTCAACGTGCCCATCTTCAACGGCTTCCTCACCCGGGCCAACGTGGATGCCGCCAGGGCGGCGGTGCGCCAGACGCAGGCGGCCCTGGCCTCCCTGCGCAACGACGTCCGCCTCGAGGTGGAGCAGAACTTCCTCGACGTGCGCTCGGCCCAGGAGCGGCTGGTGGCCCAGCGCGAGGCGGTCCGCGCCGCCCAGGAGAACCTCGACCTGGCCCAGGCGCGCTACCAGGAGGGGCTGGGCTCGGCCATCGAGTTCACCGACGCCGAGGTGTCCCTCACCCAGGCCCAGGCCAACGAGGTCCAGGCCGTCTACGACCTGCAGATCGCCCGGGCGCGCCTCGCCCGCGCCGTGGGTGGGCCATCGATGCTAGCTTCCACTGGCGAATTCTGAGCGCGGTGCTAGAATGTAAGCGTTTACTTAACTGGGCCGCGGGGCAATCCCCCCCGCGGGATGAAAGGCATTGGCGCTGAAGAAGTTCTTCGCACTCGCCCTGGCGGCGACCATCGTCGCCGGGGGTTTATACACCTGGCTCGGCAACGGCAAGGAGGCCCCGCGCTACCGCACCGTGGCCGTGGAGCAAGGCGAGGTCATCCAGAAGGTGCTCGCCACCGGCACGGTCAACCCGGTCACCCTGGTCAACGTGGGCAGCCAGGTCTCGGGCACCATCGCGGCCCTCTACGCCGACTTCAACTCGGTGGTCAAGCGCGGGCAGGTCGTGGCCCAGATCGACCCGGCCCTGTTTCAGGCCCAGGTGGCCAAGGCCAAGGCCGACTACCAGAGTGCGCTGGCCGACGTGGCCAAGGCCAAGGCCGAGGTGGAGAATACCAAGCGCACCTACGCCCGCATGAAGGCCGTGCGCGCGCGCGACCTCGTCTCCCAGTCCGACGTCGACGACGCCCAGATGAAGTGGCAGACGGCCCAGGCCGGCCTCGAGGCGGCGGTGGCCAAGGTCGGCACCAACAAGGCCTCCCTCGAGCTGGCCGAGACCAACCTCCGCTACAGCACCATCCGCTCCCCCGTCGACGGCATCGTGGTCGACCGGTCGGTCGACGTCGGCCAGACGGTGGCGGCCAGCTTCCAGGCCCCGGTGATGTTCAAGATCGCCGCCGACCTGGCCAAGATGCAGGTCGACACCAACGTCGACGAGGCCGACATCGGCCGCATCCGCCTGGGGCAGGGCGCCAGCTTCACCGTCGACGCCTACCCGGCCGAGGACTTTCCGGCCCGCGTGGGCCAGGTGCGCAACGCCCCGCAGCAGATCCAGAACGTCGTTACCTACGACGTCGTCCTCACCGTCGACAACCGCGGCCTCAAGCTCAAGCCGGGCATGACGGCCAACGTGGCCATCGAGACCGACCGCAAGGAAGGCGCGCTCAAGGTCCCCAACGCCGCGCTGCGCTTCTCGCCGGGGCAGGAGCAGGGCGGCCAGCCGGGCCAAGGGGGCCAAGGCGGCCAATCCGGTCCGGGTCGGTCCGGTCAGGGCCAGCCGCAGGCCGCCACGCCGCCGCAGGGCCGCGGCCAGCGGGTGTGGGTGCTGGGTGCCGGCGGCAAGCCGCAGCCCGTGTCGGTCACGGTCGGCATCTCCGACGGCGCCTGGAGCGAGGTCACGGGCAAGCTCTCCCCTGGCCAGCAGATCATCGTCGAGCGCCTGGACGCCGGGGACAAGGGGGCGGCCAAGCCCCAGCCCCGCCTCTTCTAAGCCCATGCCCTCCGCCCTCGAGCTCCGGGGCATCGTCAAGACCTACCGCCTGGGGGGTGCCGTGGTGCGCGCCCTGGACGGCGTCGACCTGACGATGGACGCGGGCGAGTTCTGCGCCGTGATGGGTGCCTCGGGCTCGGGCAAATCGACCCTGATGAACATCCTGGGCTGCCTCGACCTGCCCGACGCGGGCAGCTACCAACTGCGCGGGGTGGAGGTCACGAGGCTGTCGCGCGACGAGCTGGCCGTGCTGCGCCGCAACAAGCTCGGCTTCGTCTTCCAGGGCTTCAACCTCTTGGCGCGCAGCTCAGCCCTGGAGAACGTCGAGCTGCCCCTTATCTACGCCGGCCTCGCCTCGGCCGAGCGCCACGCCCAGGCCTCCGCCGCCCTTGCCGCCGTGGGGCTGACGGGCCGCGAGCACCACCGCCCCAACCAGCTCTCCGGAGGCCAGCAGCAGCGGGTGGCCATCGCCCGCGCCCTGGTCAACAACCCCGAGGTCTTGCTGGCCGACGAGCCCACGGGCAACCTGGATACGCACACCAGCGCCGAGATCATGGACATCTTCGCGGGGCTCAACCGCGACCGGGGCATCACGCTCGTCGTCGTTACGCACGAGCCCGACGTGGCCGCCTACGCCAAGCGCGTGATTACCTTCCGCGACGGCCGCATCGTCGATGACCGCGCGGGACAAGCGCGAGGGGCCGTGGCCGCCGCGAGGGAGGCGTAAACCATGCTCTGGGCCAGCCTGCGCATAGCCCTGGCCGCACTCCAGGCCAACAAGATGCGCTCCCTGCTGACGATGCTCGGCATCATCATCGGCGTGGGCGCGGTCATCATCATGCTCGCCATGGGCTCCGGGGCCCAGGAGCAGATCAAGCGTGAGATCGACTCGGTGGGCACGAACATCCTCATCGTCGTGCCGGGGGCCTCGACCAGCGGCGGGGTAAGGATGGGCTCGGGCAGCCAGTCCACCCTCAACATGGCCGACGCCGAGGCCATCGCCCGGGAGCTGCCCACGGTCAAGCAGGACGCCCCCATCTGGGGCGACGTGACGCAGGTGGTGGCGGGCAACCTCAACTGGTCGACGCAGGTGACGGGCACCACGCCGGGCTTCCTGGCCATCCGCGAGTGGTCGCTCACCGAGGGCCGGCCCTTCAGCCGGGAGGAGGTCAAGGCGGCGGCCAAGGTCTGCCTCATCGGCCAGACGGTGGCCACCAACCTCTTCGGCGACTCCTCGCCCGTCGACCGCACGGTGCGCATCAAGCGCGTGCCCTTCACCGTCATCGGGCTGCTCGAGCGCAAAGGGCAGTCGCCCCGCGGCGATGACCAGGACGACACGATCCTGGTGCCCATCACCACCGCCCAGAAGCGCCTCTTCGGCAGCGAGCGGGCCGGCCAGGTGCGGGTCATCCTCGTCCAGGCGAGGTCGGTGGAGACCCTCAAGCAGGCCGAGGAGGACATCGACACCCTGCTCGCCCAGCGCCACCGCATCCAGCCCAAGCAGGACCGCGACTTCACTGTGCGCAACATCACCGAGTTCTTGGCTGCCCGCCAGCGGGCGACACAGGTCATGTCGCTCCTGCTCGGGGCGATTGCAGCGGTGTCGCTGCTGGTGGGCGGCATCGGCATCATGAACATCATGCTCGTGTCGGTGACGGAGCGCACCCGCGAGATCGGGATACGGATGGCCGTGGGCGCCAAGGGGCAGGACATCCTGGTGCAGTTCCTGATCGAGGCGGTAGTGCTGAGCCTCTTGGGGGGGCTGGTCGGGGCGGCACTGGGGATAGGCGGCTCGCGCCTCGTCGGCTACCTGAGCGGCTACGCCATCCTCGTCTCCTACAAGGCAGTGGCGCTGGCCTTCTCCTTCTCGGCGGCGGTGGGGGTGTTCTTCGGCTTCTACCCGGCGCGCAAGGCGGCGGCGATGAGGCCCATTGACGCGCTCAGGTACGAGTAGGGACGGGGCGGCCGCCGATAAGCTCCGCCATGCGGCGTTCTCGGGCGCGAGGCAGTCCTCAACGTAGCGCTTGCTACGCCTGCGGCTGCCTCGGCCCTGCGGCCTTGCCTGGCGGGCTTCTGGGCGGCCGCAGGAAGGGTCGTGCTGTTGCCAGCCCCGGAAGAAGAAGCATGGAGGCTTATGGGCGGCCGCGTCGGATAGGTGGGGGGAGCTTAGCAGCAAGAGGCGCCGCGGCAATGAGGACTCTTCCTCTTCACCATCCGTGCTCTGCCTTGCAGGCGCCATTTGGGATAGCCCTTGCGGGTACCCGCCGTCACAGGGCTTCCCTGCCCGCTTGCTCCTTTTGCAAGCGGCGCGCACTTCCTCTCGGGGCGCAGCCCTCAAGTGCGCGAGGGAAGCCTGTGGCGACTGCGGGTGCAAGGGCATCCCTGGCGCCAGAGGCAGAGCACGAGCCAGCCCGGCGATAGAGGGCCTCTTTGCTGTTTCTTGCTGTATTCTAATCAGCGCACTCAGCTCAGGTGAGTGACGTGCTTGCCGCCTTCTCCGCCTCACTTCTCCCCGATCTCATACACAGCGCTCACACTCGCCCGCACCTTCAGCTCCCCCGGCTCGATGGGCGGGGCGGCCTCGGCGGCCAGGGCGGCGCGGTAGCGCAGCGGCCCCGGTGCCGGCTGCGGCGAGGTGGACAGGCTCAGCAGCCGGCCCAGCTTCACCCCGGCCTCGGCAGCCAGGCGCTCGGCCAGGGCACGGGCTGCCTTGAGGGCTGCTGCCGCGGCGTCGCGTCGCGCCTCGTCGGCCTTGGGGTTGTCGAAGTCCACCCCTGAGACACCCGTGGCCCCGCTGCTCACCGCGGCGTCGAGGAGCTCGCCCAGGCGCTTGGGGCCGGACACCTCGAGGGCGAGGCGCGCCGTCGCCCGGTAGCCGGTCAGCGTGGCCTGGCCGTCCTCCTGCTCGTAGAGGGGGAAGAGGTCGTAGGCCGCGGTGGTCAGGCGGTCGGCCGCGGCGAGCTTGGGCTTGAGGGCGGCCATGACGTGGCTGGTGGCCGCCGAGACCTTCTCCAGGGCCTTGGCCGCGCTGGGGGCGTTGGCCTCGACCTGGAGGTTGGCCCGGCCCACGGTGGGCGCCAGGGCGACCTCGCCCACTCCCTCGACCTCGATCGTGCGCGCCGGGGGGCAGGGGGCGGGTCCGGCGGCAAGGGCGGCTGGGCCGAGGCAGGGGAGCAGCAGGCACAGGGCAAGGGTGAGGGCGGCTGTCAGCGTGGCTGTCGGCGCATAAATTCTGGGCATGGCTGGGTCTCCTGGTATGGCTGGGCTTCCTGGGATGGCTGGGTCTCCTGGCTGGCAGAGCCTCTGGCGTGCGGGATTGACAGGTTTTAGGGCTTGGGCGCCGCCTGGGCCATACTATAATGGACTAAAGGTAGGCCGGTCAAAGGCGGCCCTCCGGTTAGAGGCAGCATGCGTGTAACACCTACAGACCGGGGATCCGCATGTTCGAAGGGCTCAAGGCCCCCGAGATCGACGTCGCCGGCTGGCTGAACTCCCCGCCTCTGCGCCTCAAGGACCTGCGCGACCGCGTGGTCCTGCTCAACATCTGGGACTACACCTGCATCAACTGCATCCGCAGCCTGCCATACCTGTCCGAGTGGCACCGCCGCTACCACCCCCTCGGCCTGTCGCTCATCGGCGTCCACTGCCCCGAGTTCGACTTCGCCCGCGACTCGCGCAACGTCGAGCGCGCCGCGCGCCGCTTCGGCCTCGACTACGCCATCGCCCTCGATAACGACTTCCGGGTCTGGAACGCCTACGCCAACCGCTACTGGCCGCGCCAGTTCCTCATCGACCGGCGGGGCGTCGTGCGCTACGACCACATCGGCGAGGGGGCCTGGCGGCAGAGCGAGCTGAAGATCCAGGAGCTGCTGGCCGAGATCTACCCCGCCGTGAGCGTGCCCAAACCCGTCGAGCCCGAGGGGCGGGAGCGGGCCATCTGCTACCCCGTTACGGCCGAGCTCTACGCCGGCTACCAGCGGGGCCGCCTGGGCAGCCCCGAGGGCTACCGTCCCAACCAGGTGGTCGACTACCGCGAGGTTGACCGCTGCGTGGACGGCTTCCTCTACCTGCGGGGCCGCTGGCTCAACCTCGCCCAGTGCCTCCAGCACGCCGGCTCAGGGAGCGGGCGCGACTGGATCGGCCTGCGCTACCACGCCGTGTCGGTCAACGCCGTCATCTCCACCGTGGGGTGGCCCAGCATGCCCCTGGAGGTCGAGGTGAAGCAGGACGGCCGCTACCTCGACGCCGAGATCGCCGGCGAGGACGTGCTGGTGGAGCGGGGGCGCAGCTTCCTGCTGGTCGAGGAGCCGCGCATGTACCGGCTCGTGCGCAACCCCGACTTCGGCTACCACATCCTGCAGCTCTTCGCGGCCTCGGAGCTGTTCCGCCTCCACGCCTTCACCTTCGGCGGCCGGCAGGCGGCCCTGGAGGAGCGCCGGGCCGTCTCCCTGCGCAGCGGCGGCTGACGGGTCCTGGCAAGGCTCGCCGGCGCTTGGTTCTCTCGGGTTAGTTCTCTCGGGAGGGCTCGCCCCGCGGGCCCAGGCACTCCGGCCCGAAGCCTCAGGCCAGGAGCACGGCGAGCAGCCCGGTGAGGAAGACGCCGTCGAAGGTGCCCGCGCCGCCGATGCTGGCGATGGGCGCGCCGAGGTTGGCCACGGCGGAGATGTTGGACAGGTCGGCCCCGATGAGCACACCCAGGGTCCCCGAGACGTAGGCCAGGGGCGGGGCGTGGCGGCGGTCGAGCACCAGGGCGATGGCGGCGGCAAGGAGCGGCGGGGCCAGGGTGGGCACGGCTATCCCCACGCCCTGCACCGGGTTGGCCAGGGCGTGCATGGCGATGCTCATCACGGCGACGCCGATGAGGGCCTTGGTGATGAGATCGGGCATCTTGACCAGCAGGTAGATCGAGACGAGGGCGGGCACGAGGGCGCCGCCGACGTTGATGGCGAGCAGGGTGCCCGGCGAGTGGGCGACCATGGGCACGACGTACTCGAGGCCGTGGTGGCGCACGACGTGGCTGACGACCACCGGCTCGCCGCCCCCGATGCGCAGGAGCGGGATGTTGACGGCACTCCCCAGCAGGCTCAGCAGGAGCACGGCGAAGACGTAGCGGTGGCTGATGCCGGCCTTCTCGTAGGCATAGGTGATGGCCCGCACCTCGATCAGGAAGATGAGCAGGCCGAGGAGGACGAGGCCGATGAGGACGAAGAAGCCGGTCACGGTCTGATGGAACAAGACTGGTCCCGCCTGGGTTAACGATTTTACAAGGGGTGATGCTCCATCCTAAGCGGGCGTCCGGCGGCCTGTCAAAGATATTGCTGGAGATTGAGATTCATTGACGGAGATTCGTTGACGAGATTCATTGATGGAGATTTTTGGAGATTGCCCGCCTGTTCCCCGGCCCGCGCCAGGGCCTCGCGCCAAGACCTCGCGCCAAGACTTCGTGCCAGGATTGCCCTTGAGCCGCCTTTGGCTTTATCCTGTCCTTCAGGGGCCGGGGGGCCGGCGATGGGCGGCTGTCGCGCCACTCACCTACAAGTTGGAGTGTGTGGAGATGAAGACGAGATTCTTTAGGGTGGCCGCGCTGGGTGTCGCCGTCGTGTTCGCCGCGGGGCTGTTTGCTGGCTGCGCGGAGACGACCAAGCAGGTCCAGGAGCATCCCCGGACCGCCACCGGTGCGGCGGTTGGCGGCGTCGGCGGGGCGGTGGTCGGCGGGCTGCTCGGCGGCGGCAAGGGCGCGCTCATCGGCGGCCTGCTCGGGGCCCTCGGCGGCGGGGTAGTGGGCAACTACACCGAGAAGAAGCAGGCCCCGCGGGAGCAGGCCCTCCAGGAGACGGGGGCCCAGCCCGGCCAGTCGGCCATCTCCGTCCAGCAGGTGACGGCCCAGCCGCAGACGGTCGCCCCAGGCCAGCAGGTCGACATCGGGATGACCTACTCGGTGGTGACGCCGCAGCCCAACGAGACGGCCAACGTCCGCGAGACCCGCGAGATCACCTTCAACAACCAGGTGGTCGGCCAGATGTCGGTCGACCGGCAGCGCACGAGCGGCACCTGGCAGAGCGATGTCCCGGTGACCCTGCCCCAGACGGCCCAGCCGGGCACCTACACCATCCTGGCCTCGGTGACGGCGGGCGGGATGACCAACTCCCGGACCACGACCTTCACCGTGAAGTAGGCAGGGCCCTCGCACCCCTGGGAGCAGGGGCGGCTGAGCGCGGTCCACTTTCGAGCCCCTGGCCGTTCGCGCTTCCAGGCCGGGGGCGTGGCGAGCCGCCACGGGCAATAACCACCGCCTCCAACGGCCGGGGCATCTCCGGCGGCAGCGAGGCGGCGGTTTCCCCTCGGCGTTGCCGTGGGGGCGTGAGAGGCAGGGCTGCGCTGGTTGAAAATAAATTCCCTTCGGAATGAGGCGTACATGAGAGTACGCCGCAGTGACGAAGGATGAGCGCGGGCGCCGCAGATGGGCGTTTGGTCTGCGGCCTGCCGAGGGGCTAGCCGCGGCGGCACGGATATTGTAGCCTTGGGCCTCCTCAGCAAGACTTCGGGAGGCACGGTCAATGCTCCAGTTTAGCAAAACATTCAAGAAAATAGCCCCCTTGGTGGTTGTGGGGGGGCTGGTCTTCGGGCTCATGTTCTGGCTGTCGCGCAGCGGCGAGCGCGTCTCCGAGACGGCGGTGAAGGTGGCAGAGCTTGGCCGGGGGGCCTCGCCGCAGGTCGTCGTCGCCCCCCAGGAGGCCGTGGGCGGCAAGGGAGGGGCCGCGCCCTTCGTCACGCGGCTGGTCAACCTGCGCTCCGTGCGCGTGCCCGTGAAGGTCGAGGGCGAGATGGGGCAGGGCCTCACCGTTGCCGGTGAGGGGCTGGCCCCGGGCGGCCTGGTGGTCGTGCCCGCCGAGGCCATCGCCGCAGGTGCCGCCGCCGCGCCCGTGGCCGGGGTCTCCGAGGAGCGCCTGGCCTTCGCCGTGTTCGAGGCCGGCGTCCACGCCGTGGAGACCGAGAGCCTGCCCGAAAGTGTCCGCTTCATCTCGCCGGGCTACCGCGACGCCTGGGGCTACAACATCGCCCTGCTGCGGGCCGTCCTCAAGCGGGCCTTCCATGAGTTCGAGGGGATCAAGTTCGAGCTGGCCGCCCCCCCCGTGGTGCGCGTCCAGGGCAAGGAGGCGATCATCGACTGCGCGGTGCGCCTGCTGGCCACCTACCACGGCCGCCGCAGCTACCTGCTGGGCGACGCCAAGGATGTCGATCACGTGCGGGTGAGCCTGACGCGCGCCGCCTACGGCTGGAAGGTGTCGCGCCTGGACGGCCTGCGGCCCCTCGGCTTCGAGGAGCGCTTCTTCCGCCTGCTGGGGCGCGAGGTGGGCCTGCCGCTCTCGGACACCGAGCGTCTCGACCGCGACCAGACCTGCGCGCGCTGCAAGGAGCGGATGCGCCAGCGCTTCAGCCTGCCGGCTCGTTGACAGCAGGCGCGGGTCGGCAGCGCCGACAGGCAATAACCGGCCCCGTGGAGCGTAACGCTGATTCAACGGCGGTGTGGGGCCGGGCATCCCGCTCACGTTGCGAGCGGGGCCAGGTCGCGAGCGGGGCGCAAGAGCCGCCCTTTGCCCTAGCGCCCGCTACATGGTCAGCAGCGGCTTGACCATGCCGTCCTTTTTGTTGATGAACATGTCGTAGGCCCGCTCGATCTGGCCGAAGGGCAAACGGTGCGACCAGACGAACTTGCCGTCCTTGGAGTGGGCCCGGATGTAGTCGAGCAGCTCGGCCAGGTAGGCGCGGTGGTTGCAGTTGCCGGCCACGACACTCAGGTTCTTGCTCACGAGCTGCCCCAGCGGATAGCTCTCCAGCTCGCCGTAGAGCCCCACGATCGAGATGACGCCCGTGTGGCGCACGCACCTCAAGGCATACATCTGCGCCGCCGAGGGCTGCGGCCTGCCCGAGGCGTCCGTCGCCTCCATCCCCACGCAATCAATCACCACGTCGGCGCCGCTGCCCGTCTCCCGGCCGATGACCTCCACCGGGTCGTCGCGGGTGAAGTCGATCACCTTCACCTCGGGGAAGCGGGCGGCCAGCTCGAGGCGCTCGGGCTCCCGGTCGATGGCGAAGATGGGGATGGCCCCCCGGGTGGCCGCACTCAGCACGGCGTAGAGCCCCACCGGGCCGCAGCCGAAGACGGCCACCGACTCGCCGTCGGAGACCTGGGCGTTGTCCACGGCGAAATAGGCGGTGGGGAAGATGTCGCTGAGCGACAGGGCCGCGTCGTCGTCCACATCATCCGGTATCTTGAGCATGCCCACGTCGGCGAAGGGGATGCGGGCGAACTCGGCCTGGAGGCCGGCAAATCCCCCTGCCGTCTCGGGGCCGCCGAAGAAGGCCGTCTCGCCCCCCAGCACGGTGAGGCAGTGGGCGAACTCGCCCTGGCGGCACATCGAGCAGCGGCCGCAGGCGATGGTCGAGGGCACCACGACGCGGTCGCCGGGGGCGAAGTTGGCCACCTTGTCGCCCACCTCCTCCACCACGCCCACCATCTCGTGGCCCAGTATCTGGCCCGGCCTCATCTGCGGCGTCTTGCCGTTGACGAGGTGGATGTCGGTGCCGCAGATGGTCGTGGCCGTGGCGCGCACGACGGCGTCCTCGTCGTCCTCGAGGCGCGGCCTGGGCATGTCCTTCAGGGCAATCCTGTTCACGTCTTCGTAAACGAGCGCTTTCATAGGGCTAGCTCTGCGCTGGGGGGGTGCCAGGGGATCCCCCCCGGCCGGCTCATGCCGGGAGGGTTACTCCATCCAGTTTAGCACCGGGGGGAAGGCGGGGGAGAGTTTTTGGCGTTGCCTGGAGTGCCGCCTGAGGCTATAACCGGGCAGGCAACCGCCACCGGGAGGGGCAGCATGCCGCGGGCGATCATCTTCGGCAAGGACACCTGACCCTACACCCGCGCGGCCCGTGAGGCCTGGCAGCGCGAGGGGGTCGAGTTCGACTACTACGACGTCAGCCGCGACCCAAAGAGGCTCCAGGAGATGCTCTCTCACAGCCGGGGGGCGCGCAAGGTGCCGGTCCTCGTGCAGGAGGGCAAGGCGACCATCGGCTACGGGGGCTCCTGAGGGGTATAACCCGAGTCCCAGTTTGGGACTGTCGGCAGCGCCGACGGGCAATGCCGCCCCCTTGGAAGTGCGGAATGCCTAAGCGTCAGCGAGGGGGCGGGTATCCCGCTGCCGCTGGCAGCGGGGCGTCAGCCGCCACGAAGGCCGCTCGGGCCACGAGAATCCTGAACGTAGCGCTGCGATGCCTCTGTATGCCTAGACCCTGCGGCCTGGCCTGACTGGCTTCTCGCCAACCGGTCGGGCAGCGAGCCGCTGCGGGCGATAACCGCCCCCTTCAGGCCCAATGGCTATTGTGGAGCAGGCGAGGGGGCGGAATCCCGCTGCCGCTGGCAGCGGGTCGGCAGCGCCGACGGGCAGCGAGCCGCCACGGGCAATAATGAAAGTCCGAGAATGCCCAAGCGTTGGTGAGGGGGCGGGGGCAGCGAGCCGCTGCGGGCAATAACCGCCCCCTGGCGGCTCAGTGGCTGCTTAACGGTTGGTGTGGGGCGGGGTGCCGCTGCCGTGCCCGATCCTGCAATCATGACTTGAGGATTTATTTGAAGGTCAACCTGCCATGACAGCGCCGAAGGTCATCTGCCCGGACTGCGGCTTCGAGGGTCACTTCCCGGAGGAGGGGGCCACGGAGGAGGGGGCCGCGGAGGGCGCGAAACCTGCCGGGGAGGGCACCTTCATCCCCATGGGCAAGGACGCCGAGGGCCACCTCTGGCTCAAGTGCCCCCGTTGCGAGGCCGAGAACTCGTTCTCGGTCAGCTCGAGCCTGATGCGCATCGGCTCCATGGTGCTCTGGGGCGCGGGGCTCGCCGCCCTGTTCGCCCTCATCCGCCTCTGGCTCTTCGGCCACTAGCCAGGCTGAGCCTGGACCCAATGCCGGCCCCTTGAAGGCTCAGCGGCTACTGACGGCTCAGCGCGGGGCCGGGGTCCCGCTGCCGTTGGCAGCGGGGGTCAGCGTGCAATAGGCTGCTTCGCCCCCTC
>Ga0315282_10002688_pt1 | contig 32378 bp, 22 predicted proteins | sample YL17G07_20_MG_FD_203693 | JGI IMG/M metagenome (GOLD analysis project Ga0315282, IMG submission 203693) | Sediment microbial communities from Yellowstone Lake, YNP, Wyoming, USA - YL17G07_20 | ecosystem: Environmental > Aquatic > Freshwater > Lake > Sediment | place: USA: Wyoming | collected...
GTAGTGACGTAAACTGTGTCACCCGCGCGCAGGCTCTGGAACTCGATGCTCTTGCCTTGCTCGTCCAGATAGACTGTCTTCTCGCTCACCCGGACTAATTCGGTGACCTCCGTGGGACGCTTCAGCACGATCTGCTTCTTCGCTGCGTCCACGGACGAGATGATGAAGAAGTCTTCTCGCGATGTCACCTCGCCCTGCGCCTTCTCGGCCGCGCGCGTGAGAGGTGTCAGCGTCGAGACGGAAACGAGCACCAACGCCGCCAGCAACATCCGGAACGGGATTTGTCGGGATGGCATGAGATCAAACGGGCCTTTCATAACGCTCCTGGATTGCCAACTTTTCTCACCCGCCTCTTCGGCGGGAGCCTGCGCCGTCCTCAGCGCACGAGCGGTCGCAAGGTCATTCGTAGCGCAGCGCCTCGATCGGGTCGAGCTGCGCGGCTTTGCGCGCCGGGTAATACCCGAAAAAGATCCCGACGCCAGCTGAGAACAGGACGGCAATAGCAATAGCCTGCGGAGGGACTCGTGTGGGCCACTGAAGCATGCCCGCGACCGCTACGGAACCCCCGATCCCGACCAGCACACCTACCGTCCCACCTAGCAAGCTCAACACCAGCGCTTCGCTCAGAAATTGCAGTTGCACGTCCCGCTCGCTTGCGCCCACGGCCATGCGCACGCCGATCTCGCGCGTGCGTTCTGTCACCGAGACCAGCATGATGTTCATGATGCCGATGCCGCCCACCAGCAGCGACACCGAGGCAATGCTGGCCAGCAGCAGCGTCATGATCTGGCCCGCCTGCGCCTGAGCGTTGGCGAGGTCGTTGGGGCTGCGGATGATGAAGTCATCGTCCTCGTCGGGACGCAGCCGGTGCCGCTGCCGCAACAAGCTGGCGATCTGCTGCTGCGCTGTGTGGATGGCCTCCGGGGAAACGGCTGAACACATGACGAACTGGAGCCAGTCAATCCCCGCGATTTTCTTCTGCACGGTAGTGAAGGGCATGATGATGGAGTCGTCCTCATCCTGGCCGAACGGCGACTGCCCTTTCGAGGCGAGCACGCCGATGACCCGGAAAGGAATGTTCTGAATGCGGACCGTCTTGTTGACGGGGTCTTCGGTTCCGAACAGGTTCTCGACCACCGTCAGGCCGATCACGCAGACGTTGGCCGCCGCGTCCACTTCACGCTGTGAAAACGCGCCGCCATTGATGACGGGCCAGCGGCGAATCTCAAGGAATTCAGGCGATACGCCGCTCACGCGGGTGTTCCAATTCTGATTGCCATAGACCGCCTGAACCCGGGCCCCTACGCCCGGCGACAGCCGCGCCACCGTGGGGACTTGCTGTTGGATGGCCTTGGCGTCTGCCAGGGTGAGGGTTTTGGTGGCCGAACTGCCCATGCGGATGCCGCCCCGACTCACGCTGCCCGCGCCCACGAACACGATGTTGTCGCCCAGGTTGCGGATCTGCTCTTGTACCTGGTTGGAAGCCCCTTCTCCGATGGCCACCGTACAAATGACCGCGCCGACGCCGATGATGATGCCCAGCATGGTCAGGGAGGTGCGCATCTTGTTACGCGCCAGGGCCCGCAAGGCCACGCGGACGACTGCCTGAAGTTCCATCAGCTCTCCTCCTCCTCCGCATCGTTGTCAAGAACAGGCAGAGTCTGGAGTACTTGGGCCGCGTCTGCCGGCTCTTCCACCGGCGAGTCACGTCGCACCTTCCCGTCGCGGAACAGCACGACGCGTTTCGCAAAGCGAGCGATATCCGCCTCGTGGGTCACCAGGAAAATCGTGAGATTCCGCTCCTTGTTCAGGCGCTGAAGAATGTCCATGATCTCGACACTCGTGCGGCTGTCCAGGTTCCCCGTCGGCTCGTCCGCCAGGATGAGGGAAGGCTGGTTGACTAGCGCCCGGGCGATGGCCACGCGTTGCTGCTGCCCTCCCGAAAGCTGAGAGGGATGATGTTCCTCGCGGCCCTCTAGTCCCACGGCGCGCAACGCCTCGCGGGCGCGCTCCACTCGCTCCGGGTGAGAGAGACCCGCATAGACCAAGGGCAGTTCCACGTTTTCCAGCGCCGAGGTCCGCGCCAGCAGGTTAAATCCCTGGAAGACAAATCCGATCTTGCGGTTGCGAATCCGCGCCAGGTCGCGCTTGGAAAGTGTGGAGACATCCTGCCCCTCGAGCAGGTACCGGCCGCGCGTGGGACGGTCCAAACACCCAATCAAATTCATGAAGGTGGACTTCCCCGAACCTGACGCGCCCATGATCGCCACAAATTCCCCGGAAGCGACTACCAGCGAGATGCCACGCAGCGCATGGACCTGGACTTCACCCAGGTCGTAGGTCTTGTGCAAATGTTCGATCTGGATGATGGGGATTGCGGCCCCGCTCGGGGTTTCCGTCTCTGGCTGGCATTGCAGGAGCTCTTCCGGCATCACCTAAGGCTACCTCCGTGGTCCCCCAAAGCGCGGCGCCACGGGGGACTGCCCCTGCGTCTGGCCTGCGGTGCGCGTCTCGGTTTGACCCGTCACCAGCACGTCGCCCTCTTTCAGGTTGCCCTCGCGTAGCTGGGTGAAGCTGTAGTCCGTGATCCCGACTTTGACGGCCACGGGCTCCGGCTGCTTGCCGGACCCAAGCTTCCAGACCACTTGCCAGCCGCCCATGTGCGAAGTCGTGGCGGCGGTGGGTATGTTGTAGCGCGTGTAGAGCGCCTGAAGTTCGGGGCGTGGCAGCTCCGGGGTGTAGCGAAGCGTCGCGCTAGGAATCTTGAGGGTGTCGGAAGCGTGCCCGGTGGGGATGGTGACGTAGGCCGTCTCACCGGGCAAGAGTTTCTCCGCGGCATTCTCAAAATCGATGACGGTGTCGTAGGTCACGACGTTCTGCACTGTGTACGCATTCAAGCGGATGGCGCTCACCCGGCCGTGGAAGACTTCGGTGGGGAAAGCGTCCACCTGGAAAGTCACGTCGGTGCCGATCTTGATCTGGCCGGTATCGGACTCATCGGTCTTGGCGTACACCTGCATGCGCTTCAAGTCCTGGGCGATGGTGAAGACATTGGGCGCCTGGAGTGACGCGGCCACTGACTGCCCCACCGTGATGTTGCGCGCCACGACCGTCCCGTCGATGGGCGAGACGATGGTGGTGTACTGAAGGTTGGTTTCCGCCTGCATCAGAACACCCGTCTGCACTTCCACCTGGGCCCGCACCTGCTGGAGCTGGGCCTTGATCTGGTTCAATTGGGCCCGGGACTGGTTCAGTTGCGCCTGCGCGGCGCGCACCTGGGCATCGGCCTGCGCCAGGGTGGATTGCACCATGTCATTCTGGTCCTCCGCCAGGATGCCTTGTTTCGAGAGGTCCGCTACTCGCGCCGCATTCGTCCGGGCGTAAGCCGCCGCAGCCTGGAGCCGGGCGAGGTTGGCCTGGTTCGTCTGGATGGCGGCTTCCATGGCCACCACGCTGGCTTCCAGATTCCTCACATTCGCCTGAGCGTTCGCCAAGTTACCGCGCGCCTGGATGACCTGCGCTTCATAGATGGCTGGGTCGAGCTGGGCGAGTACCTGCCCCGCGCCCACCCGGCTGTTGAAGTCGGCGAAGATATACTTCACCGTCCCGGAGACGTACGACCCTACCGGGACCGTCGTCAACGGGTTGATGGTCCCCGTGGCCTGGACGACGGCGGTAACGTCGCCGCGCCTGACCGGCGCCGTGATATATTGGGGCCCCGCAGACCGGGCCCGCACCACCATTCCCACCGTGAAGAGACCCACCAGCCCGATGGCCACGAGAGTGGCAAGTTTCTTGTGCCGCGCGAGGTATTCCCGAATCGCCATGGCTTTGGTCGCCCTTTCCCGCATTGACCCCGTCCGCCAGGAAGTCCCGCTCGAGTACGCGGGGTGACTCTGGCCGCTTCAGTGCGGCTTTTCCCTTTTCGTTCTCTCTTCGAGGCGGCGAAGCATCTCGTTGAACTTCGTCAACTGTTCCGGGGAAAGAATTTGCCGAATCCGGTTGTTGGTCTCCTCCCGTGCCGCGTCAAACTGGGGGTCGACCTGCTTCCTCAGTTCCATGAATCTCTTCATGGAATCCCCCACAATCTGGTCGAGTTGCTTGACCTGTGCGTCCGTGAGATGCAACTCCCGGCTCAGGCGCCGGACAATCCGCTGCTTCTCGAAGCCCCGGTGCCAGTGGCCTCCGTACCAGCCGTAGAAAAACACACCGGCCCCGCCCGCGGTGGCTCCCAGCAAGAACGTAAGAACGAAATAGATGTAAGCTCGCCGTGTCATGGTTTTTTGCCCGCTCCGCCATTCTCCAGAGCCACGGGGGTGGCTCCTTGGTTCTCGGGTAACTCACCTGCAAAGATCGGGCTGGTCCCTACGGTCACTACTTCGGACTGTGCCAAGTAGAGGTCCGCGGTCGTGGGCCCGCGCAAGGGGCCCGAGGAGGGCAAGGCCAGGGCCAGCAAGAGCGTAAGCGCGAGGAGGAAGGAAGCATAGACGACGCGCCTTCCCACGCGCTCCAGGAACTCTGTCCCTTCCTCATCGGGCGACTTCTCCAGGCGCCGCAACAGGCGCGCCGAGAACCCCCAAGAGGGTTCCGGCGTCGGCTCGGCGGCCAGGGCACGGAACCCCGCGCGCACCAGCCCATATTCGCGCGCTAGGGCATCACAGCCGGGGCAACCCGCCAGGTGCTCATGGACCGCCGCGGAAATCTCCTCCGGCCAATCTTCCAGCAGCATCCTGTGGACCTCTTCACAACGCATGGCTCACCTTCCTTGTCGCCACCGTTTCCAATCCTCGAACATCCGTTTCCGGGCACGGTGCAGCCGCACCTTGACCGTACCCTGCTTCAGTTTCAGAATCTCCGCAATCTCCTCTACCGATAACCCTTCCAGTTCTTTCATACCGAGAAGGACGCGGTCTTCCGCCGGAGCGCGATCCAAGAGCTTCCCCACCAAGTCCCGCAAGGTCGCTTGCTGTTCGGGGTCCAGGTGATGTCTCTCGAAGTTCTCCGCCCGGGCCTCGATCCGGCGCACACTCTCCTCGCCCATCTGCCAGTAGTAGCTAACCCGAGACGCCCGCTCTTTGCGCAGGTAGTCGTAACAATGGTTCACGGCAACGCGCGAAAGCCAAGCGCCGAAGGGCGACTGGAAATTGTAACTCCGGATGGCGCGGAATGCCTTGATGAGCACCTCCTGCACAATGTCCTCCACCTCGTCCCGTTTCCGGACCAAGTGGAACACCTGGGAGAAAACGCGTCGTTGGTAGCGCTCCACGAGAAACCCGAAGGCCTCGCGCTCCCCGCGCTGAGCGCGCTGGATCCAGGCGAGTTCCTGGGGTTCCTGGGGTGGCAAATTGCTCATTTGATTCCATTGACACGCCTTCTCTAACTCGAAGGACGAAAAAACTGTCGCTCAGGTTACAGTCGTCCCTTTTGCCAGCGTGTCGGTACCTAGACTCAAAATTCTTATTGACCGCGTTGTCACAGTGTGGAAGAATGCAGTCATGGTCATCGGAACTCGTTTACGAGCTTTGCGTGAGGAAAAAGAACTCTCCCAGGGGGACATCGAGAAGCGCACTGGACTCCTGCGCTGCTATATCTCGCGGGTGGAAAACGGCCACACCGTTCCCTCCATCGAGACCCTGGAGAAGCTTGCCGCGGCACTCGAGATTCCCCTCTATCAGTTGTTCTATGAGGGGGACGAGCCGCCACCGTTGCCTAATCTGAGCAAGCGAAAGACGACGGAAGAACTGGTCCTGGACGAGGAAGGCCAAAAAGAACTGCGCTTCTTCGAGAAGGTTAGGCGCCTCCTGGGCCGGATCAACGAGCGAGACCGTCAGCTTCTGCTTTACATGGCTCAGAAGTTGGCAAGCCGGTAAGAGCTACTCTGCCCGCTGCCGGCGCAGGGGAGCGGCCAACCGCCGTCCTCGCCGCAAGGGAGTATTATTCCCATTCGATGGTCCCGGGTGGCTTGGAAGTAATGTCGAAAACCACCCGGTTGACGCCTTTTACCTCATTGACAATCCGTGTGGCGATCCGCTCGAGCAGTGGCGCGGGCAGTTTGGCCCAGCCCGCCGTCATCCCGTCCTCGGATTCCACCGCGCGCACCGCCACCGTGAAGGCATAGGTGCGGGAGTCTCCCATCACCCCCACGCTCGAAACCGGCAACAACACCGCGAATGACTGCCACAAAGAGGTGTAAAGCCCCGCCGCCCTGACTTCCTCCAGGACCACGGCGTCCGCCTCGCGGACCATCCGCAAGCGCTCCTCGGTGACTTCTCCCACGATCCGCACTGCCAGCCCCGGACCGGGGAAAGGCTGGCGATTGACGATCTCCTCGTCCAGGCCCAGTTCCCTGCCCACGGCGCGGACTTCGTCCTTGAAGAGTTCGCGCAACGGTTCGATCAGCTTGAACTGCAAGTCCCGAGGCAGCCCGCCCACGTTGTGGTGGCTCTTGATGGTGGCGGCGGGGCCTTTCACGGAGACCGACTCGATGACATCGGGATAGAGCGTGCCCTGAACGAGGAACTTCAGATGCCCCAGGCTCCGCGCCTCCTCCTCGAAAACGCGGATAAACTCTTCCCCGATGATCTTTCGCTTCTGCTCCGGATCGGAAATCCCGCGGAGGCGGTCGAGAAAGCGCGCGGAGCAGTCCACTGCCTGCACGTTCAGGTGGGCCTGTTCGCGCAGCTTGGCGGTGACGTGCTCAAACTCCTTCTGGCGCAGCAGCCCGTTGTCCACAAAAACGCAGGTGAGACGGTCGCCGATGGCGCGCCCCACCAGCGTCGCGGCCACGGCGGAGTCCACGCCGCCCGAGAGCGCGCACAAAGCGCGGCCCTCACCCACCTCGGCGCGCACCCGCTCGACCGTCTCCTCGATGAACGAGCGCGGAAACCAGTTGGGCTCGGCCCCGCAAATATCCTGCACGAAGCGTTTCAGTATCTCGCTGCCGCGGTCGGTGTGGCGCACCTCTGGGTGAAATTCCACCGCGTAGATTCTCGCCTGGGAGTTCTCAATGACGGAGACGGCGTTCTCCGTACGACCGGTGATGCGGAAACCCGGGGGAACTTCTGCCACGTGGTCACCGTGACTGTTCCAAACGCGCAGCGGCGAGGGCAGACCCGCCAGCAACTCGCTGGGTGGAAAGACCTCGAGCCGGGCAAAGCCGTATTCCCGGCGCGCGGCGGGTTCCACCTTGCCACCCAGTTTCGCCGAGATCAATTGCAGCCCGTAGCAAATCCCCAGCATCGGCACGTTCAGTTTGAATACGCGATCATCACAGGTGGGTGAAACGGGATCGTAGACCGACGCCGGCCCGCCCGAGAGAATCACCGCCTGGGGGCTCATTCGCACCAGTTCCGCGAACCGGATGTGGCACGGGACGATGACCGAGTACACGTGCATCTCGCGAATGCGCCGGGCGATGAGCTGCGTGTACTGCGAACCGAAATCGAGCACGACAATGGGACGAGGCTGTTCCATGTTAAGAACCGTGACGAGTGACAAGTGACCAGTGACGAGCAAGAGAGAAACGGGAACCAAATGTTACCTGGCGACTCCAGTCGGGACCGCCCACGGTCCAGCAATTAGTGCAGACCCGGTTTGACTCTTCACTTATCACTGGTCACTTGTCACTCGTCACTTCACCACAATATTCACCAGCTTCTGCGGCACCATAATCACTCTAACCACTTGGCGACCGCTGAGGTACGGGGCGACTTTCTCCTCCGCCTGCGCGCGCCGGCGGATTTCTTCTTCGCTGGTGTCCACAGCCACGCGGATGCGCCCGCGGAGCTTGCCGTTCACCTGGACGGGGATTTCCAATTCTTCCTCGGCCGCCAACTCGGGATCATAGGCGGGCCAGGCGACCCGCAGCAGAGGCTCCGAATGCCCCAGGCCTTCCCACAGCTCATCGGCAAGGTGGGGCGCAAAGAGCGACAGCACCAGGATCAGGTGCTCCAGCGCGGTCTTGCGGATCTCCGGGCGGACCTTCCCTGCCTCGAAGGCGCCCTCCAGATCGCCCAGCTCGTTTGCCAGTTCCATGGCCATGGCGATGTCGGTGTTGTAATGCCAGCGGCCTTCCATGTCCTCGGTGACGTGCCGTAGGGTCTGGTGCGCCTTGCGGAGCAGGCGGCGCTCTTCGGGGCTAAGGCCGGCCAGCTCGAACCTGACCGCCGCATTTCCTGCGCTGCCCCGGGCCGTCTTCAAGGCATCGGCGTGCTTCACCACCAGCCGATACACGCGGCCGAGGAAACGGTAAGCACCCTCGATGCCCGTCTCGCTCCAATCGAAGTCCTTTTCGGGGGGCGCTGCGAACATCACGTAGAGCCGCACCGTGTCGGCACCGTACTGGGCGCACATCTGGGTCGGGTCCACGACGTTGCCTTTGGACTTGGACATCGCCGTGCCGCCCTTGAGCACCATGCCCTGGGTGAAGAGGCGCGCCACCGGCTCCGAAAACTTCACCAATCCGATGTCTTTCATCACCTTGCTGAAGAACCGCATGTAGATCAGGTGCAGAATGGCGTGCGTGATGCCGCCGATGTATTGGTCCACCGGAAACCAGTATTCCACCTCGGCGGGATTGATGGCCGCCGTGGAGATCTGCGGATCGGTGTAACGATAGAAATACCAGGACGAGTCCACGAAGGTGTCCATGGTATCCGTTTCGCGCCGCGCGGGGCCGGAGCACTCGGGGCACGTCGTCTCAAGGAATTCCTTCAGGTCGGCAAGCGGAGAATACCCGAGACCCGTGATCTCGACGTCGTACGGCAGGAGTACCGGCAAATCCTTCTCGGGCACGGGCACCATCCCGCATTTGGCGCAATACACAATGGGAATCGGGGTGCCCCAGTAACGCTGGCGCGAGATCCCCCAGTCCCGAAGGCGGTACTGGACTGTTTGTTTCCCGAAGCCCCGCGCCTCGGCGTCGCGCGTCATGCGCTCGATGGCCTGCTCGGAGGTGAGGCCACTGTACGGGCCGGAATTCACCAGGACGCCGTATTCAACAAACGCCTCCGTGGCGGCGCTGCTGGCTGCGCCCTCGCCGGCCGGCACGACCTCGCCCGACGGCGTCGGGAGCCCCGCCCCTACAGCATCCCTTGGCACAATCACGGTTCGGATGGGCAGCCCATAGGCCGTACAGAATTCAAAGTCGCGCTGGTCGTGCGCGGGCACGGCCATCACGGCGCCCGTGCCGTACTCCATCAACACGAAGTTGGCCAGCCACAGCGGAACCAGTTCGCCATTGTAGGGGTTGCAGACCTCGAAGCCCGTATCCACGCCGACCTTCTCCAGGTTCACCTCCACGCGGGCCCGCGCCGCAGACGCCTTGATCTGCTCCGCCGCTTCCCGCAGCTTTTCCGGTGACTTCGCGCGGCGGATCAATTTCTCGACCATTGGATGCTCGGGCGCGACGAACACGGCTGTGCAGCCGTAAATCGTGTCCACGCGCGTGGTGAAAACGCGCAGCGGCTCGCCGAGTTCGGGAATAAGGAAGTCCACCTCGGTGCCGTAGGACTTCCCGATCCAGTTCCGCTGCATCGTCAGGACGCGCTCCGGCCAGCGCACCAGGTCCTGCATGTCGTCCAGCAATTGCTCGGCGTACGCGGTCGTCTTCAGGAACCACTGCTCGAATTCGCGCTCGATGACCGGCGTCTCCTCGTGCCGCCAGCAGCAGCCATTCACCACCTGCTCGTTGGCGAGCACCGTCTCGCACTGCGGACACCAGTTCACCCGGCTCTGCCTGCGGTAGGCTAGGCCGCGCTCGTACATTTTGAGGAAAAACCACTGGTTCCAACGGTAATACTCGGGCACGCAGGTGGCGAACTCCCGCCGCCAGTCGTAACTCACACCCATGCGCTTGAGCTGCGCGCGCATCACGTCAATATTGCTGAAGGTCCAGTCGGCGGGATTCCGGCCGTGCTTGATGGCAGCGTTTTCCGCCGGCAGGCCGAAAGCGTCCCAGCCGATCGGGTGCAGGACGTTGTAACCTCTCATCCACATGTAGCGGGCCAGCGCGTCACCCAGCGTGTAGTTGCGCACGTGCCCCATGTGCAGCGCGCCGGAGGGATAGGGGAACATTTCCAGCACGTAGTACTTCTTCCGCCCGTGCTCCCTGTCCGCAGCAAAGAGGTTCTGCTCCTCCCAGCGCCTCTGCCACTTGGCTTCGATTTCTTGCGGGTCGTAGTTGGGGTTCATAGGAATTTTGAATTCTGAATTATGAATTCCAAGCCTCAAGGAAGACGCTTCCGGGGCCAGCGTTCATAATTCACAATTTACTATTCACCATTAATCGCTTTCCCCTACCAGGTTTGTTCGTCGCGGCTCTTAGTTCTCCAGCAAGCAGACGCATCATGCGCAAATTCCGCCGGTCGTCGCCCGGCCGGTCGATGGGCGTCTCACAGATGAACGGGAGCCGCCTGAGCTTCGAGTGGCGCACGATGCGCCGGAAGGCTTCCGCGCCGATTTGCCCCTTGCCAATATGTTGGTGGCGGTCGGCGCGCGAGCCCAAGGCGGTTTTCGAATCGTTGGCGTGAATCACCTGCACCTTGTCAAGGCCGATGGTGGACTCCAGTTGCTTCAGCGTCTCGCGCAGCCCGCCCGGCGTGTGAATAGGATAACCCGCCTCAAAACAGTGCGCCGTGTCGATGCAGGCCCCGACGGGCACGTCCTGAGACACCTCGGCAATGATTTCCGCCACCTCCTCGAATGTCCGGCCAAGAGCTGACCCTTGTCCCGCCGTGTTCTCAACCAAAACCATCAGGCCATCCAGCGCCAGCCCGTTCGCCGCCCGCCGCAGCGACTCGATGCAGGTCTTGATGGCCGCCGAGGCGCTGCTTCCCTTCGCGCTTCCAGGATGAGTGACCAAGTAGTCGGCGCCGAGCGCCAGAGCGCGCCGAAGTTCCCCGCGAAAGGCGTTGGTCGACTTTTCCCGCAGGATTGAATCCGCCGCTGCCAGGTTAATCAAGTAGTTATCGTGAACCACAACGGGCGCCAGGCCATGCCTGGCGCGTGCCGCCCGAAAGCGCTCGTAATCCTCGGCCGTGGGCTCTAACGTATTCCAGCCGCGCGGGTTAGCGGAGAACATCTGGAACGTGTCGCAGCCGATTTTCCTGGCCCGGTGTGCCGCGTTCTCCAAGGCCCCCGCAATCGAGGTGTGCGCACCGACTCTCAAAGCTCCCTCTCCCGCAGCCTAACCTTCGATGCTAACAGACGGCTCCGAGAAGCGTCAACACAACCTGGAGGGGATGCAACTGCTGTACCGGTGCTGGGCGAGCGCCGCTTGTATCGAAACCCCAGGGGCAGCGGTCATAGGCCACCGCTACCCTTCTCTCCTCCCGCGCCGGCCAAGGTAAGTCACGCCTCCGCGCTATCGCTGCTATACTAATCCGTCTTATCCCTCCGTCAGGGGGACAATCTGAATCGGAGGTCGGTTATGCAACGGTGGCTGCGGTTTCTCTGCGCCTTCGTTAGCTTTCTCATCCCTTTCTTGCTCTGTGCCCAGCAGAGTCCTTTCTTGCCGGAGGAGACCTACACTAAGCTGGTCAACGAGATTTCCGGCGACATTGCCTACGACAGCTTGCGAACGCTCGTGATGTACCACGCCACGAGTGGCGGCGCTGAAGATTTCCAGAAGGAAGCCGACTGGGTCTTGGCGCGGGCCAAGGGCTACGGTCTCGAGGACGTGAAGTTCGTCCCGCAACCTGCCTGGCACTTCTCCGCCAAGGAGATTGGCGAGAACTGGACTCTGAAGGGCGGCGAACTCTGGCTGCTCGCGCCCCAGCCGATGAAGCTCGGTGACGTGCGCGAGACCCCGCTCTCGGTGGCGGATAACAGTCCTACGGCTGACATCACGGCCGAGCTGATTGACGTCGGCGAAGGCATCAGGGAGAGCGACTACGCGAGCAAAGAGGTTGCGGGCAAGGTGGTGCTCGCCTACGGCCGCGTTGACAAGGTGAAGGAACTCGCCTGCTGGCAGCGCGGCGCGGTCGGCATCGTTTCGTACTACTCCCAGCGTGTCGGCTCGTGGACGGACTTTCCCGACCAGGTGGCCTGGACGCGCGTCCGCCCTGACGAGGACCACCGGAAGCCCACGCCGCCGGTCTTTGTGATTTCGCCGCGCGCGGGCTTGATGCTCAGCCGCTGGATGGGAGGCCGCGGGCCCAGCCACATCTTCGCGGAAGAGCCGGAGAAGCCCGCCGCGCCAGCCGTCTTCCGCGTCCACATGAAGATTCAAGCGCAAGTCACCCGGCCGGGCCGCCAAGGCTTCGTCGCGGGGGTCATCCGCGGCACCACTTACCACGACCAGGCGATCGTCCTCACGGCGCACCTCCAAGAAGAAAAGACTTCGGCCAACGACGACCGCAGCGGCTGCGCCAGTTTGCTCGAGATTGCCCGCGCCTTGAACGCCATGATTGCCGACGGCCGCCTGCCCCGTCCCCAGCGCGACATCCGCTTCTGGTGGACCAACGAAATCGCGTCGGAGTACCAATACTTCTCCGATCACCCCGAGGAGCGCGAGTGCATCCTCGCTAACCTCAACCAGGACATGGTGGGCGCCCGGCAGTCGCTGGGCAGCCGCGTCCAACAGGTCAGCCGCACGCCCTACTCGCGCTGGAGCTTCCTGAATGACGTGGTGGAAAGCATTGTCACCAGCCTGGCGCGCGGCAACAACGCTTACCTCCCTTCCTGGCAGAACAGGAACCCAGCGCCTTACTCGCGGCCCATCTTCGCGCACCTGGGCAGCCGCGAGCCGTATAACGCCCAGGTGGTGCCCTACTTCGATTCCACCGACCACTTGGTCTTTAACGATGCGGCCGTCGGCATCCCGGGCGTGGACTTCACCAACTGGCCCGACGACTACATTCATTCCACGGGCGACGATCTCTGGCAAATCGACTCGACGCAGCTCGAGCGTAACGCCGTGGCCGTGGCCGCCATCGCCCTGTATCTCGCTAACCTCGCCGAAGCCGACGTCCCGACGCTGATGGCGGTGCTGGCCGGCGCGGCGCGCGAGCGCCTCGCGCACGACCTCGCCACTGGCCTCGCGCGGATGGCGCAAGCGCCCGCGGCTGAGCGGCGCGCGGCTTACGACGACGCCTTGAACCTGCTGGCCCAGGCCGTGGCGCGCGAGATTTCCGGGCTCGAGTCCCTGCGCCGGTTTTCCGATGCTACCAGCCGGAAACTCCTCGACAGCTTCATCGCCGACTTCAGGCTCACCGAGGTCAACCATCGCCGGCGCATCGAGGAGTGGTACGCGGCCCTGGGCGGGCAGAAATCGCCCCCCACGCTCGACGAGCGCGAAAAGGCACTTGCCGGGAAGGTGCCGCGACGGCTCGGCCCGCTCGGCGAGTACCTCCGCCATGCCCAGGAGATTGAGGGCCCCAAGGGGCTACACGGCCTCATGCAGTGGGAGGCGCTGAATTACGTGGATGGCCAGCGGTCCATCTTGGACATCTACCGCGCCGTGCGCGCCGAAAGCCTCTCGGTGGGCGAGTGGTACTATGGCACCGTGAAGCTGGAAGACGTCGAGGAACTTTTCAACCGAGCGAAAAAGTCGAAGGCCGTGGAAATCGCAACGCAGACGCCGTGAAACCTACCCAGCAGGCCGACCCGGCTTGGCGGTTCGCGCTTGAAGATCTGCCCTGGGACGTAAATTGAGGATCGGCAATCGACAATCGACAATCGGCAATTCCTTCCCCGCCGGCCTTGCGGCGGGGGCGGCTCTCGTTTTCGTCATCCTTGCTGCCGTTACCCTCGCCTGCTCCCGCCGCTCTTACGTGCCCCAACCCTACCTAGCCTTCGTGGCAAGCACAGGGAGCAATTCCGTGGCCGTGGTGGACCTGGCGAGTTTCCGGGCGGTGGCGTCGATCCCCGTGGAAGCCGGTTCCGAGCAGTTGGCGGTGCGCCCCGGCAAGCGCGAGGTTTACGTCACCGCCGGGTCGGGCCGCCTGAGCGTGGTGGGTTTCCCCGAGCTGCGCGTGCTACGGACGCTCCGCGTGGGCCGCAGCGCCCGCGACCTCAGGTTCGCTCGCGACGGCCGCCAAGCGTTTGTGCTCGACCCGGAGGAAGGCCAAATCGTTTTCCTCGACTGCGACGCCTGGAAGGTCGTGACGCACGTCCGCGCGGGTGTGCCGCTCGCGAGCCTGGTTCTATCGTCCGACGGGAAGACCCTGATGGCTGCATCGAGCGCTGCCCATCGCATCTTCTTCGTGAACGTGGAGGCACGGAAGCTGTTGGGGTCGGTCGAAGTGGGTAAGGAGCCCGGACCGATGGTGTTTGCGGCGGACAGTTCCAAAGTATTCATCGCGGACACCGGGGAAGAGAAAATCACCGTGGCCGACATCGCCTCGCGCCAAGTCCTGTCACACATCGAGCTCGGCACGCGACCGAGCGCGCTCGTGCTGAAGCCTGACGGCGGCGAGCTCTTTGTGCTTTCAGTCTCGGCGTCCACCCTCGCCATCGTGGACGCCTCGCGCGACAACGTGTCGCAGACCATCACCACAGGGCGCCAGCCCGCCGCGGCCGTCATCCGGCGGGACTCGACCGTGCTCTACCTTGCCAACGCCGGCGACGGCTCCATCACCACCTTCGACGTCCAGAACCGCTTGGTGCTCGCCTCAACGCATGCCGGTACCGAGCCCCGCGCCCTAGCACTCACGCCCGACGAGCGATTCCTGGTGGTCGCCGATAGCGCCACCTCCAGCCTGGCCATCCTGCGCACCGACCGCTCTGCACTGGTCACCACCATCCCCGTCGCAGCCCGGCCCGTGGACGTCGTCATCCCCGATTGGATGAGGTAACCGCAGGGGAGTACCTCTATGGTGCTCCCGCCAGCGGAGGTAACACGGGAGGGCTGTGAAGGCCTTCCCCTACGTTCTGAAAATCCGTGCCGTCGAACTGCAACCGACGCGTCAGATGCTCAATCTCAAACTTAAAGTACAACATTAGATGTGAGAGGTTGCCTTAAAGGATGCTTGGACTTGGAGCTAATCATTGTGATGGAGATGTGAAGTTATCCTTGATGTCGACGCGCTGACAATGCCGGGATTCGGGATCAGAGGTTTGGGACTCGGGGCTGGAGGTCGGCGTTGCCCTGCCATCTGTCTTGGCTTTCGACTTTCCTCACCGCAGCCTACCAGTTCACGAAGTCCTGACTGAGTTCCATGGTCAGCCAGCCTTCGGAAGGGATGACCTGCAGGGGCAGCTCTTCTGCCCAGAGGGAAACCTGGAGGTGGGTCTTTTGGCCAAGCGCCAGACCCAGGAGGGCGTAGGCCAGCCGCAATTCAAAGATGCGGTCAAACGCGGCGTGCAACTGGTCCCCGGTACCGAGTGGCACCAGAATTTGCTCGCCCTGCTTCCAGAACTGCACCAAGCCCAGGCGGCGCTCGCCAATCGTGGCATGGAGGCTGGCGCGGTTTTCTCCATTCACCTTCACGCGAATCTCGAACTGCGGGTACTTCTCGAGGAACGCTACGCTGAGGTCCAGGCGGAGGTAAAGCGCCCGCTCATCGCAGCCGTAGTATAGCGCCTCGGCACACTGCGCCCCGCCGTGCATCGAGCTGGAACGGTAATCCGGGGAGTAAACGCCTGCGCCCAACCACTCGAAGTAGTTGGTAACTTGGCCATCGACCTGGGGCGCGATCGGTCCCCTCGGCGGCGTGACCACGGCCCGCACGCGAGGCCGCTTGATGGGCACGGCCAGCTCGTCGGGTGGGGAACCACCCAGCAGACGGTAGATGTTGCTCAGGTGCTTCCGGAAGAGCAGGTCGAATTCCTCGTCGTGCGCGCTGGAGTGCTCAGGCCCGTACCACCAGCACCAGTCGCTGCCCTCGGCGATCCAGAGCTCTTCTTGGGCCTTTTTCACGTCCGCGGCGTCGAGCTTCGGGTCTTCGGATTCCTTGGCGAAGAAGTCGCGGGCGTCGGTGAGCAGATCCCAGGCCCGGTTGTCTTCCTCCGCCCCAATCCAGACGTCGAAATTGGCGTTGATCCACGACCCGGGCACGATGTGGGTGAGGGTGCCCGGCGTGGCCACTTCAAGGGCTTCGCTCGCTGTAACCGCGCGCAACTCGGGATCCGCAGCTACCCGACCATAAAAGCTCTTGAGGAATTCCCGACCGTTGCCGGGGAAGAACTCCCAGGCATTCTCGCCGTCGAGAATCACGGAGACGACCGCCGGCTTATCGCCCGTGCTCCGGCCTGCCGTGCGAATCCGGTGGTGGAGGTCAGCGGCAGCGGCGTGGGGGTCCATCCGCGAATAAACGAAGCCGATCAGGTCGGAGAGTTGATGGTCGCGGAAGAAGAGCGAGATCGCCCGCTCGCCCACGACGAAACGATGCGGTCGGTACAGCTCGTGTCCGCCGGAGACGGTCCCCTCAGGATGCCGATAGAAGCCCATCTGCAGCGAGCGGCCGAGGACGCCTTCGTCGGTGGCTGCCCACTGAAATCCCTCTTCAATCGCCAGGCGGAGCATCTCGTCCGAGACGCTTCCCTCACTGGGCCACAGTCCCCGGGGCTGGTTGCCGAACACGCGCTCGTAGAGTTCCACCGCGGCACGCAATTGGGCGCGGGCGTCCTCGGGATGCCGGAAGGACCGGTGGGGCAGCCTCACGCCCGGGTGAGACTCGGTCGCCACGTTGGTGTCACACAGCAGCGGTAGGATCGGGTGATAAAAGGGAGAGGTGGAAATCTCAACCTGACCTCGCTCGGCGGCCTCTCGATATTCTTCAAGTGTTACTTTAAATATCTCGATTCCCTTCTTCCGCAGCGTGGACTTATCATCCTCCGAGTACCCCCGCGCCTTCCTCACCAAGCCCCGAACCTCAGGATCATTCGCCAAGTAAATCTCATCAAACCACGCCAACTGGGACAGGACCTGAAGATCAAGCACTTCCTGTGCACTGAAAAGCCGCGCCGCCCCTTCCTCGCCCCGGACAGCTTGCGCCTTGCCGAACAGCTCGCGGAAACGTGGATAGCGGTTGAGCAGGTTCTCCCGGTTCAACTGGAAGGCAAAAGCGAGGAGCTTCTCCCGCTCCTCCCACGTCAAGCCCGTGACCGGCTTGAAGGCAATCTCGTAAGGCTCCTCGTGGGCCGCGTCGCCAAGGTAGTCCTCCAACTGCGCCACGAGCGACGGAACTAGATTGAACGTGATGTGAACCGAGGGGGACTCTCGCAGGATCGCTACCATCCCGTAGTAGTCCTTCAGCGCGTGCAGGCGCACCCAGGGCATGGTGTACACGTCCTCGGCCAAGTCCTTGTAGAAGGGCTGGTGCATGTGCCAGAGAAGCATCAGGTAGGTTGGCGTCATTAGGCTCGAACGCTGTTTCTTTACGGCAAGCGAATCGGTGTGCTAGCATGGGCGGGGTGTGAAGGTCGCGCGGCCCGGGCAGAAGCAGAGCCGCACTTCGCCCCCACAGATCCCCCATGCGGATTCTTACCCGCTACATTCTGAAAGAAATCTTCTCCCATTCGCTGCTGGGGCTGCTCGTCTTCACGTTCGTGATCTTTGTGCGGCATATCGGCCACCTGCTGGAGCTGGTGGTCCACCACAGTCTCGCGCCCCGGAGCATCTTTACGCTTTTCTTGCTGCCGGTTCCCGGCATCCTGGTGCTCACCATCCCCATGGCCGTGCTCATAGGCACCCTGATCGGACTCAGCCGGATGTCAGCTGACGGAGAGGTCATCGCCGCGCGGGCCTCAGGGATCGGCCTCGCTCAGTTTGTGCGCCCGGTCATGATTGTCGCCCTGTGTGGCTGGGCGCTGGCCTCCTGGATGAGCCTGTTTCTGGCGCCGCAGTCCGCGCGGAAACTGCACCGCCTGGAGCAGGAAATAACCACCAGCGAGGTTCCTTACGAAATCCAACCGCGGGTCTTTCTGGAGCAGTTTCCAAATCTATTGCTCTACCTGCAGGACGTGACCGGCTCGCGCTCGCGCTGGAGCAACGTCTTCATCGCCGACGTCACCCAGCGTGACGCGCCGAAGGTAACGTTAGCGGAAAGCGGTATGCTTGTCAACGACCAGAACGCCCGCCGCCTGACGCTTCACCTGGACCGCGGCACCACGCATGAAATCGACGCGCAGCATCCCGAAAGATACTCCATCGCTTCGTTCACCGATACCGACATCCCTATTCCCTGGGAACGCGGCGAAGGCGCGATCTCGGACTGGCGGGCCCCACTCGCGCTTTCGCTGAAAGAACTCCTGGTGCCCGCACCTAAGCCCACGGAGCGGCAAGCAGCCCGGGTGGAGCTGCACTATCGGTTTGCCCTGCCCGTCGCTTCGCTGGTGCTGGCCCTGGTCGGCGTGCCGCTGGGGCTCTCCACGCGCAAAGGGGGCAAGGCCGTGGGCGTGGTGCTGACCATCATCCTGGTCTTCTTCTACTACATCATCATGGCCTTCGGTTTGAGTTTCTCCAAGCAGGGCCGGTTGGACCCTGCCGTGGGCCTCTGGCTTGCCAACGCCTGCTTCGCGGCGGCTGGCACCTCGATGCTTCTGCACCTGCGTCGCGTCCGGCGGCGCGTGCAATTCATCCAGGACTGGCTGGAAGACCTGTGGCGCCGGTGGCCGCAGCGGCGCCGCCACCAGCCGCCGTCCCCCAGAGCCGCCGCGGCACCGGATCCCCGGGCAGCCGGCGAGCGCTTCGTCCAGATCCTCGACCTCTACATCATCCGCGAGTGGGCTTGGTACTTCCTCCTCCTGCTGGTGACCTTCACCGGCATCTACGGGATCTTCGACTTCTTTCAGCTTCTGGGCGACATCGTGCGCAATCACGTGCCCACGCGGGTGGTCTTCGACTACTATCGCTTTCTCACCCCGCAGATCGTGTATCTGATGCTCCCCTTGAGCGTGCTGGTGGCCACGCTCGTGAGTTTCGGCTTGCTCACCAAAACCAACCAGATCACCGCCATCAAGTCGGCGGGCATCAGCATCTACCGCGCTTCTCTGCCCGTGCTCGTGATGGGAGGCATCCTGAGCGCGGGGATGTACATCCTCGGCGACTACTACCTGCCGGAGACCAACCAACGACAGGACGCCCTGCGCAACCAGATCAAGGGGAAACCGCCGCAGACGTTTTACCGCCCCGACCGGCAGTGGATTTTTGGCCAGGCGAGTCGCATCTACAATCACCGCTTTTTCGACCCCGACGGGAACGTCTTCGCCGATCTCTCGGTTTTCGAGTTAGACCCCCAGACGTTTCACATGACCCGGCGCATATACGCCAGCCGCGCGTTCTGGGAGCCGCCGATCCACGGCTGGGTGCTGGAGAACGGGTGGGTGAGGGACTTGGACGGTGATCGCGTCACCTCCTACATGCCCTTCTCCGTCGCCAAGTTCGATGAGTTGACCGAGGAGCCCCCGTACTTCAAGAAGGAGGTGAAGCCCTCGGCGCAGATGAGCGCCTGGGAGCTGCGCCGCTACATCAAGGAGCTCGCCCAGAGCGGCTTTGACGTGGTTCGCCTTTCGGTCCAGTTTTACCGCAAGTTCTCTTTTCCGCTTATCGCCTTCGTGGTAACGCTGATCGCCATCCCCTTCTCGCTCACGATGGGCCGCAAGGGCGCGATCTCGGGCATCGCCCTGGGCATCGCCATCACCATCGTCTATTGGTCGGTTTCCAGCCTCTTTGAAGCTATGGGAAACTTGAACGAACTCCCGCCGCTCGTGGCCGCCTGGTCACCCGATCTACTGTTCGGCCTGGGTGGCGTCTACTTGCTCTTGCGCGCCCGAACCTAAAGGGTCGGGACTCGGGTTTCGGTGTTCGGGGCTCGGCAAGTCTGCCCACGAATCCCGAGCCCCGAATTCCGAGTCCCGGTTCTTCAATGTCGACGCGTCGACGTTGGCGAACAGTGACGCGTGAGGAGCAACTTCCCCCAGTAGGGACAAAAGAAAAAGACCACGAAAACCGAGCTCTCGTGGCCCCATTCCAAATGCAGTACTTAAAGTAACACTTTAAGTTAGTCGAATGCTTGAAACCTTTGCCGAATCCTTCCGCCGCGGGCCAGAAGCATCGTCCTTCCCCAGCACCCAGTCCCCGGTCCCTAAGCAGTGGTATAGGCCTTCGCCGCCGCTTTCTTCACCGCCGCCTGCGCTGCCGCCAGCCGCGCGATCGGCACCCGGTAGGGCGAGCAACTCACGTAGTTCAAGCCCGCCTCGGCGCAGACCTCAATCGAGGAGGGGTCGCCGCCGTGCTCGCCACAGATCCCCACTTTCAGGTTGGCACGCGTTGACCTGCCCTCCGAGGTTCCGAGCTTCATCAACCGGCCGACGCGCCTGGGATCGAGCTGCGCAAACGGATCGGACGGCCAGATCTTCTGCTTCGTGTACACGTTGATGATCTTGCCGCAGTCGTCGCGGGAGAGCCCGAAGGTGGTTTGCGTCAGATCGTTGGTCCCGAAGCTGAAAAACTCCGCTTCCCGGGCGATCTCTGCTGCCGAAAGCGCCGCGGCCGGCAGCTCGATCATCGTGCCGACCAAGTAGTCAACCTTCACGCCCTTCTTCTGGAAAACTTCCGCGGCAACCCGGTTGACGATCTCCTTCTGGAGGGCTAGTTCTCTCACATCGCCTACCAACGGGATCATCACTTCGGGCTTGGCTTCGATGCCCTGCTTCTGGCAGTCGCAGGCGGCCTCAAAGATGGCCCGTGCCTGCATCTCCGTGATCTCGGGGTACATGATGCCCAGCCGGCAGCCGCGCATGCCGAGCATGGGATTGAATTCATGTAATCCTTCAACTACCGACAGTATTTTCTTGAGCTTATTGAGTTTGGGAGATTTCTTTCTCTTCGACTCGAGTAAAGCGATCTCGACCATCAACTCTTCCCGCTTGGGTAAGAACTCGTGCAGCGGCGGGTCGAGGGTGCGAATCGTTACCGGCAGTCCATCCATCGCCTTAAACAAGCCGAAGAAGTCCTTGCGCTGCAAGGGGAGCAGCCTGGCCAGCGCGGCGCGGCGTTCCTGGGCGAGCTTTGCAGCCTCCTTCTCGTCTTGCGTGTCTTTGCAGGCCATGATCATCCGCTGCACATGCGGCAGACGGTCCTTGGCGAAGAACATGTGCTCGGTGCGGCACAAACCGATGCCTTCGGCGCCAAAGCGGCGTGCCACCAGGGCGTCGCGGGGGATGTCGGCGTTGGCACGGACGCCCAACTCGCGGTACTTGTCCGCCCACTCCATGAACTCCGCGAAAACGCCGCTGTGCGGGTCTGGCTCAACCAGGTTCGCCTTGCCGAGGATTACGCGGCCCGTTGTGCCGTCGAGCGAAATCCAGTCGCCTTCCCTGATGGTGATGCTCCCCACCTTGATCGCCCTCCTCTTGTCGTCCACCTCGGCCTCGCCGCAGCCGGCTACGCAAGGCTTCCCCATGCCTCGGGTGACCACCGCTGCGTGGGAGGTCATCCCCCCGCGCGAGGTAAGAATGCCCACCGCCACTTCCATGCCGTGAATATCGTCCGGGACGGTTTCGCCGCGCACCAGGATCACCGGCTGGGCCTTGCCCTTCACCACAGCCTCGTCGGCAGTGAATACCACCCGGCCCACGGCGGCGCCGGGTGAAGCAGGCAGCCCTTTGGCAATCGCTTTCAGCGGCTTCGACTCGTCGAGAACGGGGTGGAGCATTTGGTTGAGCTGCTCGGGTTCAACGCGCAGGAGCGCCTCCTGGGGCGTCAGGAGCCCCTCGTGAACCATCTCCACGGCGATCTTCACCGCCGCCGGGCCCGTGCGCTTCCCGTTGCGCGTCTGGAGCATGTACAGCTTACCTTCCTGGATGGTGAACTCGAAGTCCTGGACGTCCTTGTAATGCTGCTCCAGGCGGGTGGTGAATTCGCGGAGCTGGTTGTAAACGCCGGGCATAATCTTCTCCAGCTCCCGGATGGGCACCGGCGTGCGCACGCCTGCCACCACGTCCTCGCCCTGGGCGTTCATCAGGAACTCGCCATAGAACTCCTTGGCGCCAGTCGCGGGGTTGCGCGTAAAGCCGACGCCCGTCCCGGAGGTCTCGCCCATGTTCCCGAACACCATGGTCTGGACGTTGACGGCCGTGCCCAGGTCGTCAGAAATCTTGTTCATCCGCCGGTAGGTCTGGGCGCGCGGGTTGTACCAGGAACGGAAGACCGCCTCAATAGCCATGTCCAGTTGCACGAGCGGGTCCTGGGGGAAGTCCTTCCCCGCCTCTTTGCGGACCACCTTCTTGTATCCGGCGATGACTTCCTTCAGATCCTCGGCCGTGAGTTCGGTATCGAGCTTGACGCCCTTCTTTTTCTTCTGCCCGTCGAAGACGTGCTCGAACTTGTGCTTGGGAATCTCCATCACCACGTTGCCAAACATCTGGATGAACCGCCGGTAGCTGTCGTAAGCGAAGCGGAGGTTGTGGGTCTTGCCCGCAAAGGCCTCGGCGATGGTGTCGTTCATGCCCAGGTTAAGGATGGTGTCCATCATGCCGGGCATGGAGAACTTGGCCCCCGAGCGGACCGAGACCAGCAACGGCCGCTGCGGGTCACCCAGTTTCTGTCCCAGCAGAGACTCCAGCTTCTCCAAGGCTTGGTGAGCCTCGGTGCGGATCGAGTCCGGGGTCTTGTTGCCGTTCTGAAAGTAGAGACGGCAGCCAGAGGTGGCGATGGTGAAGCCGGGCGGCACGGGCAGGCCGGCGTTGGTCATCTCGGCCAGACCCGCGCCTTTCCCTCCCAGGACATCTTTCATTTCGCCGTGACCGTCGGCTTTGCCGCCGCCAAAGAAATAGACGTATTTCTCCATGAATGAAGCTCCTTTGGTTTTTAGCAGTCAGCCGTCAGCGTTTAGCTTTCAGCCAACCGAAATTCGAAACGCAAAATTGGAAACTTGAAACTCGTCACTGTTTTTTCGATGTCGACGCGTCGACATGGGCCGCGCCGCCCTCGATCTCCGCAAACTGCGCGAGGCCCGAAAAGAGCAGATCGAGCTTTCCCAGCAGCCGCAGCCGGTTTTGCCGCACCGCCCGGTCCTCGGCCATGACCAGGACCTTGTCGAAGAACCGGTCCACCGTCGGTCGCAAAGCCGCAATCACTTCCAGTGCCTTCCGGTACTCGCCAGCAGAAGCAAGGCGGCCCGCCTCAGCGGCTGCCGAGGTGTAAGCAGCATAGAGTTCCTGTTCCGGCGCCTCTTCCAAAATCCCCCTGTCCACCTCGCCCGGCTGCCAGTCGCTGGCCGTGGCGGACTTGGCCAGAATGTTCTTGATGCGCTTGGCAGCCACCGACAGGGCCGCGAAGTTCTCCCCACCCCGAATCGCCTCGAGCGCCTCGGCCCGCCTCAGCGCCTCCACGGGCACGTCCCAGCCTGCCGCCATCACCGCGCGCACCGTGTCGTAGCGCAGCTTCCGGACCGTTTCCAAATAGTACCGCAAGCGGTCTCCAAGGAATTCAACGACGGTGGTGAAAACCTCCAGCCGCGGCTTGCGCCACTCGATTGCCAGGATGTTCAGAGCCTGCTCCACCAGCGGCCGCAAGGGAATCGGCAGGGAATTATCAACCAATACTTTAACTATTCCGTTTCCTTGCCGGCGTAAACCGAAGGGGTCACTTGAGCCTGTGGGCTCGCGGCCAACCGCAAATCCTGTCACCACACCGTCCAACTTGTCGGCCAAGGAAGCTATCGCGCCGACGACGGAGCGTGGGCAGCGGTCTTCAGCCCCCTGAGGAAGATAGTGGTCATAGATCGCCGCAGAAACTTGGGACGACTCTCCCTGGGCCGCAGCGTAAAGCCCGCCCACGATTCCCTGGAGTTCCGGGAACTCCTGCACCATCTGCGTGGTAAGGTCGCACTTGCAGAGCTCCACAGTGCGCAAGACTCTTTGCGTCACCATAGGAACAAACCTGACTAGCCGTGGAACTGATCCCTTCGAGGGTCTTTCGTTATCCGGAAGCAGGGTGTCGCCAGGGATACATGGGCCGGGATAAGCTTCCAGCACCGCGCACAGTTCCTGCGCCACGGCTTTCATCCGCCGCACCTTCTCTCCATAACTTCCGAGTTCCGCCTCATAGGTGACCCTGTCGAGCAGTGGCTGGCGGTCCGGAAGCGTCACCCGCTGGTCGGCGTTCCAGAAGAACTCAGCGTCCGCAAAGCGCGCCCTCAGCACCCGCTCGTGCCCTTCCCGAATCTGACCTTTCTTGTCTCGATCGAGATTGAGGACCGTGACGAAGCGCGGCTGAACGTTTCCTTTTCTGTCCTCCACGGCGAAGTACTTCTGGTGGTCGCGCATCACGGTCACCAGGATTTCGCGCGGCAAGTGGAGGAAGCGTTTGTCGAACCCGCCGCGCAGGGCCGTCGGCCACTCGGTGGAATTCACAATCCAGTTCTCGAGCCATCTGTCTTCGACTGCGGTTAGCTGCAAATCTTCAAGTAACGCTTTAAGTTCTCCTCGGACTCTCTCCCGGCGCTTTTCAGAATCAAGTTCCACACCCGCTTGGCGGAGTTTCTTCGCGTAATCCTCGAAGCCCTGAACGCGCATCCCACCTTTGCCGAGAATTCGGTGCCCGTAGGTCACAGTTCCGGCCGTCACGCCGGCGACCTCAAAAGGAATCGTTCGGGCTTGTTTGCCTTCCCCGAGCAGGGCCAGAATCCAGCGGATGGGCCGGACGAACCGCGGACCAGACTTGGCCACCCAGTACATGCTCTTGGGAAAGCTGAGGCTGGTGATCACACGCGGCAGTATTTCCGGTAAAATGTCCGCTGCCGTGCGGCCAGGTGTAACCCTCTTAACTCCCACGCATTGCCCTCTGGGGGTGTTCACTTCCTTCAGATCAGCAACCGCAAGGCCGTGTCTTTTGGCGAAGCTTTCAGCGGCCCTCGTGGGTTTTCCCTGCGCATCATAAGCAACGGTGACCGGAGGTCCGGTGATCTCTTGAACCTTTTCCTCCTGACGCTCCAGAACCTCAGGAACCCACACGGCAAGGCGGCGAGGGGTCGAATAGCTCTTGGGCAAAACATCCCGCATGGGTACAAGGGCTGACTCACGCAGGGCCCCGTATAGAGCTAATTCGAAGGCTTGCTGAGCTTTCTCCAGAAAGCGCGCCGGGATCTCCTCACAGCCAAGCTCAACCAGCAGGGGGAGGGTTCGAGAGTTCTTCACGCCGGTTCCGCCTCCACCACGGCAGTCTTCCGGTCCAGGTAGATGGCTGCCACGTCGCACGCCATTTTCCGCACCCGGCCGATCAGCGCCACGCGCTCGGTGACGCTGATGGCGCCGCGGGCGTCAAGGATGTTGAAGAGGTGCGAGCACTTCAAGCAGAGCTCATAGACCTTGCGGAGTGGGAACCTCTGCCGGCCATCTCCGAGCGTGGCACAAGAGCCCAGAAGCCTGCCGGCCTCACTCTCATAAAGCTCGAAAAGCGCGCGGCAGGTTTCCGCCGAGGCCGCCTCGAAGTCGTACACGGAAAGCTCTCGCTCCTCTTCTCGCCGCAGGTCGCCGTAAGTGACGCTGCCATTCCAGCGCACCTGATAAACGTCCTCGGCGCCCTGGAGAAACGCGGCAATGCGCTCCAGGCCGTAGGTCAGCTCGACGCTGATGGGTTCCAGGTCCACGCCGCCCGACTGCTGAAAGTAGGTGAATTGGGTGATTTCCAGGCCGTCGAGCATCACCTGCCAGCCGATGCCCCAGGCGCCCAGCGTCGGCGCTTCCCAGTTGTCCTCTTCGAAGCGGATGTCGTGGTGGCGCAGGTCGATGCCCAGGTCCTCGAGGCTGGCCAGGTAGATGTCCTGAATATCAGCTGGGGGCGGCTTCAGGATCACCTGCATCTGGGTGTGCTTGAGGAGGCGATTGGGGTTCTCGCCGTAGCGGCCGTCTGCCGGGCGGCGAGAGGGCTGAACGTAAGCCACTCGCCAGGGCTCCGGCCCCAGCACGCGTAGGAAGGTCTCCGGGCACATCGTTCCTGCACCTACCTCCAGATCATAGGGAAGGGCCAGGACGCAGCCCTGCCGCACCCAGAATTCGCTCAACCGCAGCGTCATGTCCTGGAAGCTCAGGCCTGTTTGTGGAGCTCGCTTGTGCGCTTGTTTCCTCGGTCGCGGCATAACCTAATTGTCCGTCGTCCGTCGTCTGTGGTTCTAATGCAAGCAACAACGGACCACGGACAACTGACAGACCAGACAGGGATTGAAAGAGTCGACCCTAGACCTCCCCAGCCAGCAACTCTCGCGTTACGAGCTTTCTTTCGAGGTGCGACTCAATCAGCTCCTCGAAGAACCGCCGCGCCTCACGCACGCCTGCCGGGGCTTTCTCCCCCGCCAGCCAGTGGTCAAGCGCCCCCTGGCAGCGGGTGGCGAGCATGCCCAGCGAAGCTGCGGAGACCGTGAGGCTCGTCTGGAGAGTCCGGCAAGCGGCGCAGAGCAATCCCTCTGAGCCGGGGCCGTAATAGCCCGCTTCTTCTCCCAGCCTCCGGCCGCAGGCCGTGCAGCCTCCCAGATCCGGCAAGAAGCCACCCAAGCGCAGCAGCCAGTAATTGAAGTACAGAAGCGGCCGGTTGATTTCCCCGGAACGCTTCATGCCCCGCAACACCGCCAGCAGGAGCCGGAAGGCGCGCTCATTCACCTCGCGCTCGGGGAGGAACCGCTCCGAGACCTCGGCCACGTACTGCGCCGCCACCTGCACGCGATAGTCCTTCTGCATCTCGAAGAAAGACTCGATAAGTTCCGCCGAGTTCAGGCGCAGCAGGTCGCGGTTCTCGCGCTCGAAAAGCCAAAGGCGGACGTAACTCAAGGGCTCGAGCGTGCCCCCGAAGCGACTCTTGGGGCGCTGCGCCCCAGTGGCCGCCGCCCTCAAGCGTCCCCATTGCCGCGTGAAAAGCGACGCGATCTTGTCAGCTTCTCCCAGGCGGTGGGTTCGGAGGACAACCGCTTCTGTTTCGCGCAGGGGCATCTCGGTGCCGATGTCGACGCGCCGACAAACTAATCAAATTAGCATAACCGACGACGCCCGAAAAGCGAAAAGTAGCCCAAGCCCTCGGCTCGCGCCTGGCCAGCTCAAGCCCGTGCGCAGACCCCCGCTGGGGCGCCATGAAACCAGAGACGTTCCCCTGGAACTTCTCTACCTTGCCAACATCCGACTTTTCAAGAAGTTGTGGAAAAAATTTAAAGCATTGTGGAAAACTAGTTATGTTAACTTTACCTCTCCCATCGCAAAGGTTATCAGACGTGGCTGTGGATAAGACGCCTTTCGTCCTCCGGCCTCGCCGCGGTGCTCTGCGGGCGCCGAAGCCATCGCGATGCAGCCCAACGTCGGCGGGCACCCACCGATGGTCCCTCGTGAAACCCGGTCGGCGCCGACCGCGGCCGCAGATAAGCACATTTCAGTTGCCAGGAGAAATGGCTCGGAGTAGATTCTCCCCCCTGCCCTGCCCGAGGAGGTTGATCTTGGCAGAGTCGAAGGTGGATGTTGTCGGTCTGGGGCTGAACGCCACCGACAGGGTGCTCACGGTGCGCGAGTTCCCTGCCCTGGGGGGGAAGGAGCGGCTGGCCTCGATTGGGCGACAAGCGGGCGGGCAGGTGGCGACGGCGCTGGTCACCTGTCAGCGGCTGGGGCTTCGCACTCGGTACATCGGCAAGGTGGGGGACGACGAAGGAGGGCGTTTCCAGTTGGCCAGCCTGCGGCGCGAAGGCATGGACCTGCGCTACGTGCGCGTGGTGCGCAACACGCCCAATCAGCTTGCCTACATCATCGTGGACCAAAAGACGGGCGAGCGCACGGTCTTCTGGGACCGGAACGCGCGCTTGGCGGTCCGGCCCTCGGAGCTTTCCCGGGAGGCGATCCGCTCGACGAAAGTACTACTCATCGACGGCTGCGACGTCGAAGCCGCGCTCCAGGCCGCCCGCTGGGCGCGCGCGGCAGGTGTTTGCGTGGTAGCCGACTTGGACACGGTCTACAAGAATGTCGAAACACTGTTCCCCTGCATCGACTACCTCATTGCCTCTGCCCACTTCCTCCCTGCCGTCACCGGTCGCGACGACCCGTTCCGCGTGCTCGAATACATGGCGCGGGAGTACGGCGTGCCGGCGCCAGGGATGACGCTGGGGCGGTATGGCGCGCTGGTGTATGGGCAGGAACACTTCCACTACTCTCCCGGTTTCGTGGTTGAGACGGTGGACACCACCGGCGCCGGAGACGTGTTTCACGGGGCCTTCATCTATGGGCTCATCGCCGGCTGGCCGATGGAGCGCATTCTGGACTTCTCGAACGCCATGGCCGCGCTGAACTGCACCAAGCTGGGCGCGCGGGGAGGCATCGCCACCGTGGCCGAGGCGGAAAGGCTGATGGCCACGGGCAGCCGGCACGTCAATCCCGCCTACGCTGCCCGCCCAGACGCCGGGCGCCGGCCCCGCCAAGCTGGAAAGCCAAGAGCAGGTGCAGGAACAGGCTAGCCTAATCATACAGCCTAACCAGGGACTGGCTCAGCGGAGCTTGCGGTAGCAGGGACGAAGGGTTGGCCCGGGCGGCGCGCACCCAGGCCGCAGGAAGGGTCACTGAGGGAGGTCAAGATGAGGGAGCAACACGCGATATTTCCTCGCCCGTTAGGGGTGCTGACCGGGGCTCTCTTGCTGCTTCTCAGCTCGGTTCCCGGGGCCCGCGCGCAGGATTCTCCCGAACGAATCCTGAGCTTCCACAGCGACATCACGGTGAACCAGGACGGCTCGATGGACCTGCTGGAGACCATCAAGGTGCGGGCCGCCGGCGACCAGATCAAGCGCGGCATCTACCGCGACTTCCCTACTCGCTACCGGGACAGGCTGGGGAACCAATACGTCGTTGGCTTTGAAGTCCTCGAAGTCCAGCGCGACGGAAAACCGGAACCTTATCATATTGAGACCATCAGTAATGGAAAGAGAGTCTATATCGGGAAAAAGAATGTCTATCTGGAACCTGGGGAATACACCTATACCCTCAGGTACGGAACCACGCGGCAGCTCGGCTTCTTCCCCGACCACGACGAGCTCTACTGGAACGTGACGGGAAACGGCTGGATTTTCCCCATCGACCATGCTTCCGCCACGGTCCTGTTGCCGCGCGGCATCCAGCCCGACGCCATCCTGCGCGAGGGCTACACGGGCCCCCAGGGCTCCCTGGGGACGGCCTTGGAGTCCTCGGTCGATTCCGAGGCCCGCGTCAGCTTCGCTACCACCCGAACCCTGCAACCCGCGGAGGGCCTGACGATTGTGGTCTCCTGGCCCAAGGGCTTCCTTGCCGAGCCCACCCGGGAGATGAAGATCCGCTGGTTCCTGGAGGACAACGCCAGCACACTCGCCGGCCTGCTGGGGTTAGTCATCCTTCTCGCCTATTACCTGACCGCCTGGGCACTGGTGGGCAAAGACCCGGCCGCCGGTGTCATCATGCCGCTCTACGAGCCTCCCCGGGCCTTCTCCCCTGCCGCGATGCGGTACGTCACGCAAATGGGTTTTGACGACCGGACCTTCGCCGCGGCCATCATCAACATGGCCGTGAAGAAGTACCTCACGATCGTCGAGAAGGATGGCGAGTATTCGGTGCGCCGGGCCCAAGGCGACAAGTCCCTTTTGTCGCCGGAGGAGAGAAAGGCAGCCGAGAAGCTTCTCGGTAGCGCGGCGGAGATTGAGCTGAAGAACACGAACCACACCCAGATCGGCGCGGCTCTCGAGGCCCTCAAGACCGCCCTGCGCCTGAACCTGGAGAAGGTCTATTTCCTCACCAATCGGTGGTACTTGATCCCGGGGCTGGTGTTTTCCGTTCTCGTCCTGGCCTTCGTGGCCCTGGCGGCACCGGGAGAACAGAAATTCCTGGCCCTCTTCATGATCGTCTGGTTGTCGGGCTGGAGCGTGGGGGTATTCTTCCTGGTGTCGCAGGCGCTCCAGGCGTGGAAGAACTTCCTGTTCGGCGCCGGCCACAAGGCCGCGGCGCTGGGCGGGGCGGTATTCCTCAGTCTTTTCTCCCTGCCGTTTATCGGGGGCGAAATCGGTGGGCTGGTTGCACTAGCCTACGCGACATCAGCCGTGGTCATCCTGATTCTGCTCGGGATGATCGCCGTCAACTATCTTTTCCATCACCTCCTGCAGGCCCCCACGCGCGCCGGCCGCGACCTGCTGGACAAGATCGAGGGCTTCAAGATGTTCCTAGCGGCGGTGGAGCAGGATCGGCTCAACGTCCTGAACCCGCCACAGAAAACACCCCAACTGTTCGAGAGATACCTGCCTTATGCCTTGGCCCTGGACGTCGAGCAGGAATGGTCCGAACAGTTCGCGGAAGTCCTGACCCAGGCTGGCGAGCGGGGCGCCGCGTATTCCCCCGGCTGGTACTCCGGCACAAGCTGGAGCCAGCTGGGCGCGGGCGGCTTTGCCTTGTCGCTGGGCAGTTCGTTCTCGAGCGCCGTCTCGTCTTCCTCCCATGCGCCCGGGTCAAGCTCCGGGGGCGGCGGAGGCGGTTCCTCAGGCGGAGGCGGAGGAGGAGGGGGCGGTGGGGGCTGGTAGGATTTGGGATTCTGGATTCGGAACTGTAGCAGCTACCGCAGGTATGACTTGAGGACGGCGTTCCACTTGCCTTGCGCCTGGAGGATAAGCTCGATCACCTCGCGCACGGCGCCGCAACCGCCCGGCTTCCTGGTGCAGTAATGGACGTGGCGGCGCAGCAGCGGGTGGCCGTGGCCCACTCCCACCGCCAGGCCCACGCGCTTCAGGATAGGCAAATCCACGACATCGTCGCCGACAAAGCAGACTTCCTTGTCGCGCACCTTGGCCGCGCGCAGCATCTCCCGGTACGGCTCCAGCTTATCACGGCGGTTCTGCACCAGGTAGTGAATCCCCAGCTCTTTCACGCGGTGCTCGATGACGGGGGAGCCGCGGCCGGTGATGACTCCGGTCTGGAGCCCGGCCTGATGGGCGATGCGGAGACCGAGACCATCAAGCGAGTGGAAAGCCTTCGTCTCGTAGAAGCTGTCGTCCGGCCGCTGGATGAAGTAGATCTTCCCATCCGTCAACACACCATCCACGTCCATGATGAGCAGCTTGATCTTCCGAGCGCGGGCGTATAACTGCTTGCGTGTAAGAGGCATTAAAGTAATGGCCAGGGGAAAACTCGTCAACCCAGTCAGTCATTCACAATTCAGAATTCGTAATTCAGAATCTTCAAAACCAAAAACTAACCGGTTGCGGCTGACTCAAAACATTTGCGTCGTCCACAGGTCGTGGATGTGGACCACGCCTTCGAGCCGGCCCGCCCCGTCCACGACCGGAACCGACGTGATCTTGCGCGCCTCCATCATGTTCAGGGCGCGGGTGGCAAGTTCCTGGCGGTCGATCGTGACCGGCTTCGCCGTCATGCAATCGGCGGCGGTCAGGCTGAGCGCCCGGTTCCCTTCCCTTTGAAAGAAGCGCCGCAAGTCACCGTCAGAAATGAAGCCCAACAGGCGCTCGCCGTCGTCCACCACCGAGGCGTGGCCCAAGCCCTTGTTGCTGATCTCGTAGATGACGTCGGGCAGCGGGGTCTCAGGCCGAACGCGCGGAATTTCTTCGCCGGTGTGCATCACGTTCTCGACGCGCCGCAACTTGACCCCCAACCCGCCGCCGGGATGCAGGGCCGCGTAGTCTTCCTCGTTGAAGCCTCGCTTCTCGAGCAAGGCCATGGCCAGCGCGTCGCCCATGGCGAGCATCGCCGTGGTCGAGGCCGTGGGCGCCAGGCCCAGTGGGCAGGCCTCCTCGCGAATCCCCACGTCAATCACCACGTCACTCGACTGCGCCAGCGGGGACGATAGATTCCCGGTCAGGGTGATGAGCGGGATGGCCAGCCGCTTCAGCGTGTCGAGCAGGCGCAAGAGTTCTTCCGTTTCCCCGCTGTAGGAGAGCGCCACGACCACATCGTTCCGCACCAAGCGGCCCAGGTCGCCGTGCAACGCCTCGGCGGGGTGGAGGAAAAACGAAGGCGTGCCGGTGCTCGAGAACGTGGCGGAGATTTTCTGGCCGACGATTCCGGATTTCCCCATCCCGGTCACCACCACGCGGCCCCGGCAGGCAAAAAGAATTTCCACGGCCTGGGCGAAGCGCTGGTCCAGCCGGCTCACGAGTTCCTTGAGCGCCCGGGCCTCGATTTCCAGGACTTTGCGAGCAGTTTCCAGGCTCATGACGGCAACATTCGACGGGACGATGATAGCACAGGTCGGCCCTCGCCCTGAGCGATGAGCCGCAGCAAAACCCCCGAAAGCCCCTCCGGCATGTGGCGGGTGTGGCAACCTAACTGGCGGGTTCCTCCTGAGGCACGTAAAGGGTGGAGCGGTTGCGTCCGGCGCGCTTGGATTCATAGAGGGCCTTGTCGGAAGCCTGGAGGAGCTCCTCGAGTCCCTGCCCGTGCTCCGGGTAAACCGCGATGCCCAGGCTGACGGTCAACTGGGGAAGCGGCTTTTCGGTTCCCGA
>Ga0315282_10002689_pt1 | contig 32375 bp, 31 predicted proteins | sample YL17G07_20_MG_FD_203693 | JGI IMG/M metagenome (GOLD analysis project Ga0315282, IMG submission 203693) | Sediment microbial communities from Yellowstone Lake, YNP, Wyoming, USA - YL17G07_20 | ecosystem: Environmental > Aquatic > Freshwater > Lake > Sediment | place: USA: Wyoming | collected...
CGGTCGTCGGGGTCTTCGCGTTCATGTTCGGCTGGTTCTACCTGACCGTCGTCTCGTGGTTCCTCTCCCAGAGCACGATGATGGCGGGCCAGATGGGCGGCCCGATCAACATCAATCAGATGCTGATTCGCCCGCTGCTGCTGAACACGAGCGTGCTCGTCCTCTTCGTCCTCCCGATGGTGACGATGCGCACCTACTCCGAGGAGAAGCGCTCGGGCACCATCGAGCTGCTCCTCACCTCGCCGATCACCGATTTCCAGATCATCATGGGCAAGTTCCTGGGCGCGACCGCGCTCTACGCCTGCATGCTGCTGGTGACAGCGATCTACGTGGCGGTCCTGTTCGCCTACGGAAGCCCGGAGTGGGGACAGGTCGTGACCGGCTATCTCGGGCTGCTGCTGCTCGGCTGCTGTTTCATTGCGGTCGGCCTGCTCATCTCCAGCCTGACGCGCAACCAGATCGTCGCCGCGATGATCACCTTCGCGGTGTTCCTGTTCCTCTGGGTGATCGACTGGATCGGCAGCTTCAGCGGCCCGACCGTGGGCAGCCTCGTCGGCTACGTGTCAATCACGAACCACTTCGACGACTTCGCCAAGGGCGTCATCGACACGAAGCACCTGGTCTACTACCTCAGCTTCATCACCTTCGGCCTGTTCCTGACCGCCAAGGCGGTCGACAGCGAGCGGTGGCGGGGATAACGAGCGATGGTCAAACGAGTGCTCGACATCATCGGCTGGCTGGGGACGGCGCTCGTCCTCGCCTCCGTGGCCGTCTTCTTCACGAGGCCCGCCTGGCAGCCGTACGCGCGCTGGGTCGCCTGGGCGGGGCTCGTCTGCATTCTCCTCTACGTCCTCGGCCAGTGGCGGGACATGGCCCGCTTCTTCGCGAAGCGGCGGGCGCGCCTCGGCACGCTGTCGATCCTCAGCATCCTGATCGTCGCCGGCATCCTGGGCGGCATCAACTACATCACCTCCCGCGAGAACAAGCGCTGGGACCTGACGGCGAACAGGGTCTACACGCTCTCGGACCAGACCCGGAAGGTGCTGGCCGGGCTCGACGCCCCCCTCAGGATGATCGCCTTCGCGCGCGAGCAGGACTTCGAGCGCTTCCGCATGCGGCTGCCCGAGTACGAGTACGCGTCGAAGAAGGTCTCGGTCGAGTACGTCGACCCCGACAAGAGGCCGGCCCTCGCCCGGCAGTACCAGGTTCAGTCCTACAACACCGTGGTGCTCGAGTACAAAGGCCGGACCGAGCGCGTCGTCTCCGACGCCGAGCAGGACCTGACCAACAGCATCATCAAGGTGATCTCGGGGCAGCAGAAGAAGATCTATTGCTCGCAGGGCCACGGCGAGAAGGACCCGACCTCCTCGGACGAGCGGGCCGGCTACAGCGGTGTTGCCACGGCGCTCGGCCGCGACAACTACACCGTCGAGAAGCTGGTCCTCGCCCAGCAGAGCGATGTGCCGGCGGACGCCTCGGTGGTCATCGTCGCCGGCCCGAAGGTCGACTTCCTGCCGCAGGAGGTCGACATGCTGCGCCGGTACCTCCAGAAGGGCGGCAAGCTGCTGTTGATGCTCGACCCGCCTGACACCGCCGACAGCCCGCCGCTGGCCAACCTGATCGCGCTGGCCAAGGACTGGGACGTCGAGGTCGGCAGCAACGTCGTCGTGGACGTGAGCGGCGTGGGCCGGCTGTTCGGGACCGACGAGTTCGTGCCGGTGTCGGCCAGCTACCCGACCCACCCCATCACCGACCACTTCGACCTGCTGACGGCCTACCCGCTCGCGCGCTCGGTGACGCCGATCCCGGGCGGCGTAAACAGCCGCTACGCGCAGAGCTTCGTCGAGACGAGCCCCCGGAGCTGGTCGGAAACCGACCTCAAGACCTTGATGGCCGCCAAGGAAGTGAAGTTCGACCAGGCCAAGGGGGACAAGCAGGGCCCGATCTCGATTGCCGCCGCCGTCTCGGCCACCGCGACGGAGGCGCCCTCCGCGCAGACGAGCCGGGACAAGAACGGCAAGAAGGACGAGACCTCGAGGCCCGAGACCCGGGTGGTGGTCGTCGGCGACTCCGATTTCGCGTCGAACGGGACCGGGGGCCTGCCGGGCAACCGAAACCTGTTCATGAACATCGTCAACTGGCTGGGGCAGCAGGAGAACCTGATCGCCATCCGGCCGCGCGAGCCGGAGGACCGCCGGCTCGTCCTGACGGCCGACCAGCAGCGGCGCATCGCTTGGCTGGCGCTGGTCGTCATTCCCGGTCTCATCATCGGGTCCGGCGTCTACACCTGGTGGCGGAGGCGGTAGATGCGAGGCGTGCGCTCGACGCTCGTGCTGCTCGTGATCCTCGTCGGGATCTTCGCGTACATCTACTTCGTCGAATCGAAGAAGGAGCCGGGCGCCGACACCGAGAAGCGGCCGAAGGTGTTCTCCCTCGACGCGTCGAAGATCGACGAGCTGGAGGTGAAGCTGTCCTCCGGTCAGCAGACCGTGCTGAAGAGGTCCGACGGCGCCTGGCAGATGGTGCAACCGATGCCGGCCCACGCCGACGAGGGCGAGGTCTCGGGCATCACCAGCAACCTGGCGTCGCTCGAGAGCCAGCGGGTCGTCGACGAGAGCCCGTCGGACCTCAAGCAATACGGCCTGGCGGAGCCGCGGGTGGACGTCGGCTTCAAGGCGGCGGGCGACAAGGATTTCAGGCACCTCTACATCGGCGACAAGACGGCGACGGGCGGCGACCTGTACGCGAAGCTGCCGAACCAGAAGAAGGTGTTCCTGATCTCGGGCTACCTGGACAGCACGTTCAGCCGGACGCCGTTCGACCTGCGGGACAAGACGATCCTGAAGTTCGACCGCGACAAGGTCGACACGATCGACGTGCAGACGGACAGCGGGACGGTGGAGTTCGTCAAGGCGGGCGGCGACTGGACGATCACGAAGCCGCAACAGGTCCGCGCCGACTATGCGGCCGTCGAGGGGTTGATCGGCCGGCTGCAGACGGCCCAGATGAAGTCGATCCGGGCGCCCGAGGCGACCGAGTTCAGGCAGTACGGTCTCGACAAGCCCCAGCTGACGGCGATCCTCGGGGCCGGCAGCGCACGCGCGACGCTGGAGATGGGCGACAAGGCCGAGGACGGCTCGATCTACGCGCGCGACGCGTCGAGACCGACCGTGTTCACCGTCGAGGCCAGCCTCCTCGACGATCTCAAGAAGCCGGCCGACGACTACCGCCGCAAGGACATCTTCGAGTTCCGTTCCTTCAACGCGGACTCGATCGAGATCACTCGCGGCAACGAGACGCTCGCCTTCGAAAAGGTCAAGGGCCAGGGCTCGACGCCGTCCGACAAGTGGCGGCAGGTGAAGCCGGCCGCGCGCGACGTGGACCAGTCAAAGATGGAGACGTTCCTGTCGAAGCTCTCGAACCTGCGGGCGCAGTCGTTTGCCGACGCCAAGACGAAGACGGGGCTCGAGACGCCGGCCGTAGAGGTGGCCGTCCGGTTCAGCGACGGCAAGAAGCAGGAACGGGTCGTGTTCGGACGCGCTGGCACGGACCTCTACGCCGGCCGAACGAGCGAGCCCGGCGCGGCCAAGCTGGACGCCACCGACTTCGACGACGCGATGAAGGCGCTCGACGCGCTGAAATAGCGAGTGACGAGCGAGGAGTAACGAGTGCCGGCGACGGGGCAGGTTCGCGCCTGCCCCGCGCGGATTCCGCTCGCGTCCCGGTTCCTGCCCGAGGTTGCGTGAGGTCGCCTGTCGCCATCCCGCTCGCCGCTCACACGCCTCGCCGCGCGACCCGCGGGGCGCGCGCGGCAGTCCTGACCGTCCTGCTGCTCGCCGGCTGCCGGGGTCGAACCGGCTCGAGGTGACAGGATCGGTTCCGGCAGAGACGCAGGAGTACAAGACCAGCGCCTCGGTAGACGATCCGACCGGGTACTTCGCCCGCGCGTTGCGCGCCACGCTTGTCTCGAAGGGTATCGAGGTGCGTGGGGACCCGCCGATCTCGCCACGCTCGCGGAGCCCCCCGATTGGTCGCGCGCCCGCCTCCTGCTCTCGCATCAATCCCCGCCACTCAGCGAGCTGGCGCGGACGCTGATGAAGGTGAGCCAGAACCTCTACGCCGAGACTCTGCTTCGGACGCTGGGCGCGCAGAGGGAGGATCCGACCGCCGAAGGCGGGCGCAAGGTGGTGCAGCAGGTGCTCGAGAGCTGGGGCATTCCGCCCGATGGGCTGGTGCAGAGGAACGGCTCGGGACTGTCGCGCTATGACTACGTGACCGCCGAGACCCTCGTCCGGATCCTGACACGGATGCACCGCGACCCGCGCCATGCCGACCGCTTCGCGGACACGCTGCCACTCGCCGGCCGGGACGGCACGCTCGCCCGCCGCATGAAGGAGACGCGCGCGGAAGGAAACGCCCGCGCCAAGACCGGATCGATCGCCAACGTCCGGGCCCTCTCCGGCTACGTGCGCACGCTCGACGACGAGATGCTCGCCTTCTCGATCATCGTCAACACCTTCAGCGCGCCACAGGAAACCGTGGACGCCGTCGCGGACCGGATCGTCGAGCGCCTCGCGAACTTCACGCGCAAGCAATAGCGGATCGTCTCACTGCGAGGCCAGGAGCTCCCGGGCGGCGTCGAGGATCGTCGAGATCTCGCCGTTCAGGCCGCCGCCCTGCGCCAGATCCGCTTTGCCTCCCCCCTTGCCGCCGAAGCGCTGAATGAGCGCACGGAGGGCCGCGGCCGCATCGACCGGCACGTCCGGCGCCCGTGCGATCACGACGAGCGCCGGGCCGGTCGTCGAGAAGAGGGCGACCACGTGCCCGGGGCGCGCCGCCACGGCGAGCGCCAGAACCTTGAGTCCGCCGGCGTCCCAGCCCTCGACGGCCTCGACCACCTGGCGGCGGCCGCCGGCCTCGCGGGCGCGCCCCGCCAGCGCCTCGGCCTCGTGCCCGGCCAGCTTCTCCTGCAGCCCCTTGATGACCCGTCGCAGGTCCTTGCTCTCGGCCTGGGCACGCTCGATGGCAGCCGGGAGCTCCTCGGGCAGCACGGACAGGTAACGGAGGCTGCCCGAGATGGCGTCGCGAAGCGTGCGCAGCCACGCGAGCGCCCGGCCCCCGCAGACGAACTCGACGCGCGTGCCGCCGCGGAACCGCTCGAACGACTTGACGGCAACGATCCCGACTGCCCCGGTCCGCGCCACGTGGGTGCCACCGCAGGCCGACAGATCGAAGTCATCCACCTCGATCAGGCGAAGGGTGCCGCTACGGCCCGGCTCCTTGCGGAGCGGCAGGCCGGCCGCCTCCTCGTCGCTCGCGAAGCGGATGGTCACCGGCCGGTCCTCCCAGACCACTCGGTTCGCCTCCGCTTCGGCGACCGCGATCGCCTCGGTCCCGAGATCGCGATCCAGGTCGAGCGTCGAGGTGATGGCGCCAAGATGAAAGCCGACCGTGCGGGCCCGATGCAGCCGGTCGAAGGCAGCCGAGAGGATGTGCTGACCGGTGTGCTGCTGCATGTGCTCGAAGCGCCGCGGCCAGTCGACGACGCCGTGCACCTGGTCGCCTCGGTCCAGGCGGCCGTCGATCAGGTGCTCGATGGCGCCGTCCTCGCGTTCGACCACTTCCTGGACGCGGATGCCATTCAGCGTGCCGGTGTCGAACGGCTGGCCGCCCGATGTCGGATAGAACGCGGTCCGGTCGAGGAGCACGCGTCGCCGTCCGTCGTGCTCGGCGATTGCCGTCACGACCGCGTCGAACTCGGTCCGGAAAGGCTCGGTGTAGTAGATGCGCTCGGTCATGGTGTCAGCAGCGGGTCCCTGACCCCCGCCTCCTGGAACCCTTTGGCCCGGAGCCGGCAGCTGTCGCAGTGACCGCACGGCCGGCCCCCGGGCAACGGATCGTAGCAACTGTGGGTGAGGCTGTAGTCGAGGCCGAGGGCGACGCCGCGGCGGATGATGTCGGCCTTCGACAACCGCAGAAGCGGCGCGTGAACGCGAAGGCGGGCGCCTTCGACGCCGGCTTTCGTGGCAACGGAGGCGAGCCGCTCGAACGCCTCGAGGAACTCGGGCCGGCAGTCGGGATAGCCGGAGTAGTCGAGAGCGTTGAGGCCGATGAAGATGTCCCGGGCGCTCACGACCTCCGCCCAGGCCAGCCCGAGCGCCAGGAAGATGGTGTTGCGCGCCGGCACGTAGGTCGGCGGGATGTCGCGAGCGTCGAGCGGCCGGTCCTTGGGCACCGCGATCGGCGCGGTGAGCGCCGAACCGCCGAAGGTCGAAAGGTCGACGTCGATGATGCGCTGCTCGACCACCGCGAGGGCGATCGCTACCCGGCGGGCCGCCTCCAACTCGATCGCGTGGCGCTGGCCGTAGTGCACGGTCAGCGCATGCAGCCGGTAGCCCTCGCTCTTCGCGATGGCGCCCGCGGTGTAGGAATCGAGCCCGCCGCTCAGCAGGACAATCGCGTCCATCATCTTCAGTCGCCAGTGGGCAGTGGCCAGTCACCGGCGGCGGCCAGTTCCTGCCACCTGCGGCAGGGCCGGCGTATCGCCGCTGTCTTCAGACACCGCGCGTCGTCGCGCCCCAGATGTACTTGTGGATCTGGAGCTGGACCCTGACGGGCAGCCGGTCTTCGAGCACCCACGCCGACAGGAGCTTCGGATCGAGCACGCCGTGCACGGGCGAGAAGAGGACAGCCGCCGTCCGCCGGGCCAGGTCGTGCCGCCGCACGGCGTCGCACGCGTAGTCGTAGTCGGCCCGGTCGTTGATCACGAACTTCACCTCGTCTTTGCTTGTCAGACGATCGAGGTTCGTCCAGTCCATCCGGGCAGACTCGCCGCTGGCCGGGCACTTGACGTCCAGGATCTTCACCACGCCGGCCGGCACCCGCGCCACGCTGAGGTGGCCCCCCGTTTCCAGAAGGACCGTATGGCCGCTCGAGACCAGCCGCTCCATCAGCAGGTAGACGTCCTCCTGCAGCAACGGCTCCCCGCCCGTGACCTCGACCAGCCCGCAGTTGTAGGTCGCGACCTCCGCGAGGACGTCGTCCACGATCCGCTTGCGGCCTTCCTGGAACGCGTACGGGGTGTCGCACCAGACGCAGCGGAGATCGCAGGCGGTCAGCCGGACGAACACGCACGGGCGGCCGACATAGGTCGACTCGCCCTGAATGGAACAGAAGATCTCGTTGACGGTCAACATCACATCACGGACTAGGGCGCCAGAGACCAGGAACCGGGGGGCCGGAACTGCGCGCAGGGACGACTTCATTGTAGACCAGCGAATGTGCCAGCCGGGACCTGCTCGAGCGGGCCTCATCTTGAAAGGGCGGAAATTGCCGGTACAATGGCGGCTATGGCCAAGCCCATCTTCTACTGCAAGCCGACCTGAACGACCTGCCGCAACGCCAGAAGGTTTCTGGACGGAATCGGGCTGGACATCGAGGAGCGCGACATCACCCGGGAGCCTCCCCCGCGCGAGTTCCTCAAGATGCACGTGGACGAGGAGAACTTCCTCGACTTCGTCAGCCGGCGCAGCCCGGTCTTCAGGGCGCGACCGCTGCCCCGGTCGAAGAAGGAAGCTCTCGACCTGATGCTGAAGCAGCCGAACCTGATCAAGCGGCCGATCCTCGTGAAGGGATCGCGCGTGATCTTCGGGTTCGACAAAGAGGCGTTCAGCAGGCTGCGGCAGGCAGGATGAGCGAGATCCGCATTGGCACCTGCGGCTGGAGCTACCCTTCAGGCGCCGGCACCTGGAACGGTCTCTTCTACCCGCCGAGGGGCGCCCGCGGGCAGACGGCACGCGCCTTCGACGAGCTCGCCTACTACGCGGACCATTTCAACACGGTCGAGGTCAACTCCACCTTCTACCGGCCGCCCGTCGCGACCGTCACGCGGCGCTGGGCCGGGCGCACGCCGCCCGGTTTCGATTTCTCGCTGAAGCTGTACCAGAAGTTCACCCACGCGGCGTCGATCGGGCGGAACCCGGGATCACCCGCCCGCGGGGCATCAGGAGCCGCGAACACGATCCCCGAGGTGGGACAGCCGCAGGTGGACGAGTTCCGGGCAGCCATCGATCCGTTGGCCGAGGCAGGCAAGCTCGCCGCGCTGCTCGCGCAGTTTCCGCCCAGCTTCCGGCAGTCGGACGCCTCGCTCGAGTACCTGGCGTGGCTGCTGACGGCCTTTCGCGGGTACGAGCTCGCCGTCGAGCTGCGGCACCGGAGCTGGAGCGACAACCTGGCGACGACGCTCAGGCTGCTCAACCAGGCCGGCGCCGCCTGGGTGCAGATCGATGAGCCGAAATTCCGCTTCTCGATCCGCCAGAACTACCTGCCCAACCAGAAGGGCCTCTACTACATGCGGCTGCACGGCCGGAACGCGGCCAAGTGGTGGCAGCACGAAAACGCTGGCGAGCGCTACAACTATCTGTACTCGCCGGAGGAGTTGAAGGAGTTCGCAGAAACGGCGACGACGGTGCGGGCGCTGGTCAAGAAGTCCTATATCTACTTGAACAACCACTTCGCCGCCAAGGCGATCGTCGACGCCGTCGTGCTGAAACGGGAGCTGGGCGAGCCGATCACGGGTGAGTACCGTCCCCAGCTCGTCAGCGCCTACCCGTTTCTGAAAGACATCGTCGTCGCGGCGCAGGGCGACAGGTTGCCTCTCTCGGGCTGATAAGCCTTTTCCCCGCGGCTTTCTGGCTTCGGCGCGTGGCTGGCTCCCCAGAGCCCAGAGCCTAGAACCTAGAGCCTAACGTTACTGCTTCACGTACATCCGCTTGATCCGGTCGCCGACCTCAATCTTCTCGGGCACGTCGGTGCCGCTGATGACCTGTCCGAACACGGTGTACTTCCCGTCGAGGTCCCGTCGTCGGGCCAGCGTCACGTAGAACTGGCTGTCGGCTTTTGCCGGGTCGCCAGCATGCGCCATCGCGACCGCGCCCTTCTCGTGCACGCGCTTGATCTCGGCGACCCCGATCGGCATCCCGCTGCCGCCGGTGCCCCACCGCGCCTTCTTCGTCGCGTCACGCGTCTGCGGATCGCCGACCTGGATCACGAAATTCGGCACCACGCGGTGGAACCGCAGGCCGTTGTAGAACCCTTTCTTCGTGAGCGCGACGATCCGGGCGACCGTCTTGGGCGCATCTGCTGGAAACGTCTGGAACTCGAACGTCCCTTTGGTCGTCTCGACGACGATGTTTGGCCCGGCATCGGGCGACGGTTTGCCGCCCTGGCCGGCAAAGACAACCGTGGGCAGGGCCGCGCAGGCGGCAGCGAGAATGACGAGCAGGATGGACTTCCGGATCACCGATATCCTCCTTCTGGGACAGGTTCTGGCCCGCCCGCCGGGCGGGCGGCGGCCGGGAGGCAGATGAGCAGTCGGGCCACCCCTGGGTTGGCGCGCCCGAGACTGCTCGGAAGTATACCCGCAGACTGACCACACGGGCGACTGAGGCTCAGGCCGGTCTTGCCACGTTTTCGCCATATCTTCGTCCCCCTCCTGTCGCCGGCCGACGCAGCCCGGCCGTCTACAGACCACACGTGCTCGCCGAGCCAGGTGCCGGATTGTCAGCGCCAGCGTCCGTGGGGTAGGATCACAGTCGCATGGCCCCAGTTGCTCGTCCGGGTTCCCCCGGCTCTATGTCCGGGCATCGCTTTCCGTGTTGCCCTGCGCGCGTGGAAACCGCTGGTGGCCAGAGCCTGTTCTCCACCCAGCCATGCCTGTGTCCGGTCGGCCGGGAGCGCGTGTCGCACAGGTTTTCCCGACCTGTTGCCGCACGCATCCGCCCGCTCGGCCCGGACGCGTTGATTCTGCACACAATCAGGAGAAGGCTCCGGTCAGCCGTGCTGGCGGTTGCCCGTTGCGCCTATAGCGTTCGCCGTGACGGCAGGGGTAATCATGCGTCTGGTGCTGGCCGATCTGAAAGGGACTGACGGGTTCGTCAGTAAGGACACGGTCGCGGGCGGTTACGGATCGCGGCTGCGCCCATTCTCGCGCGTCACCCGCGTCATGTACCACCTCAAGCGTCAGTACTACGACGTGCCGAGCGTGCAGATGGCCTATCTGGCGGCGATCGCGGCCAGGTGGGGGCACAAGGTGCTCTGGACGCGCGGAGACCTCGTCGACGGCGATGTCGCGCTGGTGCTCTCGTCGCTGGTCGACTACCGCCGCGAGACGGCGTGGGCGGACGGGATGCGCGCCCGCGGCGTCCGCGTCGGCTTCATCGGGCTGGCGGCATCGAAGATTCCCGAGCTGTTTGCCGACCACGCCGACTTCATCATCGAGGGCGAGCCGGAGACGGCGGTGCAGCGGCTGGTGACCGGGGAGACGCTCGAGGGTCTGTGCCACAGCGAAGCGGTTTCCGACCTCGACTCGCTTCCCTTCCCGCGCTGGGACCTGGTCTCCTCGCGCCCCAGGCAGCTGGGGGTCCGGTTCTCGGCGCGCCCGGTCGGCGGAGGTTTCCCGCTGATGGCCAGCCGCGGCTGCCCCGAGTTCTGCACGTACTGCCCGCACCGGATCCTGGGGCGGTATCGTGCGCGGTCGGTCGCCAATGTGGTGGACGAGCTCGAGCAGTTGTGCGAGGAGTACCCGCATCCGTACATCATCTTCCGTGACCCGCTTTTCAGCGAGCAGCGCGACCGCTGCCTGGCGATCTGTGACGAGATTCGCTGGCGCGGGCTCGATATCCGCTTCGAATGCGAGACGCGGCTCGACCGGCTGGATGCCGAGCTGCTGGACAAGCTGCACGCGGCGGGGCTGCGCGCGATGAGCTTCGGGGTCGAGTCGGTCTCGCCCGACATCCTGCGCAAGGTCGGCCGGCGCCCGACGCCCGAGAGCCACCAGCGGGCGATCATCGACCATTGCCGGCGGCGCGGGATCGTGACGGCGGGCTTCTACGTGCTCGGGTTCCCCGGCGACGACTGGCAGTCGATCGCCGCCAGCATCGATTACTCGATCGACCTCGGCACCACCTTCGCGCAGTTCAAGCTGCTCACACCGTATCCCGGTACGCCGCTGTGGAAGCGGATGCAGCCGCTCGTGTACGAGACCGACTGGCAGAAGTTCGACGGCTTCACCCCGACCTTCCGGCACCCCAACTTGACGCCGGACGAGATGGTGTTCCTGCTCGGCGCCGCCTACACGCGGTTCTACATGCGTCCGTCCTATCTGGCCGACTTCCTGCGGGTGCAGAACACGCGCGTGCGCGAGTGGGTCGGCCGCATGGACGGCAAGGTCGCGGCGCACATCGCACGGATCGAGACCAGGATCATGTCGAGGCCGGTTACGTGCTAGCTGCGATCTCCAGGTACGGCGCGCGCGTCGTTTCCGACACCGAACAAACCGTCGCCGCCTGCCGCCAGCGCGGCGAACTCGTACAGGGCCCGCAGATCGCCGAGTTCGAGCGCGCCTTCGAGAAGCGCCTCGGGCACGGACAGGCGATTTCGGCCTCGTACGGGCGGATGGCCTTCTACTACATCCTGAAGGCGCTCGACCTGCCGCCCGGATCCGAGATCGTCGTGCCGGGCCTCACCTTCTGGGTCATGCCGGAGCTGGCGCGCGTCGCCGGCCTCACGCTCGTCTTCGCCGACGTCAACCCCGACACCTTCACGCTCGATCCGGCCTCGCTCGAGCGCGTGATCACCGATCGGACGCGGGCCGTCGTCCCGACGCACCTATATGGCCTGCCGTGCGACATGGACGCCATCCTGGCGCTCGCCGCCCGGCACAACCTGAAGGTGATCGAGGACTGCGCCCACGCGCTCGGCGCGACCTATCGCGGCCGGCAGGTGGGAACGCTCGGCGACGCGGCGATCTTCAGCTTCCAGACCCTCAAGCCGCTGAACACCTACGGCGGCGGCATGGCGCTCGTGCAGGACCCCTCGGTGGCACACCGGGTGGCGGAGCTGGCGTACGCGGAGAAGTGGCCGAGCGAGGAACGCGTGCTGGGACGGCTGAGGGTCGGCAGGCTGCAGCGCGTCTTCACGCGGCCGGCCGTCTTCTCGGTGTCCGCGTTTCCCATCCTGTGGCTGTCGTCCTGGGTCGACTGGAACCCGGACGTCTACCTGTGGGAGAAGATCCGGTCCCTCGATCCGCTGCCGGCCGAGTACACCGAGCGCTACAGCAACGTGCAGGCGACGCTCGGGCTGAAAGGCCTTGCGCGCCTGGACGAGTGGACCGCCGCGACCCAGGCGCATGCCCTGCGGATGAACGAGGCACTCAGCGGGCTGCGGGGCGTGCAGCCCCCGGTCGTGCCACCCGACCGCACGCACGTCTACTACCAGTACTGCGTCTACGGCCCGGACCGCGATCGGGTCGTGCTGCGCGCAATCCGCCGGGGCGTAGACATCGAGGTCCTCCATGTCGACGTCTGCGCGGACATGGAACTCTTCGACGACGCCTCCACGGAGATGCCCGGCGCCCGGCGCACGACCGAGGCGTTCCAGGTGCCGGTCTATGCGTCGCTGACCGACGAGCAGCTCGCGCGCATCGCGCGAGTGGTGCGGGACGTTCTCGCCGACCTCCAGCCGGCCGCAGCCGCCGCGCCGGCCAGCCGCTCGTGAACCCTGCCGACTGGCCGGACGGGCTCGCCTACCTCATCGTCTTCGTCGCCGCCATCGTCGAGGGCGAAGTCATCTTCGTGACCGCCGGCGTGCTGGCCAGCCGCGGCCAGTTGAACTGGCTCGGCGTGCTCGTCGCCGCCGCGCTCGGCGGTTCGACCGGCGACCAGTTCTTCTTCTACGTGCTGCGTGGCCGACTGGAGCGGTGGCTTTCGCGGTTTCCGAGCCTAGTCCGGCGCCACGCACTGATCGCGCACCGCGTCAGGCAGCACGACACACTGATGGTGCTCGCCTGCCGCTTCCTGCCGGGGCTGCGGGTCGCCATTCCTGCGACGTGCGCCTACGCGCACGTGCCCCCGCTGAAGTTCAGCCTGCTCAACCTGGTGAGCGCGTTTGCCTGGGCGACCGCCGTCATCTTCGTCGTGGTCTGGGGCGGGCCGAGGGGGATGCAGTGGATCGGCCTCGAGGGCTGGTGGGGTGTGCTGATTCCCGCCGTGCTGGTCGTCATCTTCTTCCGCTGGCTGGGACGCGCGTCAACGCGGCTCGAAGAGCACGACCCTGGCGCCAAGGACCACCGGCACCCGTGAAATCCCCGGCCGCTCAGGCCCGCCGCGAGCCGCCCTTCGACACTGACACCACCCCCTTCCTCGCGCAGAACCGGCTGATCGCGCAGGCGGGACAGCGCGGCGAGATCGGGCGGCAGACCTTCTGTCCCCACGTGACGAAGTAGAGGTTGATGCAGGGCCACCAGCGCTGGCCGGTGACGCGGTAGAGCGCCTGCTCGGTCTCTTCCGGCGTGCGGGTCGAGACCCAGCCGAGACGGTTGGAGATGCGGTGGACGTGGGTGTCCACGCAGATGTTGTGCTGGCTCCGGTAGCCGAGAATCAGGACGAGATTCGCCGTCTTTCGCCCGACGCCGGGCAGCAGCAGCAGTTCCTCCATGCTGCTCGGCACGCGGCCGTCGAACCGATCGACGAGCAGCCGGCACGTCGCCTTGAGGTGGCGCGCCTTGTGACGGTAGAAGCTGACCGGATAGATCAGCCGCTCGATCCGGCGGGCGGTCAGCCTGGCCATCGCGGCGGGAGTCGACGCCACCTTGAAGAGCCGCTCGGACGCCGCGTGCGTGGTCGCGTCCTGTGTGCGGGCGGACAGCAGGGTCCCGATGAGGACGTGGAACGGGTCGTGCGCCCGCTTCTTGGCGATCTTCTCGACCGCTGGCAGCTCCATGCCGTCGATCACGCGCGCAAGGCCGCGCATCACGGTTTCCACCCTCGCCTGGCGCATCTGCTGGTCGGCCATGCCGTCTCCCCGGCGTTCGTCCTTCGCTACGAGCCAAGGGCGAGGAATGGGGTCGGGAGGGGTTTTCCTTTGCTCGTGACTCATCGCTCGTGACGTCAGTGGCTGTTGGGCCTAGACCGGCTGCGGCACCGGCGTGAGCGGCGGCTGCCCGGCAAGCACGGCGAGGACGTTGCTCGCCGCGAGATCCGCCATCGCGGTGCGCGTCTCGGTCGTGGCGCTGCCAAGGTGCGCGGCGAGCACCACGTTCTCAAGGCCGAGCAGGTCGGGATGCACCAGCGGCTCGCGCTCGTAGACGTCGAGCGCCGCTCCGGAGATCAGCTTCTCGCCAAGCGCCCAGGCCAGCGCCTCCTCGTCCACGACCGGCCCGCGCGAGGTGTTGACGAGATAGGCAGACCGTTTCATGCGGGCGAGGGCCCGCCGGTCGATCAGGTGGCGCGTGTCGGGGGCCAGGGGGACGTGCAGCGACACCACGTGCGACGTGGCAAGGAGTTGGTCGAGCGACATCGCCGTCATCGGCGGCAGCGGCAGCCCGCCGGCGTAGCCGGCCGCATCGGGAGGCACGAGGGACGTGTAGGCGACCTGCATCCCGAACGCCGGCGCCCGCGCGGCAACGGAGAGACCGATGCGGCCCATGCCGACGATGCCCAGCTGCTTGCCCCGGAGCTCGGATCCGAGCATGAAGTCGAGCGCCCACCCCTTCCACACGCCGCGGCGGATGAGCCGGTCGCCCTCGGCAATGCGGCGCGTGATGTCGAGGATCAGCCCCCAGGTGAAGTCGGCGACCGCCTCGGTCAGCACGTCCGGGGTGTTCGTGACGACGATGCCGCGGCTGCGCGCGTAGCCGACGTCGATGTTGTCGTAGCCGACGGCGATATTCGAGACGATGCGCAGGGCGGCACCCGCGTCGACGAGCTCGCGGTCGACGCGATCGGTGAGCAGGCAGACGAGCGCCCGCTTTCCTCGCACCCGCGCCAGCAACGCCTCGCGCGGCATGGCGCCCTCTCCCACGTACAGGTCCACGTCGAAGGCCGCCTGCAAACGGGCCAGCACCGACGACGGAATGCGTCGTGTGACGAGCACCGACGAACGGGACATGTGGGATCTCGCAGGTGCTGGGTGCTACGTGACCTACTTGCCCTTGAGATACGCGTCTCGGCACTTCTCCGAACAGAAGTACTGCACGCGGCCGCCGTCCCGCACGGCAAGCGCCTTGCCCGGGACGACGAACGTGCCGCAGACCGGGTCGCGCATCATGCGGACTCCCTGCGGCGGTCCGCCCCGGGATCGCTCCGGCCAGGCGCCCTCGGCCACGCCAACGAGCAGCCGCCAGACCGCCCGCACGAGCAAGAGGACGAACAAAGCGAGAAGCAGGAAGCGGACGAGGATCATGGCCTCACTCGCCGCCTGGCGTCGTGCTGCCCATCCCCGGGTGGGCGCTTTTCAGGCCGTCCAGCGCCCGCTTGGCCGCCTGCCCTTCGGGCGAATCGGGGGCCAGGTCCACGACCTTCTGCCAGGAGGCGGCCGCGCCCTGGAGGTCCTGCTTGCCGAAGGCGCGCACGACACCCTGGTTCAGCAGCGTCTTGGCGTGCTTCGGATCGAGGCGCAGCGAATAGTCGAACTGCTCGAGCGCCCGGTCGGGCTGGTTGGTGTAGTAGTAGCAGATCCCGAGATCGGTGCTGACGTTGGGATCCTTCGGACTCAGCTTGAGCGCTTCCTGGTACCACGTGATCGCGTCGTCGTACCGCTCGGCGTCGAAGTAGAGGTTCGCCAGCTCGACGCGCGGCCGCGCGTTGCCCGGTTCGCGGGCGGCAGCCTCGCGCAAGGTCCGGACCTGGTTCTCGTCGAGCGTCTTGGGCGGGGCCGCCGTCACGGCGCCCTGCTGGGCCTGCACCTGGGCGGCAGGCGCCGGGGCGACACGCCCGGGCGACGCCTGCTGGCTCCCGAGAATCCAGCCGACGATCAGGCCGAAGAACGCACCGGCGACAGCGAGCACGACGGATTCAGCCTTCATATGAGCGTGGAGAGCCTGGAGGAAGCCGATGAGTGATTGCAGGCGTAGAACTGGATCATAACAGCGTCCGGCGGAACCAGTCCAGCAGCACGACCGCCACCTCGGGCTGGCGCGCGAGCATGACGGTCCCGTGGCCGGCCCCGTTCAGCAGCCGCAGTTCCCGCACGCCCGTGCCCAGCGTCGCGAGCTCGCGGGCAGACCTGGCGGCGTAAGGATCTTCCTGGCTGGCGAGCAGAAGCGCAGGCCGGTCCCCGTACTTGCGCATGGCGTTGTCGACGCGCAGGCCCCGGTAGTCGAGGCCGGCCGACAGGAGCGCGATCGACCGCACCGTCGGGTCCGAGGCGGCGTGAAGGATCGCGAGGTTCGCGCCGATCGAGGCGCCGGCGATGCCGACCGCACCGGCGAGATCGCTGCGGGCCGCCAAGAACGCGCGCGCGGCTTTCACGTCGAGCAGCATGCGCGAAAGATCCTCGCCGCCGGATCCGGGCCCGGGCGCCGACGCGCCCTGGCCGCGCAGGTCGATGGCGAGCGCCGCGATGCCGGCATCCGCCAGCCGGAGCGCGAACGGATGCCAGTCCTCGTGAGACCGCGTGAGCATGTGCAGGAGGATGACGGCGGGCGCGTTGCGGCCAGACGGCTGGTACAGCGTCCCGGCTAGGTTCACCCCGTCCTCGGTCTTCAGCGTCACGCTGACGGTAGAGGCCGCAAGCACGCCGGCCCGGCCGGCGACGGCCAGCCAGACGGCGGCGAGACCGAGAAGGCAGGCCCGGCGGATCATTGCAGCAGGGCGACCATCTCGCCGACGGCGCGCTCGATGCCCACGAGCGCGGCCCGGGCGACGATGCTGTGCCCGATGTTCAGCTCGACGATCTCGCGAATCGCCGCGATCGGGCGGACGTTGAAGTAGGTCAGGCCATGGCCGGCGAGCACTTCGAGCGTCTCGGCCGCCGCAGCCCTGGCCGCCTCGCGGACGCGCTCGAGCTCGGCGTCGCGCTGGGCCGCCCGCGCGTCGGCATAGGCACCCGTGTTGATCTCGATCGCGTCGGCGCCCGCCTGCCGGGACGCGCTCACCTGCCGCGGGTCGGGGTCGATGAAGATGCTCACCTTGATCCCGGCCTTCCGCAGGTCGGCCGCCATCTGGCGCACGGCACCGGCATTCGCGATGACGTCCAGGCCTCCCTCGGTCGTCAGCTCCTGTGGCCGCTCCGGAACGAGCGTCACCTGGTCCGGCTTGACGCGCGCCGCGATGGCGGCCATCTCGGAGGTCGCCGCCATCTCGATGTTGAGCTTGGTCGCGACGACCTGGCGCAGCAGCTCGATGTCGCGCTCCGTGATGTGACGACGATCACCGCGCAGATGCACGGTGACCCCTTCCGCTCCCGCCAGCTCGGCGAGCAGCGCCGCGGCCACCGGCTCCGGCTCCCGGGCGCGCCGCGCTTCACGAATGGTCGCGATGTGATCGACGTTCACCGCAAGACGCATGGGACACTCTCGCAGACAGTAACGAGTAACGAGCGATTGCCCAGACCCGTTCTTAGTCCCTGGTTCCGGGTTCTTGGTGCGGTCCCTGGTTCCGGGTTCTTGGGGCTGACGAAGACCGGCGGGGCCTCCCTTCCTATCTCGGCGTCGAGTCCGGCAGCCCGCCGTCGACCGGGATGGTCACGCCGGTGGTCGGCGTCTGGCGGGTCGCAAAGAACAGCACCGCGCGGGCGACATGCTCGGCCGTCACCCTCGCCTTCAGCAGGTTCCGGTTCCGGTAGTATTCCTCCAGGCCCGCCTGGTCCAGGCCCCTCGCGCGCATCCGGTCGGGCCCGACCTCCACCCACAACCCGGACTTGCGGGCGCCGTCGCCGAACACGGCGTCGGGCGCGACCATGTTCACCCGCACGTCCTCGTCCGCGAGCTCGAGGCTGGCGACGCGCGCGAGCTGGTGCGCCGCCGCCTTGGTGGCGCTGTACGCGCCGAACTTCGCCCCGGGCGCGAACACGTTCTTCGTCGACACCAGCACGATGTCGCCGCCGGTCCCCTGCAGCCGGAAGTGGCGCCCGGACGCAGCCAGAAGCAGGAGCGTCCCCTCGACGTTCACGCGCTCGAGGCGGCGGAACGACTCGACGTCCAGGTCCGTGAGTGCCGAGACGTGCGCGATCCCGGCGTTCACGACCACCAGATCCACGCCGCCCCACGTCTCGATGGCAGCACCGAACGCCTGGTCGACCGACCCGGCATCGGTCACGTCGAGTGGGACACCCGCCACGCGGTCGCCATGGTCCACGCGCAGCTCGGCCACCAGATCGTCGAGGCGCCCGCCGGGCAGATCGGTGACCGCCACATGGCACCCCGCGGCCAGCAGGCCCTGGCAGATGCCGGCGCCAATGGCGCCCGCCGCGCCGGTGACGAGCGCGACCCGCGCCGCGAGCGGTTCGCGGCGCTCCCGCCGCAGCTTCAGCCGCTGCAGCGGGTGGTACTCCATCTCGAAGAGGTGCTCCTCGGCCAGCCCGTCGTAGCGGCCGCCCGACGCCACGCGGCTCTTGACCGCCAGCGTGTGCGCGGTGATGTCGCGGGCAATCGTCGCCGACTCCACGTCAGGCCCGGCACAGAGGGCCCCGACGCCGGGGAGGAGCACCACCCGGGGCCGCAAGTCGGATGCCGCGCGGCCGTCGACCCTGACGGCGAGGGTCCTGGAGGCGGCGGAGGAGGATCGGAAGGCGTGCCGCGACACGTACGCCTCGTAATCCGCGGCGTAGCGCCGCACCGCCTCGCTCAACTGCTCGCGCAGCCGCTCGGGTTGCTCGAAGGCCGGCGAATCCACCCACAGCGGCCACGCCCTGATGCGGATCAGATGATCGGCGGTCAGCGGCGGCGAGAGCGCCAGCTCGCGTGCACCCGGTGCGGCCAGGAACTCGAGCGTCTCACGCGTCACCAGCGGACGGAGAATCACACGCCGGTACCGATTGTCGCCGTCGCCGGTCGCCTCGGCGAGCAGGCCGCGGACCACGGGGGCAACCGCCCGCAGCCGGCCGGCGGCGACGTCCAGGTGTACCGGGACCGTGATTCGCGGCGCTCGCGACGCGCTCGCGGCGAGGTACCGCTCGGCGCGCGTGACGAGGTCGATCATCAGCGTGTAGGACTCACGCGCCGTGTCGCCCCAGGTGACGAGGCCGTGACGCATCCACACCATGGCGCGGCGGCCCGCATTGGCCTCGTACGCCTCGGCGACGGCTTTGGCGAGGCGGAACCCCGGCCGCACGTAGTCGAGCACGATCACCTGATCGCCCACGGCGTCGCGGACGCAGGCGACACCGTCCGGGCGGTTGGTCAGCGCGAGAATGGCGTCGGCGTGGCTGTGGTCGACGAACCTGGCGGCAACGAAGGCGTGGGCGAGCGTCTCGATCGACGGCGAGGCGCTCGAGGCGACGAGCAGGTGCGTGCCGAGCTCGTCCGCCATCGCCTCGTCGCTCAACTCGTCGAGGGCGCCGAGCTTTCGTAGGTAAGCGAGGTCGAGCGGCAGGTGGCCCTGAGGCTCGATTGCAGCCATGTCCTGGCCCGATGCCTTCACGAAGATCGCCGGCACCTTCTCGCCGAGCACGTTCGTCCAGGGCGCCTTCACCGACGTGTTGCCGCCGCCGTGCAGGACCAGGTCGGGATCCGCGCCGAGCAGCCGGCTCGAATACGTGCGCAGCGCCAGCTCCGCGCCCCAGCGCGGGCCGTAGCGCTCGATGAAGGAACACGCCTCGTCTTCGGACCACCGATTTCGCATCGAACCCCGTCTCTGCGGCCTCTGCGCTCGGCCGAGCGGTCACCCCGCCCGCCGACGCGCGGCGGCCACCCTCTCCAGCATGAATCGCGCGTTCGCGGCCGGGCTCTTTCCGTCGAACACCGCGCTGCCGGTCACGATCAGGTCGGCGCCGGCGGCGACGTAGTCGCCCAGCTTGTCGAGCGGCTCGTCGATCATCAGGTGGACATCCTTCAGGAGCGACGTCCTCATCGCCTTGATGAAGGGTGGGCCGACCGTCATCGTCGGGGTGAAGCAGGCGTCCATCACGTCGATGTGCACGAGCTTCACCCCCGCTTTCTCGAGGACCGCCAGCTCCGCGCCGAGCGCCATCAGGTCGGCGGTGAGAATGCCGACGCTGATCGTCGGGCAGGCGGCGCGCAGCTCGTCGAGCGCGGTGTCAGACGGCAACGGACGATCCCCGCCGCTCGTGCTTGAGCGTCTGATACAGCTCGAACGCCTGTTCGGGCTTCATCAGCTCGTGCACGACGCTGCCCACCGCCTGGATCATCGCCGAGGGCGCGTCGGACTGGAAGATGTTCCGGCCCATGTCGACACCGGCTGCCCCCTCGCCGACTGCCCGATACGCCATCGTCAGGGCCTCCAGCTCGGGGAGCTTCTTGCCGCCCGCCATGACGATCGGCACCGGGCACGACGCCGTCACGGTCTCGAAACCGTCCGTCACGTAATACGTCTTCACGAAATGCGCACCGAGCTCGGCCGAGATGCGGCAGGCGAGGCGGAAGTAGCGCGCGTCCCGCGTCATGTTCTTCCCGACCGCGGTCACGCCCAGCGTCGGAATCCCGTACCGGTTGCCCATGTCGACCAGGCGCGTCAGGTTGTTCACCGACTGCGTCTCGAACTCGCCGCCGATGTAGACCTGGACGGCCATCGCCGCCACGTTCAGCCGGACGGCATCCTCGACGTCCACGGCAAGCAGCTCGTTCGAGAGCTCCTTCAGGACGCTGGGACCGCCGCTCGCCCGGAGCACCACGCCACCCCCGAAGGCCGGGGGAATCGTGCTGCGGAGGACGCCGCGGGTGAGCATGAGGGCGTCGGCGTGCGGCAGGAGCGGCACGATGGTGACGTCGACCCGCTCGAGGCCGGAGGTCGGGCCCTGAAAGTACCCGTGGTCGATGGCGAGCATCACGGTCCGCCCGGACCGCGGGTTGAAGACCCGCCCGAGCCGATTCTGCATCCCCCAGTCGAGCGCGTGCGAGCCCTTCAGGAAGAACGCGTCCTGCTTGACGGGCACATCGACGTAGTAATCTTTGGTCTCCTTCGCGGCATCGACGTCTGCCATCGGGTGCTCCTCAGGCACTGGGCAGTGGAGAGTGCCCAGCAGCCAGATTTCCGGTGTTTGCGTTCAGCGTTCAGCGTTCAACGTTCGACGTTCCCCGTTCGCCGTTAACCTAGATGTGCCCTCACCTGGTCGGCAATCTCCTCGGCCCATTGCCGGATCTCGCCCCCGTCGCGGCCTTCGAGCATGATTCGCAACAGCGGCTCGGTCCCCGAATACCGGACGAGCAGGCGGCCGTGGCCCTCCAGGCGCTGCTCCACACGGTCGATCGCCCCGGCGATCGCCGGCACCTCGCGGAGGTCGGTCTTGCGGCGGACGCGGACGTTCACCAGGACCTGCGGGTACGGCATGAACTCGGCGGCCAGCTCGTCCATCTCCCGTCCGCTCGCCGCGATCACCTGTAACACGTTCAGCGCGGTGATGAGCCCGTCTCCGGTGTACAGCAAGTCGGAGAAGATGATGTGCCCGGACTGCTCGCCGCCGAGCGCCAGGTTGCGCCTGACCATCTCCTCCATGACGTACTTGTCGCCCACCCTGCAGCGCACCAGGCCGATGCCCTCCTCGCCGAGCGCCAGCTCGAGGCCGATGTTGCTCATCACGGTGGCGACAATGGCATCCCCGCGCAGACGCCCGGCCGACTTCAGGTGCTTCGCGCACATCAGCATGACGGCGTCGCCGTCCACCACCCGGCCCTGCCTGTCGACGAAGATCGCCCGATCGCCGTCGCCGTCGAAGGCCACCCCCAGGCGGGCGCCGCGCTCGACGACGACCCGGGCGAGCGCGCGAGGGTGGGTGGATCCGCACTCCAGATTGATGTTCCGGCCATCCGGGGCACAGGCAATCGCCGTGACGTCAAAGCCCATGTCGCAGAGCAGCCGCGGCGCCAGCCAGGTGGTGGCGCCGTTCGCACAGTCGAGCGCGATCGGAAACGGGCCGAGCCTCTCGCGGTCGGGCAGCGCCTGCCGCACGTGCTGGAGGTACTTGTCGGCGAAATCGCGGTGCTCCAGCTCGCCCGCTGCACCGTCGGGAACCTGCCACGATCGATCGGCGATGATCGTTTCGACGTGCGCCTCGAACGCCTCGGTGAACTTCTCCCCCGCTCCCGAGAAGACTTTGATGCCGTTGTCCTGGAACGGATTGTGCGAGGCGGAGATCACCACGCCGGCGTCGAACGGCACTGAGCGCGTGAGGAATGCTACCGCCGGCGTCGAGATGATCCCGGCGCTGGTCACGGCGGCGCCGGCCCACGCCGCCCCGTACGCCAGCTCACGTTCGATCCAGGCGCCCGACTCGCGCGTGTCGCGGCCGACGAGCAGGCGAGACGCGCCCGGGCGCGCCGGGAGCGCGCGCACCAAGGCCACGCCGAGCCGCCGGATGGTACCGGCATCGAGGGGCGGCTCGCCCGCCTTGCCCCGGACGCCATCAGTGCCGAAGAGTCGCTCCGCCATGTTTCGTCACCACGAATCGAGCCCGAAGCCGGTCTACCGGATGATGACACGCACCGAGGATGGTTCCATCCCGAGGATCGCGCAGTCCGGTGGCGCCTCGGAGCGGACCGGCAGGGTGTACCGGCCGCGGCCGAGCCCGGTCAGATCGACGAACGCGTTGACCGCATCCGCTCGTACCGCCTGGACCGCGTCGCGGGGCCCCTGGACCTTCACGCGCACGACCGCGGGAAGCGCCTGGGCGGAGAGCCCTTCCCGAAGCCGGCTGAGACGGATGGGCACGCCGTCGATCGAGGCCTCCACCGGCGCAGCATGAATCTGCACCGTGACGGTGGTCATCTGTGCGTTGTTCAGCCGCACGCTCGAATCAACGACCCCGATGGCCACCGATTCGCGCACGGTCCTCGTCGCCCCGGCGATCGACACCGGCTCGGTGATGGCCTCGGCCAGGCGGTTCACGTGACTCTCGGGGCCGACGACCGTCACCGTCGACGGGAAGCTCGTCACCTCGCCGGCCACGTATCCGCGGGCCGGCTCGCCCTCGACCGACGGCACGATCGGGAGCGCGCGCTCGGCCGACCGCTCGAACTCCAGGCCAATCGCGGCCGGGCTCACCTGCGAGACGGCGACGCCGCCCGGCGCGCGCACCTGATCGGGCGTGAGCGGAAAGAGCCGCCGCCCGGGACGCGCAGACGCGAGATCGACGACGGCTACGAGGTCGCCTCCGGCCAGCTCGCTCAGCATGCTCGAGGTGCCGCGTACGCGCACGTCGACCGTTGCCGGTGGCACGTCGAGCAGCTCGAGGTGCTCGGGAACGTTGCGGAGCTCGAGCGGCACTCGCAGGCTGCGCTCGACATTCTGCTCGCCCGACACGGTCAGCCACAGCAGGACCGCGATCCCGATCGACAGGAGCTTCAGGCCGAGATGACGGAAGGGGTGGTACGCCATCAGTCGTTGCTCGGGCGCTCTTCGCGCTCGGCGGCGGCGCGGCCGGGCGACAGCAGGGCACGAAGCCGCGTGCGCAGCTCGTCGATGCCCAGCCCGCTCTCGATGTGTCCGTCGAGCGCGAGCGAGATTCCGCCCGTCTCCTCCGACACGACGATCGCGACCGCGTCGGTCTCCTCGGTCAGCCCGATAGCCGCCCGGTGCCTGGTGCCAAAGCCCTTGCTCACGCTCGGGTTCACCGTCAGGGGCAGGAAGCACGCGGCGGCCGCGACCCGATCGCCCTGGATGATCACCGCGCCATCGTGCAGCGGCGCCCCCGGCCTGAAGACGCTCACCAGCAGGTCGTAGGTGACCGTCGCGTCGAGCGGGATGCCGCCCTCGATGTAGTTGCGCAGCCCAATCTCCCGCTCGATCGCCATGATGGCGCCCACGCGCTGGCTGGCCATGACGGACGCGGCGACGGTCAGCTGCTCGATCGTCTCTTCGGCGCCCGCCGGGCGCGCGAAGAAGCTGAAGAACGGGGTCCGGCCGAAATGCGCGAGCGCGCGCCGGATGTCGGACTGGAACAGGACAATGCCGGCGAACACGACGTACCCGACTATGTTGCGGATCAGCCAGTTGACGGTTTCCAGATGGCCCCAGCGCGAGACGTAGAAGACCGCGACCAGGAACCCGGCTCCGAGCGCCATCTGCACGGCCCGCGTGCCGCGGATCAGCTTGAGCACCTCGTAGATCATCGCCGCCACGATCGCGATGTCGAACAGGTCCCACCAGCCGAACCGGTGGAGCAGCGTCGAAGCCCAGTCGATCATCGTCTGATCATCTTCCCGGTTTGTTAAGACGCCGATCGGGCGAGGATCGCGTCGGCCATGCGAACCACCTGCCGCATCCCGGCGACGGCGTGCACGCGCACGACGTGTGCCCCGCCCCAGACGGCCGCTGCCACCGCGCCGGCGGTCGCCCAGTCGCGAGCCGGAGGCGGCTCGTCGCCAGTCACCAGCGTCAGAAACGACTTGCGCGACGGGCCGACGAGCAGCGGACGGTCGAGCGCCGCGAGCCGCGGCAGCCTGGCGAGCAGCTCGAGGCTGTGCTCGGCGCGCTTCGCGAAGCCGAGACCGGGATCCAGGATGATCGCATCCGGCGCGACGCCTGCCGACAGCGCGGCATCGAGGCTCGCCCGGAGTTCCGCCGACACCTCTCCGACGACGTCGTGGTACACCGCTTCGCGGTACATGTCGCGTGGCCGACCGCGCATGTGCATCAGCACGACCGCGGCGCGCCGCCGGGCGGCCAGCGAGCCAAGCGAAGGATCATACCGCAAGCCGCTGATGTCGTTCACGATCACCGCGCCCTCGTCCAGCGCCGCCCGGGCCACCTCCGCCCTCGACGTGTCGATCGAGATCGGGATGCGGATCCTGCCCGCGAGCCGCGTGAGGACCGGGACGACGCGTGCCTGCTCCTCCTCGGCGGTCACCGGCTCGGCGCCCGGGCGCGTCGATTCTCCGCCGATGTCGAGGATGTCCGCCCCCTCCGCCTCGAGCCGCAGCGCCCGATCGGCCGACCGGTCGGGGTCCAGGCCGGAGCCCGTTTCTGCAAACGAATCGGGGGTGACGTTAAGGATCGCCATGACGAGCGTGCGCTCGCCGAGGTCCAGCACCCGGCCGTCGGCGAGCGGCACCTGGTAGCGCTTGCGGAGAATCACGGGGGTAACGAGCAATCAGCAACGAGTCACGCGCGCCAGGCCACGAGCCGGGGGCGATTGCGCTCGAGGCCTGACCGGAGGTTCAGGTCTGCCCGCAGCCTCGCCGGTGCGAAGCAGGCCGCACGCGCCGCCCCCAGGAGGTCTGAAGGCGGCAGGAGCGGGGTGGCGCCGCGCGGCGCGGCACCAATCATTCCTGGGGCAGGGGTTTCGGAAGCGGCGGCACCGGGGACACGATGGCTGGCCGCTCCTTCTGCCGCCGGCGCGCCTCTTCGTCCTCCGCGGCGGTGGCCGCGCCGGCCACCGCGGCCGCGCTGGGCTCGTCGAGCGGCTGCCCGGACGCGATCCGGCGCACCTGCTCGGCGTCGAGTACCTCGCGATGCAGTAGATAATCGGCGATGCGCCTGAGCGCCGCCTTCTGCTCGGTCAGCTCCTGGCGGGCGCGCTCGTAGTTGCGGGTGACGATTCTTTTGACCTCCTGGTCGATCTTGACCGCCGTGTCCTCGCTGTAGTCCTGGTGCTGGGCGATCTCGCGGCCGAGGAAGATCTGCTCCTCCTTCTTGCCGAAGGTGAGCGGCCCCATCTCGTCGCTCATGCCCCACTCGCAGACCATCCGCCGCGCCAGCTCGGTCGCCCGCTCGAGATCGTTGCCGGCGCCGGTCGTCACGCTGGCGTTGGTGATCTCCTCGGCGATGCGGCCACCCAGCAGGATCGCGATCTGGTCGTCCAGGTAGGCGAGCGAATAGTTGTGCTTCTCGTCGACCGGGAGCTGCTGCGTGACGCCGAGCGCCATGCCGCGCGGGATGATCGTCACCTTGTGGATCGGATCCGCGTTGGGCAGCAGCACGGTCAGCAGCGCGTGGCCCGCCTCGTGGATCGCGGTCACCCGCTTCTCCTCGTCGCTGATGATCATCGACTTGCGCTCCGTGCCCATCAGGACCTTGTCCTTGGCGAACTCGAAGTCGATCATCCGCACGACCTTCAGGTTGTAGCGGGCCGCGTTGAGCGCCGCCTCGTTCACGAGGTTCGCCAAGTCGGCGCCGGAGAACCCCGAGGTCCCGCGCGCCAGCACGCTCACGTCCACGTCGTCGGACAGCGGGATCTTCTTGGTGTGGACGCCGAGGATCCCCTCGCGGCCGCGCACGTCGGGGCGGTTGACCACGATCCGCCGGTCGAAGCGGCCGGGCCGCAGCAGCGCCGGATCGAGCACGTCGGGCCGGTTCGTCGCCGCGACGAGGATCACGCCCTCGTTCGACTCGAAGCCGTCCATCTCGACCAGCAGCTGGTTCAGCGTCTGCTCGCGCTCGTCGTGGCCGCCGCCGAGGCCCGCGCCGCGATGCCGGCCGACGGCGTCGATCTCGTCAATGAAGACGATGCAGGGCGCGTTCTTCTTGCCCTGCTCGAACAGGTCGCGCACGCGCGAGGCACCGACGCCGACGAACATCTCGACGAAGTCGGAGCCGCTGATCGAGAAGAACGGGACGTTGGCTTCCCCGGCCACCGCGCGCGCCAGCAGCGTCTTACCGGTCCCGGGCGCCCCCATCAGCAAAACGCCCTTGGGGATGCGTCCGCCCAGCTTCTGGAACTTCTGCGGCTCCTTGAGGAACTCGATGATCTCCTGCAGTTCCTCCTTCGCCTCGTCCACGCCGGCCACATCCTTGAAGGTGACCTTCTTCTGCGAGCTGGACGAGAGCTTGGCCTTGCTCTTTCCGAACGACAGCGCCTTGTTGCCGCCGCTCTGCATCTGCCGCATCAGGAAGATCCAGAAGCCGATCATGAGCAGGATGGGCGCCCACGAGTAGAGCAGCGTCGCCCACGGGCTCGTCGTCGGCTCCTTGGCGTTGACCACCACGCCTTTGTCGATGAGCTTGTTGGCGAGGGCCTCGTACTGGGCGGGGGCGTAGGTGCGGAAAGCCTCCTGGGTGGCCTTGGTCGACCCGGCCACCTCGTTGCCCGTGATGGTGACCTGCGCCACCTGGCCCGCGTCGACCCACTGCATGAACTCACTGAACGGGACGACCCGGTCGCGGCTCTGGAAATTCGTGGAAAAGTTCCAGATCAGGACGCCCACGACGACCAGCACCATCCAGAACAGCAGGCTCTTCAGTGTAGAACTCACCCCTCGTGTCTCCAGTCCTTCAGTCTTAAGATTACCACGGCCTTCGTGCTGGCCGTCACCCGAAAAGCCTCGTCAATCCGGTGTCCGGCCACCCACACGATCCGGTCGCAGTCGTTCACCACCAGTGGTACCCGATCCCGCTCGGAACGCGGCACTTTGCGGTCGACGAAGAAGTCCTGCAGCTTCTCGTGCCCCCCGAGGCCGAGGGGCTGGAACCGGTCGCCAGGCCGCCGGTTCCGTATACGGGCACCGCCGTCCAATCCCGCCGCGTCCACGACGGCTACCCCGCCCGGCATCCCAGCCCACGACGCCGGCGCCGCGTCGGGTGGGGCCACCTCGGCTGAAATCGTGCAAGAGGCTTCGCGAACGAGAACCTCTCCAGGAATAGACAACACATACTGAAAAGAGTTCACGGCCGAGCCGTGCCGAGGTGCCAGCGGCCGCAGAATCAGGCCGCCACCGGCCAATTCGGCTCGACACCCGGCAAGGTCAATCGCCCGAAAACGCTCCCCAAGTGTAGCAGATTCCAGCAGGCGCTGGACCTGCTCGAATCCGACGAACCTGTCACGCGCTGTCAACCGGATAGCCCGCTGAAGAAGTCTACGGGCGAGGGCCGGTGGCTGTTCCACCAGCCCGATCAGGTCCAGACGTACGCCGTCGGGGGTGCGGGTGATGATCCGTTCCGCCGCATCGCCGGCGAGACGATCGAGGAGTTCGGCATCTTCACGAGCGATGGTCGCTGCCCGGGCCAGTGCGTCCGCGACGGCTGGCGAGAACCGCCGGGCGAGGAGCGGCAGCAGCTCATGGCGCACGCGGTTCCGGGGAATGGACACATCGCGGTTGCTCGCGTCCTCCCGGAAGTCGATCTCGCGCTCCTGCAGGTAGCTGCGCAACTCCTCCCGCGACACCTCGAGCAACGGCCGCACCACAAGGCCCGAGCGCGGGCGAATGCCGGCGAGTCCGCGCGGGCCGGCGCCCCGGATCAGGCGCAGCAGCAGGGTCTCCGCCTGGTCGTCGCGCGTGTGGCCAACGGCGACGATGGCGGCCCCCACCCGGGTTGCGGCGCGCTCGAAGAAGGCGCGACGGGCCGCGTGCCCTGCGTGCTCGATCGAGATCCGCCGGTCGGCGGCCAGGCGCCAGACATCGGCGCGCTCGATCTCGATCCCGACGCCGAGCCTGTCGGCCAGCCCCCGGCAGAACTGCTCATCCTCGTCCGAGGCGCATCCGCGAAGCCCGTGATTCAGGTGGACCAGGCCGGCCAGGCGAAAAGGGAGCGCGGGGGCGAGCTCGGCGAGGATCACCGCCAGGGCGGTCGAATCGGACCCGCCGGATACCGCAGCCGCGACGGTCGCACCTGCGGGGATCAGCCCGAACCGCCGAATCGTCGCGCGAACGCGATCGGCGAGTGAGCGCATGGCAGTGGGAAGGAAACCGAGACGAGCGCGGGCGGTCAAGCGCGGCGGGCGTGCTCGCCCGGCGCCTCGACCCGCTCGACGTCAACCGGAGCAGACGGCGCCGACCGCACAGTGATCGCGGCAACGGGGACCCGGCCGCGATCGAGCCGCCCAGCCAGAGCTCGACCGCCCGAAAGCTGGTGCCGGTGCAGGGACTTGAACCCCGGACTCCGCGGATATGAGCCGCGTGCTCTAACCATCTGAGCTACACCGGCCAAACTCGACATTTTACCACGAAGATCGGCGCCCTAGCGAAGGCGCCTGGCTCTCCGGCGCTACGCGCTCGCCTCGATGAGGGCAGCGGCGAGCAGCGGGATCATCAGCTCATGATGGCCGATCAGGGTAAAGCCGCGGCCGATCCCGGCCGTGGGTCGATGCACCACGTTGACCTCGGCCCGGTACAACCGGGCGAAGTCGAGGTTGACCGTCGTCAGGCCGTCGAGCGGGATGCCGCGGTTGCGGGCGAGCGATACGGCTTTCAGGAACACCTCGGGCAGCACGACCGCCGACCCGCAGTTCAGGTACACGCCATTGGCAAGGCGCGCGACGCTCGACACGAAGTAGCGGAAGTCGCGCAGGCTGCCGTCCCCGATCAGCGGGCCGGAGGCGTCCGGGTGCATGTGGATGATGTCGGTGCCGACCGCCACGTGCACCGTCAGCGGGATGCCGAGGCGCGCAGCCGTGGCCGCAACGCTGAGCCGCTCGAACTGCGGGTGCTTTTCGCAGAGGTAGCGGCCGACCGCCTGCCCCAGGCCGAGGCCCGACGCCACGCCTTCGTTGATGGCGCGGTTGAGGAGCCGCCCGGTCTCGTCGGCCATGCCGAAGCGGCCCGGGCCGAGCGCTTCCTCGACGTCCTCGGAGGTGGACCCGGCGATTGCGATTTCGAAATCGTGGATGATGGCCGCCCCGTTGGTCGCAAGGGCCGAGACGAAGCCCCGCTCCATCAGGTCGATGAGGATCGGCGACAGGCCGGTCTTGATGACGTGGGCGCCCAGGCCCCAGACGATGCCGGCATCGCGCCGATGCGCGGCGACGAGGGCCTCGACGACGGCGGTGAAGTCCGCAGCGGCGAGGACGCGCGGCAACCGCTCGACGAACGCAGGAAGACCGGCGCCCTTCGTGTAGGGGCGCGCGAGGTCCTCGACGCGCGTCTTGCTCTTGCGCGACTTCAACGGATAGGTCTTGACGTCCGACAGGTCGAACTCTTCGTACGGGAACTTCACGGGCGGCTCCTTCGGCTCGCCGGGCCACACTCGATCGTCAGCCGGGCGCGTCGTGCGCGGGAGTCACGAGCGCCGCGACCGCCTTCACCGCATCGTCGATGCTGTGGGGCCGGGCGATCACGTGGTCGAATCCCAATCGCCGGATGTCGGCGGGCGGCAGCGCGGCCGACGAGGTCAGTACCACGCTCGTCGGAGGCGGAACCAGGCGGGCGAGCGTGGACAGGGCCGCCTGCGGATTCGGCTCGCCCTCGAGGTCGAACACGGTCGCCCGTGCGCTGACCGCCCGTTTCCGCAGCAGCAACTCGGCCTCGTCCCACGAGCCGAGCGCGACCACGTCGAACCCCTCCTCGATCAACTGGGCACGCAGGAGGGCGCGCAGCCGCCAGTCCGCACCTATCAGGAGGACATCCGCGTTCATGCCGACAGGATAGCACTAGGGAAGGAGGGAAGAAGGGGAGAAGGCATTCTTCCCTCCTTCCCTACTCGATCAACATCCCGTCCCCATAGCTGTAGAAACGATAGCCGCGGGCGATTGCATCGGCGTAGGCGGCAAGCACGCGGTCGCGACCGGCAAAGGCGCACACGAGCATCAGCAGGGACGAGCGGGGAAGGTGGAAGTTGGTGAGCAGCACGTCGACGATCCGGAACCGTGCGCCCGGATGGAGGAAGAGGTCCGTCACCCGCTCGCCGCTCCGGACGCGGCCGTTGTCGTCCGCGGCCGATTCGAGCGCTCTCGTCGTCGTGGTTCCGACCGCCACGATGCGCCTCCCGGCCGCGCGCGCCCGGTTGATCGCATCCGCCGCCGCCAAGACGATGTCGTAGTGCTCCGGGTCCACGCGGTGCTCTTCCACCGTCTCGACACGGACCGGCTTGAAGGTGCCGTAGCCGATGTGCAGGGTGATGGCGACGCGCTCCACGCCGTGGCGCGCGAGCGCGTCGAGCAGCCGGTCGGTCAGGTGTAGGCCCGCGGTCGGCGCCGCGACCGACCCGGTCGAGCGCGCGTACACCGTCTGATACCGCTCGCGATCGAGCGGCTCGTCGCCCCGCCGGATGTACGGCGGCAGCGGCACATGGCCAATCGCCTCGATCGCTTCCCGCACTTCGCCGCCGTCGGCTGCCAGGAGGCGAATCGTGCGCCGCCCGTGAAAGCGCCGCTCCAGCACCTCGGCGACAAGCGTGCGGCCGCTGCGCTCGAAGACCACCCGCGCGCCGACGCGAAGCTTCTGACCCGGGTGCATCAACGCGTCCCAGCGGTCCTCGCCGAGGTGCTCCATCAGGAGGCACTCGACGGCGCCGCCGCTGCCTTCGCGGTGCCCAAGCAGTCGCGCGGGAAACACCTTCGTGTCATTGACGACAAGCAGGTCGCCGGCTCGGAGAAACGTCGGAAGGTCCGCGACAACCGCGTGCTCGACCCCACCGGTCTGCCGATCGAGGACGAGCAGGCGCGAGGCTCCGCGCTCCGCGGGCGGAACCTGCGCGATGAGCTCGGGAGGAAGATGGTAGTCGAAGTCCGAGACGTTCACAGGGTACAGGGTACAGCAGTCGTCAGTCGCCAGTCGCCAGTCGTCAGTCGTCAGCGACTGTTCTCGGTCCGGCACGCGGAAGCGTTCTTGCGAATACGGCTTTGATGCAGGATGGCAGGCGGGAAAGAGGGCGGGGCGGTGGGTACCCGCCCCGCATGGGGATCGGTCAGTGGATCGTGGCGCCCCACACGGCCTTCGCCTGGCGCCAGTCGTCGTCAAGGATCGACCAGAGGATCTGGTCGTGGTAGACACCGTTTCGCAAGAACGACTTTCGCAGGATCCCTTCCTGGACCGCACCGATTTTCCCGAGCGCCCCGTTGCCGCGGCCGTTCTGCACGGCCGCGCGCGCTTCGAGCCGGTGCACCCCGACTGTCTCGAAGGCGAAATCCACAACGAGGCGCGCGCCTTCCGCGAAGACGCCGGTACCCCAGAACCGGGATCCGATCGCAAACCCCCACTCGGCCGTGCCCCAGCCGGGCTCGAGCTGGCGCATTTGGAACAGGCCGACCGCCACGTCCATTCCCTCGGGCACGACCGCGAAGCAAACGTACTGTCCCGCCTCACGCTGCCGGTGCGTCCACGCGATGAACCGCTCGAAGCCTTCGACGGTCGTCGGCGGCGGCGAGATGAAGCGGGTGACCTCGTCGGGGGTCAGCATCGCGAGCAGGGACGGGGCATCTGACAGGCGCAGTTCGCGCAGCGTGACGCCTCGTCCGTTCAGCACCGGCAGGCCTGCCCGCCAGTCGGAGCTGACCACCGGGGCATGGGTGTCAGCCGGGATCACCAGCTCTCCCTCCATGCCCGGCTGATAAGGCATCTTCTCCATCAGAAGCCTCTTGGCCGGATTGCCACGTTGCCCCACACGACGTCGTCGGCCAGGGAGTTGCCCCAGACGATGTTGTCGCCGTCGTCGGCCGAGCCCCAGACGATGTTGTCGCCGTCGTCGGCGCTGCCCCAGACGATGTTGTCGCCGTCCTCGGCCGAGCCCCAGACGATGTTGTCACCGTTGGCGTCGGTGTACGACGACCCCCAG